>MDTB01190670.1_pt1 | contig 13293 bp, 10 predicted proteins | sample 811161 | NCBI WGS metagenome assembly MDTB01 (sample SAMN05326650, study PRJNA326480) | marine metagenome | isolation source: seawater | place: Mediterranean Sea | collected 2009 | reverse complement strand
GGACGGACTTCTTTTTTATAAAGCCACTCGAAAAAGTCGCGTAGTTTGTAGGGGTTCGCGCCGAGGATGAGTGCAATGACGATGGAGATGTAAACGGAGGCTTTTAGAAATAAGGCGCTGCCATACTGCATGTAGCTTACATCGAGTAGCACGCCTGCGATAAGTAGTATGAGGGCAGCCAATCCACGCACGGCGAGAAAGTCAGGCACAAAGATGAAAGAGCCGACGGCAACGACGGAGAATAGTATGAAGAGCAGGTTCTTGTATTGCCCAAAGTCAGCGGGACCTAGTTGGGTGACCTTAAAGAGGAACCAAACGGCTGCGGACCCGAGAAGGATGTAAGCAGCCGTTTGCGAACGTGGAAATGCTTGCACAATTTTAGCCGAGCGCATACCGTGCCAGAGAAAGTGGGCGCCAAAGGCGAGTAATAAGATTCCTGTTATGAGAGTGGCTAGGAAAAGGGTCATGATGATTCTAGGATATGTCCGGTTTCTGTAAAATAAGCCGTTTATGTATTGTTATTGGAGAATGACTTTTGGGGAAGGAAAAAGCGTAATTTTGATTTGCTTGATGATAAAAGCGGTTTTAGCGAGGCATTCTTCTTACGTCTACGTGCCCGAACCAGCGGTAAGTTTCCCTTGATATTATGGGCGATTTACGCATGTTCTTTCAAGCATTGTCGGTTTCTGGCACCCCTCGGTGCTATGCCTACAAAAATAAACTTTCAGAGAAGATCCCCGCTCAGATGGTTTGCCATCATCAAAAACGCGTATGAAATTCGACTTTATTTTAGGGGGAATGCTAGGTGCCTTTATCGGCGCACTATTGCTATACATTGCGACAAAACGTCGACTTGATCGCCTCAGACTCCATCAGATTACCCAAATGGAGCGCGACGAAGCTCGACAAGTCTTGGTCAAGGCAACCGAGGAAGAGTGCGAGCAAGAGATTCGCGATCTACGCCGGAGCAAGCTAAACCGTGCCGAAGCTGATGTTGCTGATGAGGCTAGGCGTATTCTGCTCGCTGCGATGCAGCGCATCACTAGCCAGCCCATGAATGACGCCACCGCGACCGTCGTCAACCTGCCCAGCGACGAGATGAAAGGCCGTATCATCGGTCGCGAAGGTCGCAATATTCGCACATTTGAACACGGCACTGGTACTACGCTTATGATAGATGAGACGCCGGACTCAGTTCTCATCTCTTGCTTTGATCCCGTGCGCCGAGAGATCGCCCGTATAGCGCTGGAAGCCCTTCTGCGCGATGGTCGGATTCATCCCTCTAGTATCGAAGATGAGATCACCAGAGCCGAAGAAGAGATGCATGCCAATGTCATTGATCTGGGCGAAGGTGCCTTGCATAAACTACGCTTACACAATGTTCATCCCGAGGTGGTGGCACTACTGGGCAAGCTGCACTATAGGCTGTCCAATAACCAAAATACGCTAGCGCACTCGGTTGAGGTAGCGAATCTTTGCGCGCTTATTGCATCAGAAATTGGTCTAGATCCAACGATCGCCAAACGCGCAGGGCTTTTTCACGATCTCGGCAAAGCAGCTAATGAAGAATACGTGGATAGTCACGCAATCGTTGGTGCGGAAATTATAAAGCAACACGGCGAAGATGCGCGCGTGGTCAATGCCGCCGCCGCCCATCATCAGGAAGTGCCGGCGGAGAGTGCTTATGCTGGGCTCGTAATGGTCGCGGACGCACTTTCTGCCGTGCGCCCGGGCGCCCGTGCCTCTTCGATGGATGGTTTTATCCAACGCGTCCGTAGCATCGAAGAGATCGCTTCCGCCTTGCCTGGTGTGAGCGAAGCTTACGCAGTGCAAGCTGGTCGTGAGGTGCGAGTCATCGTCGAACCAGAGGTCGTCGACGACGAAGGGGCACGCCAACTCGCGCGCACAATTCGCCAGCGTATCGAAGCGGAATTGAACTATCCCGGCACGATTGAGATTACCGTGATCCGCGAGCAACGTTACTCTGAGACTGCTGTATGAGAAAGTCCCAATTCACACTTTTACCCCTATTTGTTTTTGCCCTGGCTTCAGCCAATGCGACCCTTTCCGTTGTCGCCCTTGACTCGGGTGAGCAGCTCATCGGCGAGATCCTGACTCAGTCGTCCACCATCACGGTTATAATACGCTCTCCGTTATTGGGTGAGCTTAAAGTGCCGCGCGCCCGAGTCATCTCGATACGGGCTAAGGATTCGAAGCCGTCACTGGTTAAGTCCAGCTCTGCGGAGAAAAGCAAACCCAAGAAGGCAGAAGAATCATCGATCAACGAAGAATCAATTATCGAAACACTCCTCGACCTTAAAGCCCCAAACTACTGGTCGGGTAACATGCGTATGGGTATCAACTTGAGCCAAGGTGATCGAAAGTGGCAAGAGACCTACTTAAAGGGTAAACTGGAGATTGATCCAAAGCAGAACCCTAACTTCTATCGCTTTACTGGTGCTTATACGTATCGTCAGACCGAACGAGCAAATGGTGATGAGTACAAGTCTACGGATAAATACAATGCTGAGTTTATTTATCGCCGCTCGTTCTTCGAAAATTGGTTTACTCAAAATGCGCTTGGATACCGTGCCGATCGGGTTAAAGGGATTGATCGTGAAGTTCAAGTCAGCGCAGGTATTGGTTATGAATATAAGCCTTCAAATCGTTTCAAATTCATCCTGGGTGGAGGCGCGGGTGTTGAGGAGCTTGAGGCCAATTTTGCAGACACGCGCGCTGCTTTGTCCCCATTTGCTAATATCTTTCAAGAAGCTACTTGGCGGCCGCTTAACCGGACCTCTGTTGTTCAGAAGTTTAGCTACTATTTGAATCCGAAAGATTCGAATCAGTTCAACTATGTATTCACAACGGCAGTTCGAGTGCGCTTTACTGACCTGCTAGGTTTTGAGTTCTCTTATAACAAAAGCTTCGATAACGATTTGGGTGAAAGTGGAGTCAAAGACGACACTCAGTGGCGCAATGCGCTTGTTTTTTATTTTTAGAAGGAAGTAGCAGTATAGCTGATCTTTGGATACGAGTTTTCTTTGGAGAAATTTCACTTTTCATCGGTCAAGGAAATACCTCCTCAGGCGGTAATCGAGTTTGGGGAATGCACTTAAGGATGGCAGTGCGTCTGCCCCAATACAGCCGATACCCTAGACGAGAATGGTTGCCAACTCAGGTGCGTTTGGGTCTTTCTCGACCTGCGTAGCGTTCGCCAGCGGATATCGATACTCGTCACCATTGAAGTTACGCATCACGATCGCTTCGTTGGTAATTTCTTTCACGTAGTCAGGATTGATTGGGATCTTACCACCACCACCAGGGGCATCGATCACGAATTGTGGAATCGAGTAACCTGTTGTGTGGCCACGTAGGCTTCGTATGATTTCAATGCCCTTACGTGGGTCCGCGCGTAGGTGAGCGCTACCTGTAATTAGGTCACATTGATACAGGTAGTAAGGCCGCACGCGCATCATCAACAGGCGGTGTATGAGTGATTGCATCACTTCAGCATTATCGTTCACATCACGCAGGAGAACTGACTGGTTGCCGATTGGTACGCCTGCGTAAGTCAGCTGCTCGCACGCCTCACGCAGGGCGTGTGTACACTCATTGGGATGGTTGACGTGGATACTCAGCCAAACAGGGCCATGCTTTTTAAAGATCTCGCAGAGCTCTGGCGTAATCCGCTGCGGGAGGAAGACAGGTATGCGCGAGCCGATGCGGACGAATTCTACGTGGGGAATTTTGTGCAGTTCGCCCAGCAAGTAGTCGATCTTGCGATCTGCGAGGAGAAGGGGGTCGCCCCCGCTCAAGAGAACGTCGCGGATTTCAGGGTGTTTGCGGATATATTCGAGGCCACTTTCAAATTCTGGATGGAAGTTGTAATCCTGCGCATTAGAAACTAGCCGACTGCGAGTGCAGTAACGACAGTAGGCGGCGCAACGATCTGTGACCAGAAAGAGCACGCGGTCTGGGTAGCGATGGACGATACCATCGACGGGCTTGGTGTTTTCTTCACCCACAGGGTCGAGCATTTCTTCGGGGGATGTCTGCATTTCGCCTGAGCGGGGTATAACTTGTCTACGCAGAGGGCAACTGGGATCTTCTCGGTCGATTAGGTTAAAAAAATAGGGAGTAATGGCCATCGCCAGCTTATCCTTGGCAAAAATACAGCCTGCTCGTTCTTCCGCAGTGAGTTCCATCTGCTGCTCCAACTGCTCTAGCTTGGTAATGCGGTTCTTTAGTTGCCACTTCCAACTATTCCAGTCAACCGCGGATACATTCTTCCAGTTGCCTTGGCCTTGGTGCCAGTTTTCGAGTGAGTCGTTTGGATACATCTTTGAAGGTGGGAAAGAGAATCTTCTTTAGTTGACCTGTTGATGTATCTATATACATAAATATGTCAATGCCATCGATCGATCCAAATAAAGATTTTCCAGAGCTGGCCAAACAGCTCTGGGCGCTGGGTGATCCCGTGCGTTTGCAAATATTGCGGATCTTGCCATCTGGGCCGACCTGTCATAATGCATGCAATGTGTCAAAAATAGCTGAGCAAATCGGCCTCTCACAGCCAGCCACCTCCCACCATTTGCGTATACTACGGCAAGCGGGCATTATTTCAAATCAGAAAAAGTGTCGCGATATGATCTACTGGATCAATCAAGAAGCTGCCAGTGCAGTGAATGCGCAACTGAGGGAAGTGCTGGGTTGATCATTTTGATTTGCATGGCGCGAAATTCTCGTTTGGCTCCAGCGCTAACATGGCTAAAACGATTCGCACAGGACTCATTGCATTTGAAGACGGAACCGTTTTTCGTGGACACGCCTTTGGCGCTGTCGCGACTGACGTAGGTGAGGCCTGCTTTAACACCAGCATGACGGGCTATCAGGAGATTTTAACGGATCCTTCCTATTTCTCGCAAATTGTGACCATGACTGCCGTGCAAATCGGTAATTATGGCATCTGCCCCGAGGACGTGGAATCGGATGGCCCTAAGGTTAAGGGCTTTGTTGTTCGTGAGCTTAGCCAAGTAGCGAGCAACTGGCGTAGTAATAGTTCTATCCAAGATTTCCTAGAGGGAGCGGGTATCCCTGGTATTGAAGGGGTGGATACCCGCGCCATCACCAAGAAGCTCCGCGTTTCTGGGGCACTCAAAGCTTGTATCTCAACCGAGGAGATCACTGAGGAAGAAGCGATCAAACGAGCTAAAGAATTTGGCGGTCTCATCGGAGTGGATTTTGTTAAGGAAGTTTCAGCGAAGGAGCCCTACCGCTGGGATCCTGAAATGAAGCAATCGACCCCCTTCACAGTGGTCGGGACAGATCTTAGACTGAATGATGATAGGACTGATAAGCCACGCTTCAAGGTGGCTGCGCTCGATTTCGGCGGAAAGCTGTCCATCTACCGTAAGCTGCAGCATCATGGATTCGACGTGCATGTCTTCCCTGCGAGTACGGTCGCGGCTGAGATTAATGCCTTCAAGCCGGATGCAGTCTTTCTCTCCAACGGCCCCGGTGACCCTGGCGCGGTGGATTACGCGCACGCTACGGTTAAAGAATTGATCGAAGATTACCCGACTTTTGGTATTTGCCTCGGGCATCAGATTATCACCCATGCACTGGGCGCGAAGACTTTTAAGCTCAAGTTTGGCCACCGCGGCGGCAACCAGCCTGTCAAAAATTTGGAAACGGGTAAGGTCTCGATTACAGCCCAGAATCACGGCTTCGCTTCGACTCGTGAAGAGCTAGAAAAAGCTGGAGCCATCGTGACTGAGATCAACTTAAACGATCACACTGTCGAAGGCCTTCGCCTTAAAGATAAGCCGGTATTTTCCGTGCAGTATCATCCTGAAGCAGCGCCGGGTCCTAATGATGCAGATGCGCTCTTTGTAGATTTCTACAACATGGTCGCGAAGCACGCAGGGTAGTTATGCATCCTAGAAGTCCTTTGCTACCTTGGGTTTGTCCAGCGCTTGCACCCAGTCGGTCATAATACGGGCACTTTCACGGAGATAGATGTCGTAGACAGGTTCCTCCTTCTCTTCTTCGCTCGTTTCTTCGATCTGCTTGCTAACCTTATTTGTACTTATTTCACCGATGGTCGAATCAGCTATTTTTTTGGTTGGTGCTGAGAGGATTTCCTTTGAGAGCGCGTCTTGATCTTCGGTTACTTTGAGGAGGAATTCTTCCATTGCGTAGTCGTTCTCGCTCAAAGCCTCGTAGGTATCATCGAGTTCATCGATATATACTTTCTCGTTAATTTTGCGCTGTATCCGATTCTCTAAACTGATCGAGATGGCCTTTTCTTCGTAACGCTTCTTACGCCATTTGATTTGCTTTTTTAGGAACTGGAATTCTTCGAGCGACTCCTGGCGCGCTTGGCTAGCATTGGTGAGCGCGAGCACGAGCTCGGGGTGCTCTGGGCTATCTACTTCGAGCTTTGCCCAGTCGTTAAACCAGTCGACGGCTTTGACCTCACCCCAAGGTAATGCGTGCGGTAGATCGTCCTCGCCGATGGGAAGGAACTCATTAACCGATGGGAGTATGATATTAGAAGGTACGCCTTTGACTTGAGTTGAACTGCCATCAGGCAGGTAGAATTGCTTGATTGTGATCTTAGTAGCGACTGGGCGTGCTTGTTCTTCCGCGTTGCTGAAAAAGGAGAAGGGCATGCGCTTGTTCATATGGTAGACTTCTTGCACGGTGCCTTTGCCGTGGGTGGAACTGTTGCCGACGATAAGTGCCCGGCCGTGGTCTTTTAGTGCACCAGCGACAATCTCGGAAGCGGAGGCACTGAAGCGTGAAGTCAGCACGATGAGTGGGCCATCCCAGAGCATACTAGGATCACGGTCAGATAGGATATCTTTACGCCCGGAGCTGTCGCGAACTTGTACTATTGGGCCTATCGGGATGAAGAGACCTGCTAGGCGAACCGCCTCGCTGAGTAGCCCTCCACCATTCATTCGAAGGTCGAGAATAATGCCTTCTGCACCGGCTGAGCTTAACTTATTGATCAATTCGGACACATCGTCCGTTGTGGAGGTGAGGGTGCTGCCTGCGCCGATGTTACCATAAAAGGAGGGAAGCTCGATTACACCAACTGGGACGGTCTCGCTGTCGCCAGCGGGGACGCTGATTAACATACCGGTGGCTAGATTGGCGGTGAGTTTGACCTGGCCACGCACGATAGGCACGATCTTGCGAATGGAAGGATCCGCCGCGTCACCTGGGCGGATAAGGAGGCGGACGGTGGTGCCTTTCTCTCCCTTAATCTTGCGCACAATATAGCGTAGTTGCATGTCGACGACGTCATCAAACTCCTCGTCCCCTTGAGCGACCCCTAAGATTTGGTCTTCTGCTTCAAGTAAGCGCGAGCGCTCGGCGGGGCCACCAGGGAGTATTTCTTTGATCGTGCAAATGCCGTCGTCGTCTTCGAGAAGAGCTCCGATACCAACGAAGGAGTTTTGGACTGCGGAGTTGAAGCTTTCTAGGGTATCGGAGGAAAGAAAGGAAGAGTGCGGATCGAAGAGTTGTGTCATCGCATTGATGAAAGACTCTTGCACCTCGGGGGCTTCGCGGGCGAGGGTGTGGTTTAAGTTACGCTCGTAGCGACGGCGTATTTTTTCGCGAGCGGCGTCGATTGTTTGAGCGAAGAATTCTTTGTCTTCGATCAAGCGCAGTAGCCTCGTAGGATCGAACGCTTCATCGTCCTCGCTTTGATCGGGATCCAATTCTTCGAGATTGCTTGCTGAGAGCAAAGCATCGCTCTTTTCGCTATCCTCGGATGCGAGCGAGAGCATTTCGTTGAGTAGCTCATATTTCAGGCGGCGTAGCCAGAGCGCTTCAGCCTCTTCGGGAGTCGCCGGCCACTCCGCATCGCGGCGATCTGGGGTGAAGGTTTCATCGATGGTAAAGTCAAAGTCTTGCTTCAGTCGTGCAAACGCCCATTCGGTGCGCGCTTCAGCCTTTGCCTTAAAGCTTTTATACACTTCGAAGGCGGCGTAGAGGTTGCCTTGTTGCAGGAACTCCTCCATTGCGTTGCCAAAGCGGAAGATAAAGTCGTCGATTTCAGGGCGGGAGAAGTAGATACGCCCATAGTCGAAGGAGGCGATGTAGGCTTCGACCATTTCAGCACCGTCGAGTTGCTCCATCGTACCTCGCAGGTAGTGGCGTGCGTTGATCGTATTAACGACCCAGCGTGTCTGTGACGCCATCTCGTTAGAAGAGTCAAGCTTGGCATTCGTCGAAAGGGCAAAGGCGAGTACGCCTGCCGCAACAAGTGCGATCCGAAAGATTCGTTTATTCATATGTGATTTAGAAGTATTGTCGGACATCTAAAATAGCGCTGGTTTAGCGGTTTAAAATATCTTTAGCACGTTCAAGCGTTTGTTTCTCACTTGCGCTGAGGGATCCGAAGCCGGAGATGTTAATTTTATCGAGTATGCGGTCTACCTCGGTCTGCAACTCATCGCGTTTGCTGCGGTTGACCTTATAGCTATTGCGTTGCTCATTCTTCTTGCGGCGCTTAAACCAAGCTGGCTGCTCGACTGTGGTCTGGGTGCTGCCCGAGCCGAAAAAGCTGAAAGAGCGATTATGGAAGTAGCGGTAGTAGAGGATGCCAGCAAACATGCCGCCAAGGTGTGCCGAGTGAGCTACGTAGGACTTATTGGGCAGTTCGTAGAATAAAATGCCACCTGTGGAAATGGCTAGCATGCCCCAGAATATCCACTTCGGTTTCATCGTGACAGGAATGATAAAAAAGAGTAGCAGCGTGATCGGACGCTCAGGATAAAGTAAGCAGAAAAAAGCTAGAATCGCCATGAGCGATGCAGAAGCACCGACCATGCTTTGGAAGATTAGCTCACCGTTTATTTGCCCAAGCGCTGGATCGTTAAAATGCAAAAGTAGGTAAACCGCGCCTCCGATCAGCGAACCGGCTACATATAAACAAAGAAAGCGCTCTCGACCGGTTAAAGGTTCGACCATGCGCCCGATAAAAAAGAGCCCCAGCATGTTGCCGAGTATGTGATAGAAGCCCGCAGAACTATGAAGTAAGCCGTAGCTAAGGATCGTCCAAACTTTCAACTCACGAAAGTTATGGCCGCTCAGGGCGAACCAATCAGTTAAAAAACTGTTTTCACGCCCACCAGCGCCGGGAAAGAATGCATTCATGATCTGCTGTAGCACGAAGACGGAAATGGTAATGACCATAAGAGTCGTCACCATTGAAGCCTTCTGTGGAGCGCCACCAGTTGAGGGCTGGTGCATATACGGTCGGTCGTAGAGCATGTTCTAAAAAATAAAAATTTCTGGCGCAGATTCGTCCAGAATCTAAAAAATAATCTGACTATGATAGCCTTCACCCTTGGGGCAAGTGCTGAGATGGCTAAACCTCCTTTGGGCGATCGTACCAAAAGCTACAAAGTTTACGCGAGCGCACGGCAAGCGGCATGAGTATCATCAGAGCGATCCACCCGACTATCTGCGGGCCGCTATACCAGTTGAGTTTACGGGCGGAGGTGAGAGCTGGCGTGTTATCTAGGATGACAAATTCGAGGCCATAGGACTTGCCCCATTTTTTGATTAGGCGAGAGAAGCGGACTTCTTCGCTGGCGTAAAGCGACTCGTCGTAGCCCCCCACAGCTTCAAAGGCTTCGCGGCGACAAAAAATAAAACTGCCCGCTGCAATGCGAGCAAACCTAGAAATGCGCTCCCATACCCCTATACCTATGCGCCCGATGACGCTAACTTCGCTTTCAAATTTGATCACAGAGCCGCCTCCCACGCAGGGTGTTTCTTCAAGTCTGTGGAGTGCTTCAAGCAGTAGCTCGGGCTGGATACGTGTATCCGCGTCTATGAAGATGAGGGAGCGCCCACTTGATATAGCTGCCCCTGAGTTGCGAGCTCGAGCGATCTGGTTGATCGGCTCTTGCACGACAAGATCGGCACCATGTGATCGAGCGACGGCAGTGGTTGAGTCGGTCGAGTTGTTATCCACGACAATGCACTCACCCTCAAGAGAAACAGCCTCCATCGCCCTGCGAATCGAGGACAGCGTGCTTGGTAGTTCAGCCGCCTCATTGTAGGCAGGAATGATGATCGAATAGTCGAGTGGCATGAATTATTCTTTGACCAGCTTGACGGGGACGTGAACTTCAAAGCGCTTAAAAAAGCCCGGTATAAACGGGCCATTCCAGAAGACGCCGCGAGCATCGCCTACAGCTTCGTGAGTTGGGTTTTTGCGCAACCACGCGCTGAGTTTAGCCGACGCTTTGTTAAAGTTACGCTCGTTGTAAGCGCCGCGAACGCCGAGACTAGCTACTAGGCGCTCTGGGAGTTCGTGCACGCTGACGTTCTTGGTAGCATCCAGCATGTCGCTGCTCACATTGGCGTCGATGTAGAAATACATCACGCCAGGGTTGATTTCTGCTTCGACGGGTGTCGTCATAGCGATATCGCGCGAAGAAATGTAACGAAAAAGCGGACGGAAAAGGCGGTTGTTGCCATCAAAGTAAGCGGCTTCCGTCTGGCTCGCGATGAGTCGAGTGGCGGGCAAAGCTTTGATTTCAAATTCGCCCACTTCGGTTTTCTGGAAGGCTTGTTCGTAGGCAGAACTCATAATTGGGATCAATGCCAGACAAAAGTAGAAAGTTAAATGTAGCACTTTTAAATATCTTGAATTAGCAAGAATACTTACAATCTAGGTACTTACACTTAATCTGGAACAATCCTGTCTACATTGCTATCAATTCTCTATACATGTTAAACTTGGCGATACGATTTTTAATTTTTTTGCAGTTTTTTCTCCCCCCTGCTGTGTTCGCTGCGCCGGTACAAGTCGACCACGCGACGGTCGAGCTGATCTCTGAATACGATGCCGTCGTGCCAGGACAGAGCTTTGATCTAGCGGTGCGTTTCGATCTTGAGGAGCATTGGCACATTTATTGGGAAAATCCGGGTGCTAGCGGTCTAAGCACGACAATTGATTGGGTGCTGCCCGAGAGCATTGAGGCGGGCGAAGTACAATGGCCGGCACCTGAGCGAATCCAACTGGGCGGTCTGGTGAATTACGGCTACCAGGAGGAGGCGGTTTTTATCGTCACTTTGCAGGCTCCTGAAGATTTGAAACTGGGCTCTGAGTTGGCCATCACCGCCGATCTCTTTTGGCTGATTTGTAAAGAAACCTGCCTCCCAGGAGAGGCTACGCTCGACCTAGTGCTACCTGTCGCGTTCAAAGCTGAACCAAGCGCTGAAGCGGCTGCTTTCGTTGAGTCGCGGAATCGCCAAGCGAGGACTGCGCACCCTTGGGCGACTACTACATATCTCGAGGAGGAAGCTCTTGTCGTGGTGATTGAGGGGGAGGCGCTACCGGCAGATTTATATCTTTATGTCGATACGGAAGGCCTTGTCGATCCCAGTGCGGAGCAGGTATGGAGCACCCCAGAGCCAAACCGAGCGGAGCTACGCCTCGCTCTAGATACGCTGTTTTTTGAGAATCAGCCATTGGCCATTTCGGGCGTGCTTCAATCGGGGGCTAACTCTTGGGAATTTAATGCGGAAATTTTGGACACACCGCCGTCATTTGTTCGAGCTCTGACTGAAGCTGAGCCTAGCGGCTTCGAGCAGCGCTTGCTTGCGCTCGGGCTGCCCGGAATTTTGGCCTTAGCCTTCCTCGGCGGTTTGATCTTAAACATTATGCCCTGCGTTTTGCCCGTGCTTTCGCTTAAGGTGTTTTCGCTATTGAAGCATGCGGGTCAGACACGGACTGATGCGCTACGGCACGGCCTGGCCTACACCGCTGGCGTGGTGCTCAGCTTTATTGCCCTGGCAGCGGTACTCTTTGCACTACGTGCCTTGGGTGAACGCATTGGCTGGGGCTTCCAGTTGCAGAGCCCTGGTTTCGTGGTGGTACTATCGGCGGTATTTTTTTTATTCGGCCTCAATTTAATGGGGGTCTTTGAACTGGGAGCTCGCCTCGTCGGTGCCGATAATAAAGTTGCAAGGCGTAAAGATGTGCTGGGCTCTTTCGGGATGGGTGTACTTGCGGCGGTGGTCGGAGCACCGTGTATGGGACCCCTCGTCGCGGGAGTCAGCGGGCTAGCGGTGCAGGCCAATGTAGCGACTGGTCTTTTCACCTTTGGCATGATGGGGCTTGGGCTGGCCTCACCTTTCCTTGTGTTGTCGGTCTTTCCAAAGCTAGTCGCTTTCTTGCCAAAGCCCGGTCTCTGGATGGAGTCATTTAAACAAGGCATGGGGTTTTTGTTGATGGCTGCGGTTGTCTTTCTCGCGTTAGTTGTCGGGCGGCAAGGTGGCGTCGACGCGATCTTTATTCTGCTTGTCGTCATACTGCTGAGTGGCATCGCAGCGTGGGTTTTTGGACGATGGGGTGCAGCTTCCCGTTCAATGCGCTCGCAATGGATCGCTCGCCTGCTGGCTCTTTTTTTAATTGGAGTCTCTCTGTTTTATGGTGTCCGTTCGATCAAGGAGGTTTATCTTGATTATGGAAATCAGGAATCCATTGCAGACAGTTCTGGGCAGTGGGGCGCATGGTCTTCCGAAAGGGTGGACGAACTCTTGGGCGAAGGTCGCTCCGTCTTTGTTGATTTTACAGCGACCTGGTGTTTGATTTGTCAGGTGAATAAGAAGGTCGCGCTCCGCAGCGCTGCGACGGAGTCGCTTTTTACTGAAAGAGGCATCGTCGCATTGGAGGCTGACTGGACCCGCTATGACTCCGACATCACTGACGCGCTCGAGAACTTCGGGCGCTCCGGCGTGCCGCTCTACTTATTATATACTCCTGACGGCGAAGTGACCATTCTGCCGCAGAGTTTGACCAACCGCATTGTTCGTGACGCGGTAGAAAAAGCATTACCCTAGCGGTGCGAGCTTGAACGTGCAGAAGCCGCCCTGTGGAGGTGTCTACTCTGCGGGGGGATTAGATTTGCAAAGCGCGTGGACTACGCTGAAAAGAGGTCATGTTTTACGATGAGGTAAAAGTAAATTTCAAGGCAGGCAACGGAGGCGATGGCTGTTTCAGCTTCCGCCGAGCCAAGTATGAGCCCAAGGGTGGACCTGATGGCGGCGACGGTGGTGTGGGTGGTAATGTGTATATAGTAGGTGACACCAATGTCGCTGATTTGACCGACTTCCACTTTAAGCCCGGTTGGAAAGCTAAAAATGGTGAGCCAGGACGTGGGAGTGACCAGCACGGCGCCAAAGGGGAACACATTACCCTGCGTTTACCAGTTGGAACACTCGTCGTGGACCGCGAATCGGGCGACCCCATCG
>MDTB01182290.1_pt1 | contig 13293 bp, 13 predicted proteins | sample 811161 | NCBI WGS metagenome assembly MDTB01 (sample SAMN05326650, study PRJNA326480) | marine metagenome | isolation source: seawater | place: Mediterranean Sea | collected 2009 | reverse complement strand
TATTTTCACTTTCTTTATCTTTTTGATCTACCAAAACTTTATTCCCATCACTCTCAATTTTTCCTCCAAGTTTTATGACTACAATAAATCAAGAAGAAATTCAAAAATTTTCAAAACTTGCAGACGAATGGTGGGATGTTTCAGGTAAATTCAAACCTTTACACATGTTTAATCCTATAAGAATAGAATATATTTTGGATAAAACAATTGAACATTTCAACATTAAAGATGTTAAACTTCCTCTTAAAGGATTAAAAATTTTAGATATAGGTTGCGGTGGTGGTTTAATTTCAGAACCGATGAGTAGACTTGGTGCAAGTGTAACCGGTATAGATGCCTCATTAAAAAATATTAAAATTGCACAATCACACTCAATAAAAAATAACTTAAAGATAAATTATTTGAATACATCCCCTGAAAAAATGAATGAAACAGTAAAATATGATGTGATTTTAAATCTTGAAGTTGTTGAACATGTAGAAAATGTGGATTTATATTTTAAGAGTTGTGCAAAATTATTAAAGAGAAATGGAATTATGTTTACTGCTACGCTAAACAGATCTTTTACATCTTTCATAAAAGCAATTATTGGAGCAGAATATATTTTAAGATGGCTTCCGATAGGCACTCATGACTGGAACAAGTTTTTTAAACCTAAAGAGTTAGAAGATAAAATTATAAAATTAAATTTTAAAATTCTCGAAACTAAAGGACTTCAATTTAATTTATTTACCCAGGAATGGAAAAAATCTAAAGATTTATCGGTAAATTATATAATTACTAGTATAAAAAATTAGTTGTCCTTCTCTACCCATGGAATACTAATAAGATCTATGCCTTCTTCTTTTAAATCTTCTTTTTCTTTGTCAGTGGCTACTCCGTATATATTTCGTTTATTATTTTTATTATAGTAAACTTCTCTTATTTTATCAGCAAAGTTATGTTCAACAAATTCAAAATTTTTTTCAACAAATTTTCTTACGTTAATCAAATCTCTTTTGAATTTTTTTAAATCTTGATTTTCAGAAACTTTAGTACTTTTTGAATTGAGAATTCTGGGTGACATAATAGACTTTTCAATTTTTTTTGAACCGCAAAATATACACTCAATTAATTTTTTTTTCTTTAATCTTTCGTATTCTTTGGACTCGGAGAACCAACTTTCAAATTCGTGTTTATTCTCACATTTAAGATTATATTTTATCATAGATGAATAAGTTAATATTTATAATTTTAATTTCAAGTCGAGTTTTTATAATCTGCGTTTATGTCTATGTAATCATGTGTAAAATCACATGTATAACATTCAAAAATATCTGTTCCTTGGTTTAAATTTATCTCAATTAATATTGAATCCCATTTCATATATTCTCTAATTTTTTTTAGATCTACGTTTTCAATTGGCGCGCCATTTTCTGCCAATAAAAAATCACCGAATTTAACTGAAATCTTATTTTGATCTATCTTTTCACCCGATTTACCTATCCCCATAACCACTCTTCCCCAATTTGGATCTTCGCCTGCAACTGCGGTTTTAACTAAAGGTGAGTTTGCTACTGAGAATGCTATTTTTTTTTGCACTACTTAATGATTTTGAATTTACTACTTTTATTGTTAGAAATTTTTTCGCACCTTCGCCATCAACTACTATTTGTTTAGCCAAATTCAAGCATACATTTTTTAAAGAAGTTTCAAATTTCTGTATTACTGGATCATTAACTCCTCTGTTATGTCCAATCTTGATTTTTCTTGTTGAAAAAATAGATACCATGTCATTAGTAGATTGGTCGCTATCAACAGTGATAGCGTTGAATGTAGTAGCGGTAACTTTTTTAAGTAATACCTTCAAAAGATTTGATGGGATATCTGCATCAGTAAATATAAAAGATAACATTGTCGCTAAATTAGGAGCAATCATTCCTGATCCCTTCGCAATAGCTGCAATTCTGATTATTTTGTTGTTAAAAGTAAATTCCTCATAGGCTAATTTAGGTTTTGTATCTGTTGTCATTATAGCGGAAGCTGTTTTAATCCAAATTAATTTATTTTGATCGTCTCTTAATTTTGAAACTAAATCTGGAATCCTATTGCTAATTTGTTCGGTTGGGAACGTTTCTCCTATTATACCAGTAGATGCAAAAACAAGGTCTTTAATTTTAATTGTTTCTGATATGCCTTCTTCCTTTTTAGACTCTCTCAAAGTCAAAGACTTCGATAAACTTTTTGCTAAGATTTCTATACTCTCGTAACCTTGTTTGCCAGTAAACGTGTTTGCGTTTTTTGTATTTACTAACAAACCTTTTATTATCTTTTTATTAGATTTTTGATTCCAAGTAATTGTTTCTGAAACAATTGAATTCGATGTTGATAAAGTTGCATAATTTGCTCCCTCTTTAAAATAAAAAAGTGCTAGATCATCTCTTCCATTATCATATAAATCTGCTGATATAGAGGAAACCTCCAATCCATCTAATGGCTTTAGATCCTGAAATTCACCCATTTTTGATAGTTTAGATTTATCAGATAAGAAGTTTTTTAAATTTATTGTCATTGTTACTATTTAATTTAAGTTATAAATACATATATAGAATATTAATGAATTTATTAACAGCAGCTTTTAGTAAAATATTTAAAAGTGGTAATCAACAGGAATTGGATAAGATAAAACCTTTGATTAATGATATTAATAGCAAGGAAAGTTCATTGTCCTCACTTCCAGATCAACAATTTAAGGAGAAAACACATTCCCTACGTAGACAAGTTTCAAAAGGAGAAAAATTAGAAAAGCTTATTCCTGAAAGCTTTTCACTAGTTAGAGAGGCGGCTAAGAGAGTTTTAGGAGAGAGACATTTTGATGTTCAGTTGGCCGGAGGAATAATTCTACATCAAGGTAAGATAGCAGAAATGAAAACTGGAGAGGGAAAAACACTTGTTTCTACTTTACCAGCCTATTTAAATTCTCTTACTGGAAAGGGAGTTCATATTGTTACGGTAAATGACTATTTGGCTAAAAGAGACTCTGAATGGATGGGAAAGGTTTTTAATTTTTTGGGAGTCTCAACTGGGTGTATAACTTCAAGTCTAGAAGATGAAGATAGAAAGAAAAACTATAATTGTGACATTACTTACGGTACTAACAATGAGCTGGGTTTTGATTATTTAAGAGATAACATGAAGTATGATTTAAATGACATGGTCCAAAGAGATCATAATTTTTGCATTGTAGATGAAGTTGATAGTATTTTAATTGATGAATCTAGAACTCCTTTGATTATATCCGGAAAGGTTGAAGATAAAAGCAATTTATATTTAGCTGCAAACGAATTTGTAATAAAATTACAAAAAAATGACTACGATTTAGATGAAAAAAATAAAAACGCAATTTTAACTGATGTAGGTATTGATAAAATAGAAAAACTAGCTACGCAAAAAAGGTTACTTAAAAACAATAATTTTTATGACCCGCAAAATTTAAATTTAGTTCACCACGTAAATCAGTCTTTAAAAGCGAATTTATTGTTTCAAAGAGATAAAGATTATATTGTAAAAGATGGAAAAGTTCAAATCATTGACGAATTTACCGGAAGAATTTTAAGTGGAAGAAGATTTTCTGACGGTCTACACCAAGCCATCGAGGCAAAAGAAAATGTATCAATTCAAGAAGAAAATCAAACTCTAGCTTCGATTACTTATCAAAATTATTTTAGGTTATATAAAAAATTATCAGGAATGACAGGAACTGCTATTACAGAGTCTGAGGAATTTTTTGATATTTACAAACTAAATGTTGTATCAATACCTACTAATAATAAAATGATAAGAAAAGACTTTAATGATTTAATTTTTAGAACTGAAAAAGAAAAATATGATGCAATAACAAATAAAATATTTGAATGTAATAAAACAGGTCAACCAATCTTAGTTGGAACAACGAGTATAGAAAAATCTGAAAAAATTTCTAAGTTTCTGAAAGAAAAAAATTTGAAACACAATATCCTAAACGCAAAGTTTCACGAGGAAGAGGCTAAAATTATTGCAGAGGCCGGAAAAATAAATGCAATTACAATTGCTACGAATATGGCTGGAAGAGGGACTGACATAAAACTTGGAGGAAAAATTGAGAGTGATGGGAATAAAGTTTTGGTAGATCAAAAAGATAAAGAAAGTGAAAATAAAGTCAAAGCAATCGGTGGTTTATGCGTAATTGGAACCGAAAGACACGAAAGTAGAAGAATTGATAATCAACTTAGAGGAAGATCTGGGAGACAGGGTGATCCAGGTACTTCAATTTTTTTTATTAGTCTGCAAGATGAGTTGATGAGGCTATTTGGTGGAAATCAGATTGACGGTGTTTTAAAAAAACTCGGATTAAAAGAAAATGAGTCAATAGACCATCCTTGGATAAATAAAGCTATGGAAAGAGCACAAAAAAAAGTAGAAGCTAGGAATTTTGATATTAGAAAGACTTTAATTAAATTTGATGATGTGATGAACGATCAACGTCAAGTAATATTTAGTCAAAGGTTAAATATTTTAAAGCAATCTGATATTCAAGTTATGTTAAAGGATTTTCTGAATGAATTATCACAAAAAATATTAAAAATTAAAATTGATTTTAAAACCTCAAATGACGAAAAAAAATTCCTTACAGGATTAAAGAATTTTACTGGCAATATTGTAAATGATGAAGATTTAATTAGATATGGAAACTTAGGGGACAAAGAGTTTTTAAAAAAAATTGATGAGATTTTTTATGGTAAAAGAGAGGAAAAAATTAAGCTTATTGGTAAAGAGCAATACTATGATTTGGAAAAAAAGATCTTTTTACAAATTTTAGACTTTTCTTGGAGAGCTCATTTACAATATTTAGAACAATTGAGACAAGTAATTGGATTAAGAAGTTATGGCCAGAAAGATCCATTATCAGAATTTAAAAAAGAGGCTTTTACTCTATTCGAGTTATTATTAGAAAAAGTTAAAACTGATATTATTAAGTTCCTTTTAAATATGAATTTAGTTTTAACAAATCAAACAGATAAAAAAAAACAACCTTTAGAGACTAGTCAAAAAGTTGGTCGAAATGATAAGTGCCCTTGTGGTTCTGAAAAAAAATATAAACACTGCTGTGGATCGGTATAATTAAAAAAAAGGATTATAAGCCCATTGGAGTAATGCTTGTCTTTGTCTTTTTCTACATTGTAGGTCACCTTCTTCGCAGTTTTTTTTTACTGCTGGTCCGTGTCTATCTCCAAAAGCTTTCCATCTTTTAATTTGAATTACATCTATCTCGGGCATTCTTCTTCCAATTTTAAATCTACAATACCATTGAAACCAACCTAAGGGATCTTGTTTAAAGATCCAGCCTTTATCAATCCATTCTTTTCTAGTTAAACCAGATTCAATTTGAAAACGATTCAGAGTAACATCAAATTTTTTACTCATTTTTGCTTTTTTAAACCAATCTTTTTGAAATTCATTAATATCACCATCTACAAAGTAAGAGCCTCCGAACACGCCTAACTCCAACATTCTCTTTGGACTTAATTGAGGTTTGAAAATTTTATAAATTTCTTTTTCGGTCATATTAGTGGTGGCCTTGGTTTGAATCGCACAAACGACACATACCTTTTCAGGGTACTGCTCTACTACTGAGCTACAAGGCCATTATCGGCTTTATTCTATTTTTTTGAACATTATAAAGTTTAAATTTATTTTGCTCATTTTAGTACTTTTGTTATGATAGATAAAACAATTAATCAATGAAAAAATCTTCAACAATAATTTATAAAATTTTAATAATCGTTTTAATTGCTGAGTTATTTTTGGGCTATTACGCTTTCCAACAAAATAATAAAAAATATGGTTTTTATGTTCCCGCTGTATATAAGGGATTTTTGGTTGTTTTAAGAAACGTTAAAAAATTTAGTTTAGATAACAAAGATTTAACAAAAATTAAAACATCAAAAAATCAAGTAAATGAAAAAAATTATTTTGTCAAAACTTTTGATAAGGAAGTTATAAAATATCATCCATTTATCGATGTAAGTGGTGGTCCTAAAACTTATGAGACATCTTCGGGTAAGTTTTCAGTTGATAGAGATTATTTTGGTTTCAGAAATTCTTTACCATTGAACTATAACGAAGATAATAAAAAATTTGCTATTGTCTTGTCAGGAGGATCGGAGTGTTTGGGAGAATTTCATAAAATTCCAATCTCGCAAATTCTTACTAATCAACTAAACGAACATTTCAATACAGATAAAATTATAGTCTTTAATTTGTGTATGAATTCTCACACTATATCAAATGAGATACAAAACCTTGTACATATAGGATATCATTACAATCCGAGCTTGATAATTAGTCATACTGGTTGGAATGACTCTAAATATTTTAAATACATACCTGAAAACTTTAAAAAGACTGCTTTGATTTATTACCCTAGTCAAATAAATTGGTATGATAAATTATACGACATTAAAACATCAGATGGGCATAGAAAAGTTTCTTTTAAAGAAAGTGATAAAAAAATTTTCAAAGAATCCCTAAAAAAAAACGTAATTAAATACAGAAAAATAGCTAAATCATTTAATTCAGATTTAATTATTGGAATTCAGCCTTATGACAAAAATAAAAATATAAATAAGATAGATTTAGAGTTTCTTAGTGCTTTTGAAAATCAGATTGAGGAAATGAAAATAGAGAAAATTAATTTTACTAAATTCTCTGAAAGTTTTCATTTTGTAGACTCCTCTCACACAAGTCAAAGCGCAGCATATAAAATTTCAGATATTTATTTTAATTATATTAAAGAAAACCATGGTGAAAAAATACTTAAAAAAATTTCAAAAATATAGAGATTAAATGAAATTAATTTTACAATTTTTAAAAGATAATAAAGAGTACGTTTTAATTATTGTTTTTTTGTTAATTTTGTTGTTTTTTGGTGTACAAATTATTAAATTTAACGCCTTAAAACCTTTTATATACTTGATGAATAACTTTTAAAAGTGAACAAAAAATTTAAAAAATTTTTCCTAACTATATTTGCTTTCTTTTTTTTTGTGGAATTAACCATACAATTATCTTTTCTTCTTGGTTTAAATTTTGTTAAACAACCGATTCTATTTTATAATCCTTATTGTGACCAAAGGTACTGGAGTCTGTTAGAAAAGAAAATTTTGCCTGATTTAAATATTGATAGTCATCCTTTACTAAGTTTTAAGAAAAAAAACATAGAGATACCTGATAATTTTGATAATAACAAAAAATTTAAAGATTTAAAAAATGAGTTAACCTTTTATGGAAGCTCATACATTAATCATAAGTATTTTAATGCGCTTTTAGATCAAAATAATTTATCTTATAAGAATTATGCATTGGACTCTTACGGCCTTGATCAAATATATCTTTCTTATAAGCTGACTTCTCATCAAAATGTTAACAAAACTATAATTATAGGATTTTTACTTGAAGACCTCGACAGATCTTTATTTTCTAAAAGAGACTATTCAAAAGTAAAATATGCAAAAAAAAATCAAAAATTTATTATAAATCAATTACCAAGAAAAAATTATGAAGTTAAACGAGAGAATGATATCTATCTTTATCGTTTTATAAAAAACTTTACAACACTATTACAAAATGAATTTGATCCAAGACATAGCGAGTGTGAAATCAAATTCAAAAAAGATATTTTTAGTTTTTTTATTAACGATATTAAAGAAGAAGCTAAAAAATTGAATCAAAAATTAATCATTGTTTCTTTCAATTTGAAAGAAGATTTTGTTAAAAATCCCTCGTGGAGATATAATTTTATTAAAAAAGAATTAGATAAAAATTCGGTTATTCATATTGACTCTTTAGAAATTTTAAAAAAGGTTTCTAAATCTGATGTGAAGCAAATAGATAAGCTATTTGGAGAGGATCTTCATAATAGTGAAGAAGGTTTCAAATATATTTTTGAAAAAATTAAAACAAAATTATAATGCTATATATGTAAATGGTATTACAACCTTTATGAAGGTGATTATTCCAAGTATAATTAGTAAAAAAAATAGAAAGACAAAAATTATAAATTGGGATTTGGACGTATCCCTATAAATATTTTTCAAAAGGTGAAAAACTAAACTTATAAATCTCATTTTTTTTTATATAACCCATTTTCTGTTAATAAATATTTTATTCCCATTCTTTCAATAGCTAAATAAGCATCTTCCTTATCATATACCATAGGATCAGAAGAAATATTAAATGATGTATTGGCTAAAAGAAAAATATTTTTATTTTCTAACTTTTTTAAGATTTTTCCTAAAAGCTGATCTTCCAAGCAAATTTGAACCCTAGAAGTGTTGTCTGCATGGATCACTCCTGTAATTCGCTCAGCAAAATCCTTTTTTGGTGTGGCCACAGCCGCCATATGAAAATACGAATTCATCAAATTTTTTTCCAAAACAAAGTATTTGTCTGCATTTTCTTTTAAGATCGCAGGCGCAGTTGGTCTAAATAGACTTCTATTTTTAATTTCGGTACTTAGCTTTTTAATTAAACTATTATTATGAGCATTACAAATTAGTGACCGATGTCCCAAGGCTCTTGGACCTGTCTCAATATTTCCATAACAGGTCGCTACAATTTCGTCATTGGAAATAACTTTAGAGGTTTCCTCAATAGAGTTTTGGGAGTCAGATATTTTTTCAAAAGGTATTTCGTAGAAACTTTCTTCAGATTTCAATTTTCCAGGAAAAAGATTTTTAATTAAAAGATTGCTCTGTTGATCATTTTGTAGAGATTGATTTGATTTGAGAAAACCAAAAAAAGCTGCTCCTATGGCTGCACCTGAGTCCCCAGGAGATGGTGGTATATTTAGTTCATTAATAAAATTTAATTTAGAACATTTCATAACTGCTGAACTATTCATTGCAACTCCGCCTGAAAATAAAAATATTTTTTCATTTGTAAGTTTGTGCGCAAGTTTGAATACATCAAAAAGGATTTCTTCTAAAACTTTTTGTGCAGAGCTGGCAATATTGGCATAATTTTCAAAATTTGCCTTTCCGATTTCAAGAGGAATATCAGGCTCTCTTGGTTTTATCTTTAACAATTTTACTAATTCATCAGAATAAGATCTATCTGTTCTTCTCACATAATCGTAATATTTAGTATTAACGATTAAATTATCATTTTTAAAATAGATAGTTTTTTTTAATTGTTTATAATATTCTGGTTTTCCAAATGAAGCTAAACCCATCATTTTATATTCTCCTTCATTGACCGCAAATCCTAAATAATCAGTGATAGCAGAATAGAACAAACCTAGTGAGTGTGGATACTCCGAATTCCAAATATTAATTATTTCATCTTTTGATTTTAAATGGTGAATAGAGGTACAAAACTTATCCCCGTAACCATCAACTACTACAGAAACACAAGGAAGTTTATTATAATAAAAGTTTGTACTTAAAGTGTGACTTAAATGATGATCTGAATATAAAAGTGGTATTTTTTTTAAATTAAGATGTTTAGAAATGTCCATTTGAAATCTCATAGATGAATTCCACGCATTTTTAAAATAATTCCTAGTTAAGTTGTTCGATATAGGATTATTTTTGACAGAGTGTTTTAATACAGTGACCCACGCTCTCACTGGCTTTTCATAAAATATAATTGAAGATAGATTTTTTTCTGAAAGTTCAAAAGAATTAATTAATTCTGTTAAAGCTAGTCTAGGAAAAGATTTATCGCCTTTAATTCTTGAAAGCCATTCTTCCTTTTTAAAATCTATTAATTTTCCATTAGCATCAATTAAAGCTACTGATGAGTCGTGGTAATAAGCTGAAATTCCTAGGAAGTACAATTTATAAAATACTTTTTGGATCTTTTGCCATCAAATTTTTATCTGACGGGACTGGTATTACTATCAAATTAACTATTCTGCCAAAACAAGTTATGAAAAAGTTTAATATTGGATCAAAAATTTTGTTTAAGAATTTCAAGTTTTTATAATAAAAGGTCCTTAATTTATTTTTAAATAATTCTCTTTTAAAAGCTTTATTTAACTTTGACTCTGGAAATTTAGCCTCGTAAAACTTTTTAGCCATTCCGTGATGAACAAGTTCGTCTTTCATTATACTTTCCAAAGTTTCTTGAGAGTCATCTGCATGGTGTTGCTCGTCATCCATAATTCTTTTTAATGTCTTTATTGATTCTGAGTCTGTAATTTGTTTTGTTAACCAATCAAATGAGCTTTTTGCAAGATATTCGTTAGAGTAGACAAATTCTACAAATTTTTTTAATGCTAATTTTTCTACTAAATAACCTTCTTTATCTACGTACCCTTTTAAAAGAACGTTTTGGGGAGAAAATTTAAATTCTCTCTCAAATTTCCATTTTCCTTTTTTAACCTGATTTGACAAAACTTTATGTAATAAAAAAGTGTGTCTATACTCGTCTAAAGCATGTTTAATATATCCTATTTTTAATTTAGGGGATTTAGCCCTTTTTGCTGCAGCTAACATTTCTAAAGCTGAACCGTATTCAGCATAGGAAAACTCCACTATGGACTTTAATAAATTTTGATCTTTTTCTGGTGTTAAAATCATTGATTTAACCTACATCTTAAAATAAATGTATTCAACTCGTATTTTTTAGATTTATAAAAAAATTATGAAAAATTTCAAGCGAATTGTCTCACTATTTTTGTTGATCCCGGTTATATTGATACTTATTCTTTATGCTTGGGCTAGCGATAGCATTGGAAAACAAGATACATTTTTAAAAAGATATATCGGAGCACATCTTTCTCAAGATTTCAAAGATGACATAAAATATCTTTTTTTTAAGAAAAAATCTCAAGATCTTATTAATTACAATTATCAGGTCATCGAATTAAAAAAATCTTATTTGAATAGATTGGCAAGATTAAAAGAATTTCAAATGTCTCAAACAAAAAAATCAGAAATAACTCTCGGTCCACACACTTTTTCTTATAAAAGATATTCAAATAAAATTCTTGTTGGAAACGGACCAAGATCTTATATGCAAGTTAATCAAAATGAACTGTTTTTAATTACAGGATCAGCACAATTATTTTTTACTCACATACCTAGTATTAAAAGATCTAGTAGTTTGAATTTCACAAAAATAAAAACAAATCTCATCGACATTATTGGAAAAAAAAGAATTCAAGAGTACCCATCTATCGTAAAACATATGATTATAGATCAAAATAAAATGTATGTTTCATTTATTAAAAAAAAGAAAACAGGTTGTCATTTTAATTCAATTTATGTTGGAAAAATAAGTTTTGACGAAATTAAATTTGAACCCTTTTTTGAAATGAAAGAATGTCAAACTGCGGGTTATTTATCTCAGTCAGGTGGCATTATTTCCAAATTTAAAAATGATCATCTGCTTTATACTATTGGAGACTACAGAGCAGTGAGTGAAAAAAAATCTTCTTTACCGCAAAGCATCGAAAGTTTAAGAGGAAAAATAATTGAAATAAATAAAAAAACAAAAAATTTCAAAATATTGTCCCTTGGACACAGAAATCCTCAAGGTTTATATTTTGATAAAAAAAATAATATAATAATTTCTTCAGAGCATGGTCCTAAAGGTGGATGTGAAATAAATTTAAATTTTTTATCAGATAATAAAATTAAAAATTATGGTTGGCCAATTTCTTCTTACGGGGAACATTATAAAAGTACATTAATTATTAATGAAAATGCTAAAAAAGATTCTCCTTTAATTAAATCTCATTCCAAAAGAGGTTTTGTTGAACCTGTATTATATTTTAACCCAGCCATAGCTCCATCCCAACTAGTCAAAATTGACTACTTAACTAAAAATACAAAAAAAAATGAATTCCTCATGGGTTCTATGGGAAAAGAAAATGACTATGGTAAAAGATCATTACATTATTTGTCTTTTGATGAAAATTATGAATTAGAAGAACATTCCTATTTCAAAATCAATGAAAGAGTAAGAGATATAACAACTTCGATAAAATTTAACAAAATTTTTGTGTTTTTAGAAAGTTCCGGATCAATTTTAATTATTCAAATCTAATAGTTTCTATAATAGTTAAAGGTCAAATTCTACTTAAAAATTTTTTTATGTGCATAAAAGTAAATTTGTTTGTTTTGGAGTATTTAAATTCATGCTTTTAAAACCTAAAAGTTATTCTGCCTTTAGTTAAATCATATGGTGTCATTTCAACCATAACATTGTCACCTGCTAAAACTCTAATTCTATTCTTTCTTAGTTTTCCAGCCGTATGAGCTAAAATTTCATGATTATTTTCTAGCTTTACTCTAAACATGGCATTAGGTAACAACTCTGTTACTTTACCTTTAAATTCTAAAGTTTCTTGTTTAGCCAAGTATTACTCCAAGTAAATTTTGATTTTAAATTTTTTTTTCATTTTAATAAATATATAACGGATGAAATTGATCTTGCAATAACTCTTTTGAGCATTACAAATCCTTGTGTCTAGGTTTATTTTTACTCTCCCAAGGTGAGCCCTGGTCATCTAAGGTGGCCTCAATTGCTTCCACAATTAATTTTACAATTATATCACCTGAAAATATTAAGTTTATTTCGTAGCTTTTATCAGACATTTGTAAAGTATCAATTGTTAAAAAATCTAGAAATCTATCTGCTTTTCCTTGATTGATATTCTTAGATTTAACACTGATTACATTTTCAAATTTGAGCACTGTTCTAATTCTTTTATTTTTTCTAAAAACTCCTTTTTCAATATCTTCCCACATAAATCTATTTAATTGCATTAAAAATATCCGATTTTTTTTTAGATTTGCGATATCATTTGTTTTTACAATAGAGTCTTGTAGATGTGCTGAGATTACTCTCAGATCTTCACTGGTTTTAGCCATAAGTTTTAAATTTTGAACTTTCACTTTAAACTCTCTTTATACGAGCTTCACAATTAATCAATTTTTTTTCTAGATTCTGATAGCCTCTATCAAGATGGTATATTCTATTTATACTAGTTCTTTTTTCTGCAATTAAAGCTGCAAGAACTAAACTAACAGATGCTCTAAGATCTGTTGCCATGACCTCTGCACCTGTTAAAAAACTAGGGCCGGTTATGTATGCCGTATTATTTCTAACTTCAATTTTTGCTCCCATTCTTCTTAGTTCAGGAACATGCATAAATCTATTTTCAAAAATATTTTCTTTTATTTTAGATATCCCTTTAGCTTGGGTCATTAAAATCATGATTTGAGCTTGAAGGTCTGTAGGGAATCCAGGATAAGGTTCTGTTTT
>MDTB01174635.1_pt1 | contig 13293 bp, 11 predicted proteins | sample 811161 | NCBI WGS metagenome assembly MDTB01 (sample SAMN05326650, study PRJNA326480) | marine metagenome | isolation source: seawater | place: Mediterranean Sea | collected 2009 | reverse complement strand
TAAGATGGCTGAAGGAGAGCTTGCTTATAGACAGGTTTTAAAAAAAGAAAAGTCCACCTATACATTTGAGCTGAGTCCACTTAGAGGAAAAAAATCTTTTGAACCAATCAATATGAATGGTTCTCAAAGAGGTTGGAGACCCATAGTGCATTTTTTTGATCAAAGAATCACAGAAATCAAAATCTTAGATGGAACAGAATTGAACCCTGTCATAACAGACGATTTTATAATGATTCCTAATCCCAAAACATGTGATCCGAAAAAGGAGTACAAAGTTATTTTTGAAGCAACGCCTAAATCTTAAAATTCAATCGAAGGGTTCTGCTGATTTTCGATAGAGTCCAAATTCATCATCACCAAGATATATAAGGCATACGGCTCCATCACACGCAACGGCCTCGAAAAATTCTTGCATAAATTCCTGTTCACCAGGCCATGGATAGACGAAGAAAACATCTATCTCATCTAGGTTGACATCCATTCCATCGTAAGTGATATCCATCGGCTGATTAGAACCAAGCACATAATTTTCTGGTCTTATTAATTCGGCTCCTCCTGATCCCTCATAACATTCAAACCCTTCGGGCATATAATCAGTTTCGAGTATAGTGACTTCGATATTTGATTCCTCGGCTAATGTTCTTGATGCATCGGCTAGGGAAGGTTCTATCTCTATTCCAAATGATTTAAACCCAAGCATTGATGCAAGACATGTTCCTACGCCGTACCCGCTTCCCCACTCGCAGTAATTGTTCCCTAAACATATATCCTCTGAAATGATTGCAGAAAGATGATTGTATAGTAATTCAGCATTCGAAGGGATGAACCGAGGCACTTTGCGATTTCTTTCGGAATCAAAGAGTTCATCAATTCTTCGATCAGCTTCTACTAGAAAATCATTAACATCTGCTGGAAGCTCATTCTGATTTAGATGGAGATCAATTTCTTCTAATGGCACGTCTAGATTATGGTTCCATAATGAGGACACGTTTGTCCAAGAAAAAACGCCTGATCCCTAGGTTGCACTCTATCCATGATCATGGCTATATTTGAGAAATGAAAATCTTAACAACTTGTTTAATATTAGGATTGCCTTTGCCTCTTTTAGCAGCCGATTGGCCTAACTGGCAGGGGCCCAATTTTAATGGTATTTCACTAGAGGATGAGTGGGATCACGAAAAAATTGGTAATATAATTTGGAAATCAAAGGTTGGAGTTGGTTTTGCCGGGGTCGCTGTTTCCGACGGTAAAATATTTACTCTTGGTCATGACGGAAGAAGAAGAGGTGGATCTGAAACGGTATATTGTTTAGATGCCAAAACTGGGAAAAAAATATGGTCTGATACCTATAAAGCGGAGTTGTTACCAAATTTGCATGAGGGTGGTCCCGCTGCCACTCCTACGGTTTATAAAGGCGTCGTTTATACTCTTGGAAAAGATGGAAAATTTAAATCTTATCAGATAAAAGATGGTAAAAAGCTTTGGGAAAGAGATGTTTTAAAGGATTCAGATATGTCTAAACCTGCCGATTGGGGCTTTGCAGGGTCACCTTTGATTTTTGAAGATACTATTATTGTAGAGGCGGCGCATACCATTGCGTACTCTTTGAAAGATGGAAAAATAATATGGAAGAGTGATCGATTCCGGCCAGCCTACGCAAGCCCAGTGGTTTTTAATTACAAAAATAAAGATTTGGTCATTACATTAAAAACTGAGGGGCTTTTAATACTGGAGGCAAAGACCGGCAAAAAAGTTTCTTTAACCGAGTGGAAGACTCGCTTTGCTACTAACGCCACTACACCAATTGTTAATGGGGATAAGATTTTTATTTCAACTGGGTATGGGCGTGGCTGCGCTCTCTATACATTCGATGGTGATAAACTTAATCAAGTTTATACTAATAAATCCCTCAGTAATCACATGGCAAATTGTGTTGTCATCGATGGGCACTTGTTTGGAATTACAGGCAATACTCATGGTGCAGAGAAAAAGGAACTCGTTTGTATGGAATTTGAAACTGGCAAGGTAAAGTGGAAACAAGCTGGTTTCGGCTGTGGCACAATCACCGCTGCAGGGAACAAGCTAATTGTTTTAAGTGAACGCGGTGAGATTGCGGTGGGGGTCGCATCACCTGAAAAATTTGAAAGCTTGTCTCGAGAACAGGTTAACCGAGGACGTTGCTGGACCGTTCCAGTTCTTGCCAATGGCATCCTCTACACCAGAAACGCTGAAGGAAACCTTGTTTCTGTCGGCGTAGGAAAAGACTTTTAGTTTTCTACGCAGATTATTTCTTTATGTCTGGTTACGCTATAATTTTAGGGCGATAATCGAAATATGAAAATTCTTAAAAAATCTCTTAATGCGAGAACAACCAAGGCTGAAGTTCTCGTTGTTTTTGGGTGTAAAGGAAAAAAAATCAAACTTCCATCTGGAGTGAAACTCCCAATAGGATCAGTAGAGGATACGAATTTGGAATTTGGTCAGGCCCGAATTACGGATTCAATCGAAGGTCCTTTTCAGCAAGTTCTTATGGTGGGTTTAGGCGATTTAGAAAAGGTTGACAGTGAAAGAGTTCGGCGCTCGGCTGCGCTAGCGATCAATGAGACAAAAAAACAAAAGAAGGAAACTGTTACATTTTGGATTGGTAAAAAATTTAATCAGATCCCATCTTCTCTAGGTCAAGCCTTGGCCGAGGGTGCTGTGATGAGCTCTTATAGCCTAGAGACTTTTAGACAAACATCTGACTTCAGAATTAAGCGAATAACCTTTCATTCAGATCCTAAAGTCATGAACGGGGTTAATATAGGGGTAGCTATTGGCAATGGTAATTGTGTGGCAAGAAGATTGCAGGACACCCCTGCAAATAAAATGAGGCCTAGGGATATGGTTAGAGAGGCCCGTGCAATTTCGAAGAGATCTAGCAATATTACTTTAAAGATTATTGACGAAGCGGAAATGAAAAAGTTAGGGATGGGATCTCTTCTTTCTGTGTCTTCAGGATCTATCGAACCTGCCTATTTAATTCATTTAACATATCGGCCAAAAACCAAAGCTAAGAAAAAAGTTTGTTTTGTAGGAAAGGGTCTAACTTTTGATTCGGGAGGAATAAGCTTAAAGCCATCTTCGCGAATGGATGAAATGAAATACGATATGTCTGGGGGCGCAGCTGTTCTTGGCGTCTTTGATGTGCTTTCTTCGATCGGCGCAGACCATGAGGTTCACGGATTGGTGCCAACTTCAGAAAATTTACCAGACGCCAAAGCGACCAAACCTGGCGACATAGTGCGAGCCTCTAATGGGCTTCAGATTGAAGTGTTGAATACCGATGCAGAGGGCCGCTTGATTCTTGCGGATGCTCTATGTTATGCAGAAAAGAAAATCAAACCTGACTCCATGATCGATTTGGCAACGCTTACTGGAGCCGTCGTGGTGGCTCTCGGTCACGAATTGACTGGGGCGATGGGGAATGATGATGGATTAATTAATGAGTTAATTGAATCTGGCAAGAGAACCTCTGAAGGAGTATGGCCCTTACCCATTCTTGATCTCCACAAAGACGAAATGAAAGGAAATGTTGGAGACTTAAGAAATATAAGCGGCCCATCAACTGGCGCCGGTTCATCGACAGGTGGTGCGTTTCTTTCATATTTTGTATCCGAAACCAGTTGGGTACATTTAGATATTGCGGGTAGCGCATGGGGAGCCGCCCAAAGAGATTATCAAGGTGGCGATAAGGGAACTGGAGTTGGTGTTCGACTCTTAATGGATTATTTACGCTCTACTAAATGACTTATTTAAAGCAATTCTTTTAGGGCATTAATTAGCCTCTCAAGATCGGACCGATCATTATACCCTTGTACCGAAACTCGGAAAAAATGGTCTTCGTAGTCCATGAAAACGGGTAACTCAATTTTGAAATCATGAAATAGTCTGTTGTGTAATGATGAATGATCCCCATTCCGTAATAAAAATGAGCGCATTTGAGGAGGTTCAAAGTAGTCGTTGTCGTACAGGCTTTTCATGCCTGTTAGTTGGAGAATTGCAGAATTGAAATCATTTATGAGTTCTGTGCATTTAGGTATAATTTGATTGAACCAATCGTTATCTTCTAGAAATGCTATTGTATCTTCGACAGCAAGAATTGAGGAAATATCTTGGGTGCCTTGCCAATCATTTTCTAAAAGTAAGCTTGTATTACCTGATGATATGTTTCCCCAACTAATTGCTGGCGGCCGAACGTTATTTTCAAGGTTTCTAGTGACATACACAAAACCTACGCCTTTGGGGGAAAGCATCCATTTGTGACAATTGCCTACATAGTAATCGGCATCCATTGCCATTAAGTCGACTTTTAGCTGTCCCGGCGCGTGAGCTCCATCAATTATAGAAATGATATCATTTGATTTCGCTAAACAAACCAAGTCTCGCACCGGAAATACTTGAGCCGTTGCTGCTGAGATATGTGGAAATGTAATTACCTTAACAGAAGAGTCTAACTGATCCTTAAATAGTTTTACGATTTCTTCTGATCCTTGATAAGGTAGAGGTATCTTAACCTTAGTAAATTTAGCGCCTCGCTCCTCACAAATCATCCTCCACATTCTATCGACGGCGCCATATTCAAAGTCAGTGGCTAATACGGTGTCACCTTTTTGAATGTTCACAGACTGTGCAACCATGTTCATTCCATAAGTGACATTTCTGACAAAAGCGATTTGGTCTGATTGGCAGTTTAAAAAATCAGAGAGGCTTTCGCGAACTTTCTGAATCCTTGAGGAATAATTTCTATATAATAATGATGCTGGCTCCCTTTCGAGTTCCCTTTGATAATCTTGGTAGGCTTCAAATACAGGTTTTGGACATGCCCCATAAGAACCATGATTTAAGTATGCAATGGTTGGATCTAATAAGAATTGGTCTCGAGGTTCACTCACTGTTCAGGTTCCATTAGTTATCGATCATTCAGGAAATTTCAGAGTCTGTCAATTTGACTGTTTAGAGTCTTAATTATTTGTGGAGACGTTCTATTATTTAACTTTGCTAATTGACTATCCTGCATTGATAATGGATCAAATTAATAATTCTCATTTGAATATTTCTCTTAAAAGATACTAAAATTAAAATGTCTAAGTATGACTTAATTGTTATCGGTGGTGGACCTGCTGGCTATGTAGGAGCAATTCGCGCTGCTCAGCTAGGAAAGCGTGTTGCTTGTGTTGAAAAAGAGAGGGCCGGTGGCACATGTCTTAATTGGGGATGTATACCGACAAAGTCACTTTTACGCAATGCGGAGCTTTATCAGTTGATGCGAAATCACGCTGATGATTTTGGCATGACTTTTGATAATCTTGAATTTGATTGGAAAAAAGTGATTTCAAGAAGCCGGAATGTCTCCGATAAGCTGGCTGGAGGCATTGAATTTCTATTTAAGAAAAACAAAGTCGATTATGTACTCGGCACCGGAAAGATTTTAGAGAAAGGAAAAGTAGAGGTCATAGCTTCAGATGGGCAGCAACAGATATTAGAATCAGAGCACATACTCGTCGCCACAGGTTGTAAAACTAGAGAGTTTCCAGACCTCCCATTCAATGGTCTTTCAGTAGTTGGAAGCTCCGAGGCGATGGTTATGGAAAATCAACCGAAGGATATTATTATTATTGGAGCAGGAGCCATTGGTGTGGAGTTTGCTTATTTCTTCAATGCATTTGGTACAAAGGTTACTATCATTGAAATGATGCCAAATATTCTGCCGGTAGAGGATCATGAAGTTAGTGTTGAACTTGAAAAAAGTTTCAAGAAATCTGGAATTGAAATTTTAAGTTCAACGAAAGTAGTTGGAACCAAAGATTTAGGTAATGGTGTAGAAATTACTATTCAGGAAGAGGGATCTGATCCTCGCACCTTGAGTTCCGAAGTTGCTCTTATCGCGATTGGAGTTGCACCAGTTTTGCCAGCGGATTTTACAATGAATTTGGATCGAGGATATATCGTCACTGATGATAATTATCAAACTAGTGCTCCAGGAGTTTATGCTGTTGGCGATATTATCGGTCCACCATGGCTAGCCCACGTCGCTAGTTTTGAAGCAATTCAATGTGTTACTGGACTTTTCACAGATCATGAGCCCAAAAAAGTGGGTGCTTTCCCAGGATGTACTTATTGCCAACCGCAAGTTGCAAGCGTCGGAATGACTGAGCAAGCTTGTAAAGACAAAGGCCTTTCATACAAAGTGGGTAAGTTTCCTTACCAAGCCAGCGGCAAAGCTCAGGCAGCGGGGGAAACAGATGGATTTATTAAAATCATTATAGGTGAGCCTCATGGAGAAATTCTTGGTGCTCATATTATTGGATGTGAGGCAACTGAATTGATTGCCGAACTTGGGTTGGCTATTGAATCTGAGCTGACCTATGAAGAGATTGAAAATACCATTCATGCGCACCCGACTCTAAGTGAAATGGTTCATGAGGCCGTAGGAGCCTCAGAAGGTAAAGCTATCCATTTCTAGGCTCTTAGCGCCATATATCATTCAATTAGTGACATTTCGTCATAATTATTTTACGGATCTTAAACTTATTGAGAATAATTATCATAATCAATTGACAATAGCTCAAAAATAGATAATGAGAGTCATTATCATTTAATAAATGAACAAAATTACATACCTTGTAACGTTGATGTCACCTGCCTTTGAATTACAAATTATTCAACTAAAACAACAAAAAATACTAACTACCAATGTTAAAAAAAGAAACCTACCGACTTCCTAGCATCATGCTGGGAGTTATTACATCTTTCGCGCTGATTGTTCCCAATGCTGTCGCGCAGGACGAAGAAGCAGCCGAAGCATTGGACCCGAGTCTTGTAATTGGAGATGGAGATGTTTTTGATCTTCCTGGTTCCGGTTACGTTATCGACACGGAAGAAATTCGTCAGTACAACCACTACAATGTGAACCGTATACTTGATCGTATTCCTGGTGTTTATTACCGCGAGGAAGATGGTTACGGTAACTTCCCGAATATTTCTATTCGTGGTGCTGAAGGTACACGTAGTGATAACGTAACAATCATGGAGGATGGAATTTTGACTGCGCCTGCAGCGTATTCTGCTCCTTCTGCATATTATTCTCCGAATGCAGCTCGTATGGGAGGAATTGAGATCCTTAAAGGGTCATCTCAGATAGCTCATGGACCACACACGACTGGTGGTGTCATCAACTATCTTTCTACACAATTCCCTACAGACCATAGCTTGTATCTAAAATCAACCTATGGTTCAAACAACGCGTTTGATTTCCATGGTTACTGGTCTGATACCTCTGAGGGTGATTTCGGTAAAGTTGGTTTACTAACTGAACTTTATTATCGTCAAACTGACGGTTTCAGAACTATCGATGCCGGAAACGGATACGCTGGATCTGATAATACTGGTTTCGATCTAATGGAGCCAATGGTTAAGCTCTACTGGGAGCCTAATAGTGATACTTATCAGCGTTGGGAATTCAAGTATGGATACTCTGAGTTCGATGCTGATGAAACTTATGCTGGTCTTGCTGAAGCAGACTTGAAAGCTAATCCATATAGACGCTATGCAGGTACATTTCTTGACCACATGGCAACAGAGCATACTCGCACTTACTTAAAATATTTGGTAGAGGCGACTGATGATTTAACCTTGCAGGTTGCAGCTTATTACAATGAGTTTGAGCGTGACTGGTACAAGATCAACAAGGCTGGTGGACAGAGTGTCTCCAAAGTTGTTGCTGATCCAATCACTTATGCAGCTGCCTATGACGATCTTCGTTTATTAGGAACTGGAAGCTTAGGAATTAAGCATAACTCTCGTAAATACGAGTCAAAGGGTGTTCAGTTCAACTTTGATTACGATGTTGAGATTGCTGGTACTTCACATAACATTACCGGTGGAGCTCGTTTCCATGTTGATTCAATTCGCCGTTTCCAACAGCAGGACACTATTGACCTTTCAGGTGGTGCTCCTGTAGTCAACGAAGGTGCTCCAGGATCTGGTGGTAACCGTTTCCAAGAGGCTGAGTCAATTGCAGTTTGGATCGAAGATGAAATCGATCTTGGTGCTCTTACATTGACTCCTGGTATTCGTTATGAGCAGATTGATGGTGATTGGAAAGATTATGCGAGTGACGCAACCAATACACAAACTAATGGTGCTACTGGCGAGATCGATGCTGTTGCTCCTGGTATTGGAATGACATACGCGCTATCTGACTCAACCAACGCTTTTGGTGGTATCTATAAAGGTATTTCAACTCCTTCACCTCGTGGATTCCTTAAGAGTGGAACAGATATCGAGGAAAGCACTGGCTATGAACTTGGACTTAGAACACAAAACGGTGGTGCAGCGACTGAAATTGCTGCCTTCTTGAGTGACTACGATAGTCTTACTGGATCAAATGCAGGTCTTGGTGACCTTGCGACTGAGTTCGGATTAGACGGAACCAATGCTGGTGAAGCAGAGGTTAAGGGAATTGAATTCCTTCAGGCCTACACAGCCAATGCTGATAGTTCTGTTCAGATTCCTTTATTTGTTAGCGCCACATACACAGATGCTGAGCTTACAGCTCCACTCTCTGAGGGTGGTGAGGCTGATATCTTAGCTGCTGATGAGCCTGGTGCTACTATTCCTTACGTTCCTGAGTGGAAACTCTCTGTTGGAGCAGGACTTATTGCTGAAAACTGGGGGCTAAATGCTATTGGATCCTATACATCTGATATGTACGCTTCTGCTAAAAATATAGAAGTATCTAACGGCCGTGAAGGAAAGGTCGATGGAGGTTTCATTCTTGATTTATCTGCGCATTATAAGCTCAGTGACACTGCAAAAGTTATTGGTGGTGTTCATAATGTGCTCGACGAAGTTTTTACTGTGAGTAGACTTCCTGATGGACCTAGAGTAAATGCTCCTAGGGAATTTTACATCGGGCTTGAGCTGCAATGGTAAAAAATATACTAAGTATATCAAACAAACGAAGAACAAATAATCTAATCCTAATTGTTTTAATGTCGTTGTTTTTCGGAACGGCAGCTCAGACACAGGAAACGATTACTGACGGTGACACCCAAAAGGTGTCACCGTCTTTTTTGTTGCAGGAAAAGGTTCGGCAATGGGTAGAAACCCAAAAATTAAGAGGTAAAGAAAAAGCGGATTGGGCTGAGCAGAAAAGCAATATGGAGGCCCTGAATAAGATTCGGCTAAAAGAGATTGAGCAGATAGATGTCCTCATCAAAGCGGCCGGAGAGCGACTGAGTGATGCCACGAACAAAAAAGCCGAATTACTCGCTGAACAGGATAAACTCAGAAATCAAAGAGATATCATTGAGCAGCGAGTTATAGCCATTGAAAGCTCATTACGCAACAAACTAAATATTTTTCCAGGTCCTTTGCTCTCAAAAGTCAAAAATGAGGTTGAGAGGATTAGTGACCAAGGAAATGAAAGCTCACTGCAAGATAGGCTTAGAGACACCGTAGCTATATTGAGTGCAGCTTCTGACTTTGGCAATACAATGACCGTTAGCAATGAGATTCGAGATGTTGAAGACCAGAAGACCGTTGAGGTTCAAGTTCTCTATCTTGGTTTTTCTGGAGCCTGGTACGTAAGTAAGAATGGTAAAAATTCAGGTTTTGGAAAAGCTTACGAGGATGGATGGAAGTGGACCGAAGATAAAGAAGTGGCACAACCTTTGATAGAGGCCTTAGAAATGTATCAAAAGGAAAAAGCGCCGGACTATGTGCCTTTTAAATTTCGTGGTAATGATTAATAAGAATGATCAAAATATTTAATATATTAATTATTATCTGCATTTTGATCCATCAATCGAATGCTCAAGAAGCTGACTATAAGTCAGCTCTTGATAACATTAATCAGGACATTAAATTAGAAATGAGTGAGCTCAGTGAGCTGCGCCAAATGATTGCCAATGAGAGACCAAAATTGGCTGAAGAGACAGAAAAAATTGCCTCTGAGCTTCGTGACAAAAGGAGACGTTCTCAGTTGGCTTCACAAGAGCGGGATGCTCTGATCCATGATTTATCCAGTTTATCTTCTGAGGTCCGTCTATGGAGGGAGCAGTCAGTTTATATTGAAAATTTATTAACTGACTTTAGAAGAAATTTTGAAGCTCAAATGAGCGTTGCTGAGGCCGACTCAATGCGATCTTTAATGTTATCCGCAGATAAGGCTTCTGACGATGGATTGGACTCAAAACTTAAGATTTTGGAAAATGCCGTTGAGCGTATTAATGGACTCACGTCACCTTCTACCTTCAAAGGATCAGCACTTGATAATGATGGCGTTATGAGAGAGGGAATTTTCGTTGAAGCTGGTCCCGTAAGTTGGTTTGTCTCCGAAGACAAGAAAATTGCTGGTTTAACAAATACCAACAAGGAACTCAGGTCTCAAATTATTGCTGGAACAGCAACAGTTGATGAGGTTCAAAAATTGGGTGCTGGAGAAAGCACCTCTATTATGTTGGATCCTACTATGGGAATGGCCTCAGCTCTTAGCGAAAGTGATGGCAATATTTTTGATCATATTAAAAAAGGTGGTAAATGGATATTCCCTATTCTTTTGATTGGATCATTAGCCTTAACAGCTGCCTTTTTGAAATGGTTACAACTGCTTCGAATCCGGGCACTAAGACCTGCCAGATTGAGACGAGTTATAGATGCCATTCAAAAGGGTGATTTCCAATTAGCAAAATCTGAACTGGGAGGAAAATCCACCCCAGCCAGTCAAGCCCTACATCGTGCGATTGAGATGGAAAATAATTCATCTGAAGATGTGGAGGAGGCCCTTTATGAGGAGTATTTGAGAGCCAAACCTAGACTTGAGCGAGGTCTCTCTTGGATTGCTATCGCTGCAGCTACTGCGCCGTTATTAGGGTTGCTTGGAACTGTAACGGGTATGATTCATACATTTAAGCTCATTAATATTTTCGGAACTGGAGACGCTAAGTCGCTTTCATCTGGAATTTCAGAAGCCCTCGTTACCACAGAATTTGGACTCGTTGTTGCCATTCCCGCACTCATCTTACATGCTATGCTCTCAAGAAAAATAAATGGCATTCTCTCCTCTATGGAGATGGCAAGTATTGCTTATGTGAATGGTTTGAAGGCAATTAAAACCAATAAATAATTACTATATTTGATGATATTCACTCAAATAAACGAAGAATTTCAGACACTAAGCACAGAGGGAGGATGGGTGTTTTGGTGTTTATTGGCTCTTGCGTTTGGAATTGCTTTTGCCGTGATTTCTATTTGGAGTCTACTTCGTTTGCCCAGTGCTCCAATTATCAAAGGTGAACAATGGAAGGCTTTATTATTACAGAATTCCGCCTCTTCAGATTTATTCAATAAACTCACCAAAAAAATTGATGAAAAAAAATTAGGTGGCCAATTGGATCAGATTGAGGCGCAAATGTTTTCTTCTCTCAAAAGAAGAATCCCGTTCACCTTTGTTTTAATTTCTACAGCCCCTTTAGTAGGTCTTTTAGGGACAGTATCAGGGATGTATACCACATTTGATGGGATGGGTACTTCCTCAACTTCTGGACCTTCAACCGTCATTGCCCAAGGGGTTTCTGAGGCACTAATCACAACTCAGACAGGTCTTATTATATCTGTTCCAGCCTATATCATTCTTTTTTATCTTTGGGGGAATTACAGGAGGTTGAGACACGGTTTCCGATTAATAGAGAGTAGATTGGGAGAAAATTTTTAATAATGGCCAAAGGATTTAAAAGGTTTCAAGACCATCAAAATGAGACTTCAGGAGAAATTAATATTTCTCCTCTCATAGACGTGGTTTTTATCCTTCTAATCTTTTTTATTGTTACCACTGTTTTTATTGATGAGACCGGTGTTGAAATTGAAAAGCCAAGGGCGGCATCGCAACGTGAATTAGATCAAAATAGTATTCTAATAGGCATAACTGCCGAAGGGGGCGTTTATCATAGCGGTCGAGAAATAGGCGTTGGAGGTGTTCGATCAGTGGTAGGGAGATTACTCAAGGGCGAAGATTTACCAGTCGTTATACAGGCGGACAGAAGAGCCGAAACGCAAAAAACTGTAGAAGTGCTTGATGAGGCTAAACTAGCTGGAGCAGCCAGAGTATTTGTTTCAACCTTGGATGGAGGTTCCTAGAATTAGTAGAGAATCAGTATGCAAGAGACAAGTAACAATAGAATTAAAAAACTTCTCCTAAGTCTAGTTGGTAGGCTTGCAGGTGCGGTGTTTTTGGTATTCCTACTCCTTACTTTTATGATCTTGATGAGGTTGCTTGACGCCAAAAGATTGCCAGAAAGAACCATCCGCACAATGGAGACGGTTGATGAGTTAGCATTGCCACCACCGCCACCTTTAGAAATTCAATCAACTCCGCCGCCGCCGCCACCACCACCATCTCTCCCGAGACTCGAAATAGAAATAGAAAATATTTCTCAACCTTTGGTTGCGACTTTAGATCCGCAGATAGATCTCACCATGAAAAATGTTGAATTTGAATTGGAGTCGATACCCATTGATCAGCCTGATGTTTTGGCGGTTAAAACGCCAGTTGATGCAATTCCATCACCAAAGATTTTGCCTAAGCCAGTGATTCGGGGACCCGTATCAATTGGAGATTTGGATTCGAGGCCAAGGCTTTTAAATAGGCCATCTACAAGGTATCCGTCGGCTCTTTTGAGGAGGGGCATTCGTAGCGGAAATGTTGTATTGGAAGTGACCATTTCAACAAATGGTCGGGTTAAGGTTCGTAATGTCCTTTCTAGCACTCACCCTGAATTAACAAAAATGGCAACTTCATTTGCCTCACGGGCAAGATTTTCAATTCCTAAAAAAGATGGCAAACCAGTTGAGGCTATTTACCGCTGGTCAATGACCCTACAGCCACCAAAATGAAATTACCTAAAATCATCATTTTTTTGATTATTGGAATGGAGCTAATAAAAGCATCTCCGCTTCCAATCGATCCGATGTGGAAATCAGAATCGTTTATCAAGGCCTATACGGCTTCCTATGGTATTGATTCTAGGATTGAACCAAACTTAGATGCTGAGGAGAAAAAGCTTCTTGTGTCCGTTGCTGAAAAAATGGGGAATAAAGATAGGGTAGGAGCAATAGCTCTAATCTCACAAAGTCCTCTTACTGAAAAAAGCCCTGCCCTTTTATTTAATCTCGCAAGCTTACAATTTGAGAATGGAAAAATACAGACTGCGATCAGTAATTTTCTTAAGGCTATAGAATTCCAACCTAATT
>MDTB01153921.1_pt1 | contig 13293 bp, 7 predicted proteins | sample 811161 | NCBI WGS metagenome assembly MDTB01 (sample SAMN05326650, study PRJNA326480) | marine metagenome | isolation source: seawater | place: Mediterranean Sea | collected 2009 | reverse complement strand
TGATTGGCTAAATAGTAAAAATGGTATTAAAGTTAATATTAAAGTTAATTTTTTCATTAGTTATTTTTTTGAATTTCATATAATCTTTCATCAAGCTTATCAAGCTTATCTAATATATCATCAACATCTTCTTGTGTGTCCATGATTGTTTGTCTTATTAATTCATCTTTTAAATCGTACTCAATTCTATCTATAACGGGCTCAGGTAATTCCATAGCCCTAGCTATATCAGATTGCAGTGTGAAGTACATTAAAGCCAGCGATACAGCTCCGCCAACTATTATACCTATAGTTTTTAAATCTAGAGTTACCTTGGTGTTTTCTCCTATTTCTTGTGCCATGTTTTATTTTTTATCTAAATGTATAGTTTATACCAAATGTTGAATTGTAGAACTTAGTGTCCCACATTTTATTATACTCTCCTTCTATAAATACTCCTAATTTTTTTCCTATCTTCCAACCAAAGTTTATACCAACTTGATAATCTTCCCACTGTTTTGGTTTCGCATCCTGCACTAATCCACCTTTACCCCAATTGTCTCTATTTAAATAGCTAAAATCTAAATCACCAGAAATATACTTGTGATAACCAGGTAAGTAATTACCATAAGCGTGAAGCCAAAAGTTATTTTTATAATGATAAAAGTCAGCACCGATGATTGGTGATAACACACCAAATGCACCTATTAAATCCCACTGTTCATTATTATATCGACTAATAAGATCTCTAAACACCGTGTTACGAAACTGTAAATCAGTATAAGCAACTACGTTTCCATCTGGATCTACCCATCTCCAATCAGCACTATCTTCTGTTGTACCGTCTGGGTTATACGTCGTTGATTCATAAAAAATATCTTGATAACCATATTCATATCCAAGAGAATACCAAGGATTAGCGGGATACTCAAAATCTTCACCAGTGTTTGGATCCGTATATATTTCAGTTTCATTTAACCATATCTCTATTGGGTTGTATCCATAAGCTCTTTCGTGTGTACGGTATATAGCTCCAGCAGATATACTAAACTTTTTACCAATAGGTAGCCTAGCTCTAAGTTCAGCTGATTTATATGAGAAGTTAAATGCTCCTTGCTCTCTAGACTCTAGTTTTACTATATGGTAATCACCAGTGTGTCTTAAAAAATATCTAAAATTTTTAAACTCTTCACCTCTCAACCTTTGTTTTTCAAAATGAAATAAATATTCAAAACCATCTACAGCGGATGTTGGTGAAGATAAAGCTTGTTGACTTTCTCTAACTTGATTACCTGTCCAAAAGTTACCAGGTTTCATTTCATATCCAAACCTACCTAATTTACGTATACCAACACCATATCTATAATCAAAATCAAAATACTCAGTAACCTCAACAACTCTAGGTATAGCGTATAGATCACCATCAGCTGGTCTCTCTACAAAGAAATCTTTTCTAGAGTTTTCATATGGGTTTTTAATATCTCCAGCCGCATAAACAGTTCCGTACTTTAAAAAGTCTTTATATAGTTCTTTAAAAAAGTTTTTCTTTTCTTGAGCATTAACATTAATACTCAGTAGCAAACATAGTGTAATAAGTAGGTTTTTCATATTTTTTATTTAGTATCTTTTTTTAACTTTATAAGCTTTGTTTATAGCGTTCTGAGCTATAGCATACTCTTCAGATCCTTTTTTAGCGCTGTTTCTTTGTTTAACTAATTCTGTTAAACTAGTACCACTATCATTATTTATAACAGCTCTACCCCAATCACTAGATCCTTGTTTGGTTCTACCAGTTCCATTTAATTTAATTTCTGTATCTTTCTTGTCGTTTTTAGCCGTAGAGTTTATTAACTTTTGTTTCATCTCATTAGACAAATCTTCTCTGTTTTCATATAATTCAAATGTACTTTCTGTGGCTCTTATATTTCTTGGCATAGTCATAGGGTTTTTTGTAAAACCTATGTTCATTGTTTTTTTAGTAAACTTATCCATGCCTTTAGCACCTTTTGATAAAGTTTTGTAACCTTTCATACCAAGCTTAGCTCCAGTAGCTCCCCAACCCGCAAAAGGTATCATAGCTGCAGTTGATAAAGCGGCATTTTTATAGTCACCCTCAGAAGCGTACCAAGCGGCGTTAGCCCCGTCAGCTATTTCACCGAAACCAGGCACTAGCCCTAACACATCTAAAGTTGTATGCCCAGCTTTATTTAACCAGCTTTTTTCTCCGTCTTTTTTAAAAGGGGATCCTTTTGCTTTTTTTGTTATTGGTATTGCCATAATTATTTTCTTCTATCTTTATATTTTTTTCTTGCTTTTTCTCTAGCATTGTCTCTAGCTTTATTTCTTTTAGCTTCTTTTTTAGCTTTTCTTTTTATATCCTCCATATCAGGATCTGCTATTGAACCAACATCCCAAGTGTTCCAACCTAAGAAGTTTGCTATTCTTTGCCAGTTTTCATTTTCTCTATTTAATGAAGCTCTAACATTGTTTATTTTATTAGTAAGCCTGTCTAGAGGTATGTTTGTAGCCGCCGCCGTAACATTACCTATTGCTTGATATATTGGATTACCAATTCCTGGGCCATAAACAGGTATAACGTCTTTATTAAATTTATAAGTTTGTATACCAGAATATAATCTTCTAGCCTTACTACCAATTGGTGGTGATAAGTTCATAAACTCTATAACAGTATAAGTGTGATCAGCTCTAAAACCTTTAGCTTCCTGTTCTCTAAACTTAAGTATAATGTTTTTAACAGTAGAAGCTGCGGCACCGTAAATACCTGTACCTCTTAATATAGTATCACACATGTTGTTAATAATTCTAGGTCCTTTTTTGCCTAACATCTCTTCTTTCTCATCTTCATCGTCTTCAAAAGCCAAAGCAAACAGTGCAGATTGTAATGTTGTGAATATTAAATTCTGTACAAAACCGTAATAAGCTATTTTACTTATATTGGTTTTAGCATCACCTCTACCGTTTATTAAGTCTAAATAAGCTTTCTTCATTAACCTAGTATACTGCATAGGTGTATTTTGAAAAGCTAATATCAACCTACCTAAAGGACCAGCTTGTTGTTGTGATATTAAATCAGGCCTAGCAGACTGTTGAGTTCTTTCTGATATTTCTTGAAAATCTTCAAAAGCTCTTGTCTCTGCTTGTTGTTGGTTTAATCCTTGAGACTTATATGTATTAATTCTATTTCTGTAAAAACTAGCACCACCTGAAGCTATAGCAAAGCTATCAGCTATTTGTGTAGGTAAAAAACCTTTTGTTAGTAAATACCTCAATATAGCTTGTGGTGAATTACCTTTACCTTTTATTGCGGCTGCTATTTCAGCTTCGTTTATATCAGTAGTTAAACCAGATCTTCTTTGCTTTAACATGTCTGAGTTAAATATTGTTGTAAAATCTTTTATATACTGATCAAAGTTTGCTATTGTTTCACCTACCTTAATAGGATTATTATCAGACCAGTTAACAAAGTTAAACATGGATATAGTTTGTAGAACAGCTGACCTCATGTTGAAGAACATTATCGCACCAACAGAGTTGTTTACCCAACTGCTAAACTGATTAACTAGTTTATTGTTGCCAAACTTTCTGTTTGTACCGTTCTCCATTCTCCACAATATATCTTCTAACGCTGATCTAAAATCAGAACCGTATAGTAGTTCTATTTTGTTTAGATTTTTTTCACTAAATATTTCGTTCTTGTTATCTATCCACTGTTGTAAGAAAGCTTTTCTTCTGGTTTTTTTAGTTAAAGCATCTATATCACTAACTATACTACCAGCAACCCAGTTTTGATCAGGTTGTGCATAGCCTTGATCTTGTGTTATATGCATTAAACTATTAGCGTAAGCATTTATATCAGAATATTTTTGAACAAACCTTACCATGCTAGCAACTTCTTTTTCATTTATACCTGGAATATCATAACCCATTTTATTCCATATATAAACTCTAACCGCATCTTGCATCATAAAACCATTGCTAAGCTTATCGTTTAATCTTTTTCTTATGTTTGGATGGTTTTTCTTTAATGCTTTGTAATTATTAACATAAGCTTGTTTAGCTCTATTCATTTCAGCCGTTGCTTTTGCAAATGGTCTAAATAGGTTTTTGTCAAAAAACTCTAATTGTTTTTCACCTATTTTACCTTTTCCTAAAAACTGATATATAAGACCTACGAAATCCTCTGCTCCAGGTGGTATAAACCAAGTTGATTTTACACCCTCACCTTTTGCTTTAGCTTGAGCTCTACTTACATTTGTTCTAGTGTCAAAACCTTTTGTTTCAAATAAAATATCGTTAAACTCCTGATCTATGCTTCTGCTAAATTGAGGTTTACCATATGTTTTACTTTTACTAAATTGTACTTTAGCTTGCTCTACGTTTGGTTCTAAGCCTAAACCAATTAACATATCTTGAACTGACTTAACGTTTTTATACGCATCATCAGCAAAGTAAAAATCATTATAACCTTTGGATGCTTTTTCTTTGATCCACTCTGACTTTGCCTCAGGTCTACCGTCTGCTAAACCAGTTATATTATCTATAGGTATTTCTAAACCTATACCTTTTAAAAACGCGTGTATAGCATATGCCGCCTCTTGTGGTCTAGCAGTTAAAACAAATATATCTTTGTTTCCAAACTTGCCTTGACGCTTCATTGCTAGTTCAAACAATGGGCCTTTTTTACCATCAACAACTTGATTAAAATCACTGAAATCAAAATCAGCACCAGCAGATTCTAAGTCAGCTGATTGTTGCGCAAACTCTGTAGCGTTTATTTTAAATGGTTTTTTACCTGGAAGCTTAACTAATATTTTGCTATTTGTTTGGGCCAGTGTATCATCAAAATCAAAAACAGATAAACCTTTTTTAGGACCATTAACAGCTCTAGAAGCTTTGTTAGATATATTTTGTTGGTTAGCTTCTGTTTTACTAAATTGAATACTACCAGTTGGAACAACATTACCATTTGTTACATCTACAAAATACATAGCCATACCATCATATCTTGTCTGTAAAGGATCAACACCAGGTTTATGGTTTATACTCATGTTTGATTGAGAACCATCACCCTTAAGCATATCATCTTGTCTCTTAGGTATTATAGCTACATCATAGTTTTGTATCTCTTGATTAAACAATTGGTTGTCACCTGTTACTATAAACATATAAGCAGCATCTCTCATGTAGTTAGCAGGTATCATATGCTCTAACACATACTCATCGCCCTTGTTTGCTAAACCTTGATCCTCCATTTGCTTTTTAGTAAGCAAGTTACCATCTTTGTCAGAAGGCAAATACCTTACACCAGCCATAACTTTTCCAACACTAAACTGATGTGAGAACGAGGTAGTTAATATCCATTGTACTTGCTCTAAACTTAAATCACCATTAACATATGCTTTTCTTACTAGTTTAACTAATTTTTTAACAAATGTTTTTTCTTCTTGAGATTTATCATACAAGTCTTTAACAAAAGCTATTTGATCCTTATTACTTAAGTTGTTATAAGAACTATTATCCTTAGTATACCATTGTTTATGTTTAAATGTATTATCATCTCTAAACATACCTCTTGTCTCTTCTATACCTAAAGCGTTTTTAGCATCAGTAGCGTTGGCAAACAGAACATCTCTTGCGGATTTTTTATTTACTTTTACTTCACTTGGCTTTACAAAGAAACCTTTTATTTTGTTTTTAACTTCAAAACCCGCTAGTCTAGCTGGGTTTGTTACACCTGGATATATAAACCTTATAAACTCAGACAGTGTTAAGTTATCAAAAAGATATTTAATAGCTAACCTACCATTGTTTATACTATCTAAGTTATTCTTGTTGAATAACTTTTTTAAACCAAGCTTAGCGTTAACACTTTCCATACCGACTGGAATACTTAAACCGTAGTTAACTGACTCTACTAAAAAATCAGCAGCACTTCTAACATCATACTTCTGTGCTTTAGCATCAAAGTTTTTAACTCTCCAAGCAGTTCCTATTTCATTAGCAATTTTAGTTACCTGATTGTTATCTAGCTCTAGGCTTTTTTGCTCTGCTTTTAATATATCTTTAACTGTTTTTTGTATGTAGTTTTTTGGCTTACCAGTTCTATTAAACTCTATGTAGTTTTTTATAAACAAACCAACATTATCCTTAAACAAGCTTCTCATACTAGGTACTAAATTTACATTATCTCTACCTATCGCGTGAGCTGTTTTACTAAACTGTATATTATCTCCACTGTATTTTTCTTCAGACTTAGGATCCATGTATGTAGAAATATCATCTATAAGCCCTTGAGCTTGTACTATAGCTACGTCAGATCCTTCAATTATTTTAGAAAGAGCTTCTTGATCATTTCTAAGTTTTTTCATTTCAACTAAAGCAAAGTCACCTGACATGTCTGTCATAAGTTGTCTCTGTCTAGCCCTTAATGTAGTGTAGCCACCTTGTAGAAAGTATTTTTTACCCTCTGCCGGTAGCACGTTTAATTTAAAATCAGCTTTTCTATAATAGCTGTCTTTTTTTAATGATGGTTTATCAGATTTTTTAGTAACTTTATCTTTAAAACCTATTTTTTCTTTTTTAACAAAAGGTAACTTTTTTAATCTAGCTGTTGGATAAGCTTTCATAATAGTCATAAAGCCAGCGTTTATAAGCTCTTGATATTCTGGAGCTATAACTATCTCACCTTTTTTATTAGATATTTTACCTGATTTTTCAATAAGAAAATTTACAACATCTTTTTCTATAATACTAGATATGTTAGACGTAAGATCTTGTAGTGTTTTACCTTCTAATAAACCCTTGTTTATAGCTTTAACAATTATACTAGATATTTTTTCTTGTATATCTTTACTATAAAACTTTTCTTTTGTATTAGCTTCTACATCTATAAAACTAGTTAACTTTCTAGCTGTTGGACCTAAGTTTTGAGCCTCACCAGCTGGAGTTGTTTTAGCTTCTTTTTTAGCAATTTTAATAGCTACGTTTTCGTCAGATGCAGATTGTATTATGTTTTTATATCTAGGATCTTTTTCGTAAAACTCTTGCAACCTAACATCAAACAAACTTCTTTTTGTACCTGGAACAAACCCATTTAAATAACCCATTATACTATCATTGATAGCTGGGTCATATTCTTTTAACATACCTGTTAAACCTCTTGTTTCGCTTAATATAAAGTTTTGAGCTATGTCTTCTTTTACGTCATCATCTAAGTTAACATTACGTAATCTTCTTAATGTTTCTTTTTGAAAGTTATCGTCATAAGCTACAACCATAGCTTTATCTCTATTACCTTTTTCAAGCTCACCTTTTCTAGCTTCAATATCACTGTAGCTTATCTGTGATTTTTGTAATCCACCTTCTTGTGCTAGATCAACATCACCTATAGCAGCTTTAGCTTCTGCGCTAAGTTCTTTTGTATTTTTACTATAATCTTTTAGAAAATTGTAAACGCCTCTACCGTCTTTAAAACTTATATTATCAAACCCTTGGCCTTTAAAAAACCTAGTAATAGCCTCACCAGCTTTACCTAAGTTACTTTTTTCAAAAGTTACTTTTTCTTGATTTATTAAATCAGAAAAAACATTTACATACTCTGTGCTAAATTCTTTTTTAGTATTATAACCTCTAGATCTCATCTCAGCATCAACAATTTTTCTTTGTTGTTTGCTCATTGTTTTTCTAAGCTGATTAACTATTTTAGCTTGTTCAGCCACACCGCCAACCTTAGCATTCATTATCTTATGTAAGAACTCGTGTTTAGCTACATTTATCTGACCTGTTTTTCTAGCAGCCTCTTTGTTTACAAATATTTTACCGTTAACAGTAAAACCAGCTATATTACCTCTGTTGTCTCTAAACTCTTGTTTGCTTTTTTTATCAACTTCACTTAAGTTTTCCATAGCAGCCTCTGTCTCCAAAGTGCTATTCAGTATATTTGTTTGTATGTTTTTAGCAGCTTTGCTATCTTTTACTGTTGATTTTATAAAATCAATATTTTGTTCAAGCTTCATATCAGCAATACCCTGCTTAGCAGAATTATACTCTGACATAAAACCATCTTTAGCTACGTTATATTGGTTTTCTGATATTTGTTTGTTTCTTAGCTTTTTATTTAGATCTGTTATTTTAAAAGCTGTAGCATCGCTTAAATCATTAAAACTTTCTAATTGATTAAGTTGCCCTTCATCTAAGCTGTTGTATATTTGGTTACCTTTTTGAACTTGATCAGCTATGTCCATTTCTAGGTTAGCTATTTTAGCTTCTAAACCATCTCTAACGGTTTGATCTTGAGTGGTGTTTAGCTGTGTTCTAGCCGCGAATAATTCAGATATATTACTATCTAACTTATCACCATCAATTTGACCTCTAATAGAGTTCATTGATTTAGCGCTATAACTCCCTCCAACCATTCCACCACCACCAATAAATCCTTGTAGCCCAGCTTCTTGTCCTTCTAAACTTGTTATAGCGTTCCAATATGTTTCAGATATTTTAGCGCTTTCATCAGTTCCAGAAACTCTACCCATTTCATCATTAATCTCATCTATAGCATGTTGAGTAACTTCAGTTGCGTATTCTGTAGCTCCTGATCCAAATATTAACAAAGCATTCCTTGCTTTACTGTTATAAAGAACCTTATTCATTAGTTTCTTGGGTAGCATTTTTAAAGCCGGAGCATACTTAGCAGCCTTACCTCTTGTTGCCACTGTAGCACCAACACTTATGAGTGTACCTATAGATTCAGAAGCCATACTAGCGGCACCTAAAGCAACAGGTGTTAGGTTGTCAGCTTTACCAGATTTTATTAATTCTTCAAGTGATACACCCAGGTTTTCTGCTTTTTGCTTGTTGTATTCAGAATAATTTCTAGCAGTGAAGTCAGCCATATAACCCATACCAAAAGTTGCGCCACCATAAGCAACACTACCAAGCATGTTTGTAATAGCATTAACACTACCTGCTAATACACCACCTATATCACCTTCTTTAGCAGACTCTATAATACCTTTAGTCTGCTTCATTTCCATTTGATCTTTTTCGTATCTTTTTAGCGCATCTAAAGTATTTTCAGCACCAATATCACCACCTAACCAAACGTCTTTGTTTTTTAAATTTTCTTGCCCATATATAGCTGAATAAATAGCGTTTGTAGCTATATCTTTAGCTCCATCTTTACCACCTTCATCTCCATAAAACTCACCAATATCACTTATTTGTTCTTTAAGGTTACTAAAAGAGTTTTTTATACTCTGCCAGCTACTTATCTCTGGTTGTGATACCGAAGAACCATTTTCCGATTCTGAGGCCATATCTTTTTCCGACCCCGCAGTTGCCTCCACACTTGCAGGATCCGACATCTTTACTGGTTTGCCATAGGATTTAACTACCGATGCGATAGCTTCTTCTGGTTCACCAGCATCAATCATGCGCTGCACAATTACTTCTAGTTCATTCATAGAATAATTATTTATTATTTATCACCATATTTTTCCATGTAATAAGATGGATCTTTTATTTCTTTGTTTTCGTATATATCGTTAGCGTCTTTAGCCATATTGATTTTATCCATAGTGGATAAGTCTGGCCAAAGATCATCAGGTATTTTTTGACCTTTTAATAATTGGTAAAAATCTCTAGGGTTATTTGGGTCTATAAGTTTCATGTTATCACCAGTAAAGTACTCATACATACCTGGTTCATCTTCAGATTCTATTATCTCGTCGTTACCTGTTAAAAACAAATTTAACGTTTCTACATTACCGCTAGCTAGGTCCTGAAAACCTTGAGCCATGTTTGATAATCTTTTCGCATACTTTCTTCCGCTTGCAGTACCTGGTATACCACCACCTTGTCTGGCTAATGAAGAACCTTCGTGAGCTACGTTTTTAAAACTTTCCATGTAACTATCAACTACAAATTGTCTTAGCTCGTCAGCTCTATTAGGATCATGTAACATTGCTCTATCAACGCCTAAACCTCCAGGAACTATTAAACCATCAGCGGCTAGTGATTTAGCTGTATCCAAGTTGCCAACCATTTTAGATAATTTAATTCTATATAGATTTTCAGTATGCCTAGACATAGGCTTACCTGTTTTATATATAGCTTCGTTCATGTTTAAAACCTCTTGTGCTGCTTTAGAGTCAATAACAGAGTAATCATGAAGATCATTAAACTTAGCGTAGCCTTGATCGTTTACAAAAAATATATCACCTTTAGGACCTACTTTCATATCTAGTTTATCATTGTAAACATTTGAAAGTAAATCTAATTTAAAACCATCATTAGCATCGCTAATCAAACCTTTTGATTGAGTCTCTATGTAGTCAGTTTTATACTGTTTAAAGTTTGTTAACTGATTATTTAAGTTAGCGGCGTTTGCATAAGCTTTTTGTAGATCTTGTCTAAACTGTAAGTTAGATTCACTTCCAGCCTCTGTTTCTTTTATACCTTTTTTAAGCCTATATATCTCCATCATGTTATCCTGGTTCCATTTAGTTAGCTCAGCTGAGTAAACATTGTTTTTACCTAGTTTACTTATGTCAACTCCCTCAGGTATAGAATCAAAATACTTATTTGCTTCAGCATTACTTCTTTTTTTGTAATAATCCTCTTTCAGTTTAAGCTCTTTAGCTCTAATTTGATCTTGGTTTTGACCTTGATCAAAACGTTCTAAAGGACCTGTTAGGTTTTTTAAATAATCGTTGTCTAATAAATTTACTTGCATATCTTATGATTTTCCTAATCTGTGACTAGCGCCGCCTGGTGCAAAACCTAAACCAAAGCCTACAGCTTGACCAATACCTCCAGCTAAATTTGAGGTTGCCTGCTTCTTTGCGGCTATAGCATCTTGAAGCCTCATACCAGATCTTTGTAACATACCTGACGTTCTTGCTGCTTCTGCTTTTCTTGTGTACATTTCACCTTGCACAAACCTTTGATTTAACACATCTTGTTGAGCCATTTGTTTCATTTGGTTTGCTTGCTCTTGTTGACCTATTGTCACAGTAGCTCTTTGAAGATTCTGCGACTGTTGATTAGCCATTGATTGTGCTAAAGCTGCAATACCGGATCCACCAGCAGCGCCTTGCATATTATCCATTGTGTTAGACAAAGCTTGTTGTTGTTGTCCGGCTAGCATTTCAGCCTCTTGAGTGTTTACAGTTAAATCTTCATAAACATTTTCTTGGTTAGCATATGGATTTGATATATCTAAACCTTCAAGTCTAGCCATGTTTTTATCATAACCAGCTTGTGCTTCTCTCATTTCTTTCTTTCTAGCACCACTACCTATTATACCAGACGCTATTTTACTACCTATCTTCAACCCTGCGCCTATTGCTAACGCTGGAGCAATAGCATAATTAACTCCTTCTGGCGCTTCTAAAAGCTGTTGGGCTATTAATAATATTGATTCCATCTTTATTTTTTTATATAGTTATATAATTACATGTTATTTACTACTTTCAAACACTTCAGAGCTAATATGGTAAACTTCAGCGTGAGATGTACTGTTGTTACACAGTTCAACCTCAGAATAATAACCTAAAAGAGTGCTGTTATTAACCCTGTTATCTTTACTAAACATTATAAAATCACCACTACTAGGCCTTGGCGTTGTATTAGGTATATTACATGTTAGCGTAAACTCTGTTAAAGCGGTGCAACTACCCATTTCAATTGGTGATGTTGATGTAGAAAAACCACCAACACTACTAGTTACACAGTAGTATATAATATCTCCAATTTGAACAGAGTCTTGTATTGGATTATCGAATGTTAATGTTATAGTTGCCATGATTATTGTAGTACGTTATCATACTCTACTAGCCAGTCAAAATGATAAGCTCCGCCTGAAACAAGGCTACCACTATTGTGACTACTTGGTATGTTAACAGTTATATTGTTTATATTTATTGTTGCTGTTTGTGAACTAGTATTTATACTTCCGTCTGGCTCTCCATAAACTGTCCAGTCTATAATTGTACTACTTTGGTATCTTAATCTCCATTTTATATTCATATCACCTAGGTCAGCAACATAGCTAGGGAAACCAGCATGAGTACTGTCTAGACCCCAACCACTAAACGTAGCGCTGAAACTACTACCTGTTGCACCTATATATGCTGGAGTACCGTTAAAAGCAGAAGCACCTATTAAAGCTAAAGGTGATGTTGAATCCTCTGTATCGTCATAAGACCAACTAGTAGTAAAAGTAGCAGCAATACCACTACTACTAGCTATATTTACGTTAGCTGTAACACTAGGGCTATTTTGGTAACCATCATTTACTATAAAACCAAAAGAATCTGCTCCACTACTAGATGTACCTGAAGGCGTGTATGTTGCTACACCTGTTGTTGAGTTTATAGATACACTACCTTTTGAAGGAAAAGGTGTTGTCGCGGCATAGGTTATAGTATCACCATCAGCATCAGTACCAGCTAATTGAATAGTTTTAGCCGTGTTGTTAGCGACTTGTACCACGCTACTTAAAGGTGCAACATCTGTAGCTACTGGTGGTGTGTTAATAAAGTTGTCCATGTTTAATACACTACTGGAATCAGCTGTTCCAAATTGTCTAAGTTTTAATGACACAGCTAAATCTAATTGAGAAGTTCCATCACCTGTAATAGTTAAAGTGTCTACACTTATATCACTTTCACCTGACTCACCAGACGTGTTAGTATTTGTAAAGCTTTCTACAGTAGGCGTTGCTTTTAAGTAAATTAAAGTATTACCAGATTCTACTAAAGATATTGTGGAATTTTTATCCACTTGAGTTTCAGCAAGTTCTTCATTAGGAGCACCTGTTACGGGTGATAATGTGCCACTAACTGTTATTGTTGATCTTGATGATGTAGCGCTTATACTGTAGCTTATGTTGTCTACTTGTTGAACAGTTGTACTAAACACACCGTTGTCGTCACTATCTAGATTTGAAGCAAGATCTGATCCACTAAAAGAGGTGGTATCTAAATAATGCGTGTATGTTACTGGTAAAGTAACTCCGCTAGCCTGTTTTGGATAGGTTATATTTGTTTGAAAAATACCATTACTAGGTATAGTTATGTTTAATGATGTACCGCTTGATGTAAAGGTAGAGCTAGAAAAATCATAAGTAAGACTACCCTCGCCAGAGCCGCCCGTAAATACTTGTAAGTTAACTTGTGCCCCAACTTCTCCATATATATTTATTTGCCTTGTTGTTAATATACTCGCTAACATTGGTGTTACCTCTGAAAGATAATTTGTTATTTTTTTTATACCATCATCAGTTGGAATTGT
>MDTB01016343.1_pt1 | contig 13293 bp, 8 predicted proteins | sample 811161 | NCBI WGS metagenome assembly MDTB01 (sample SAMN05326650, study PRJNA326480) | marine metagenome | isolation source: seawater | place: Mediterranean Sea | collected 2009 | reverse complement strand
CGTCTGACGGGGTTCCTTTGCAAGTTAGTCTTGCGAAAGCTCAACGAAGCCAAAAGGTAGGGGCGTTATTACTGATTTGTCCTCTTTTAATATTTGTCTTAATCACTTTCATAATACCCATTGGAGATATGTTATTTCGATCTATTGAAAATAGACTCGTGAGTGATGTTTTTCCAAATACTATCCAAGCACTTCGAGGATGGTCGATAGACTCTGATCAGATTCCTGATGAGAGAGTTTTTTCTGCACTAGCGAGCGATTTTAGGAGTGCAGTTAAATTAAAGGTTCATACTAAAATTGGTGTAAGACTTAATTATGAGAAAGCTGGGATGGCATCGATCTTTCGTAAGACGGGTCGAAAAGTAAAGAAGTGGAGTGAAAATCCTAATGACCCCTACAGTAAGCTCTTTCTAAAGGCGCATAAAGGCTGGGGTGATGTAGAGGTTTGGCGGATAATAAAACTGAATAGCGGAAAGTATACAAATGGATATTTTCTTAATGCAGTTGACTTAAAGTTAAGCCCCGAGGGCATAATACAAAGGCCCAAAGAAGAGAGATTGTATCTGATGCTTTTTGAGAGAACCCTTTATATGAGTTGTCTCATAACAATACTTTGCCTTCTTCTTGGTTACCCAGTGGCCTATTTGCTTGCTAGTTTGCCGACAAGAACTGCAAATATCCTATTGATTGGGGTTTTGCTTCCGTTTTGGACTTCCCTTCTTGTTCGCACTTCGGCATGGAAAGTGTTACTGCAACAGCAAGGAGTAGTTAATGATTTTTTGGTTTTGATCGGTGCGGTTGGTGATGGAGACAGATTGATATTAATTAATAATCAGTTGGGTACGATAATCGCAATGACCCACATCCTTTTGCCTTTTATGATCCTACCTTTGTTTTCAGTGATGAAAACCATTTCACCGTCTTACGTTAGAGCAGCTCTTTCGCTGGGAGCCAACCCATGGACTAGTTTTTTTAGGATTTATTTCCCTCAATCCCTGCCTGGAATTGGTGCTGGATCAATTCTGGTTTTTGTTTTGGCTATTGGTTATTACATAACACCTGAACTTGTTGGTGGTACGAAAGGGACATTTATATCTAATCGAATTGCTTACCATATATCTACTTCGCTTAACTGGGGCCTCGGAGCGGCGCTGGGTTCATTGCTTTTGGTTGTTGTTATGACTCTATACTGGCTCTACGATCGCATAGTCGGTATTGATAATGTGAAACTAGCTTAGATATGCCCATTCCAGTCTATGCAAGTAAGCTAGAGCGGTTTTGGTTTTACTTTTTTCGCGCGGTTTGCGGACTTATTTTTGTTTTTCTTCTTTTTCCAATCCTAGTAATCATACCGTTAAGTTTTAATGCGGAACAGTTTTTTACATTTACTCCTAAGATGTTGGCATTAGATCCTGAGGGATATTCGTTGAGGCATTATTTTGATTTTTTTACTAATCATGACTGGCAGATAGCTTTGGCTAATTCTATTAGAATTGCTCCAGTGGCCACCCTCTTTGCGGTCGGTCTCGGCACACTTGCGGCTATTGGTTTGAGTCAGCCTAAGGTCCCATTCCGAGGCGTTATTATGGCTGTTCTTATTTCACCTATGATCGTTCCTCTCATTATTTCAGCCGCTGGTATGTATTTTTTTTATGCGCGGTTAGGGCTTCAGGGAACTTATCTAGGGGTTGTTCTGGCACATACTGTTCTGGGGATTCCGTTCGTTATTATTACGGTAACAGCAACTTTAGTTGGATTTGATCAGTCTCTAACAAGGGCGTCAGCAAATTTGGGAGCTGATCCCGTTACAACTTTTTTCAGAGTCCAAATGCCATTAATTCTTCCCGGAGTGGTTTCTGGAGGATTGTTTGCTTTTATCACCTCTTTTGACGAGGTTGTAGTTGTTTTGTTTGTTGGGTCTGCTTCACAGAAAACACTGCCATGGCAAATGTTTTCTGGTCTTCGTGAACAAATTAGTCCAACAATTTTAGCTGTTGCAACAATTCTTGTAGCTATTTCCATAGGGCTTCTGACTACTGTAGAGTTTCTCCGTAGAAGAAATGAACGAATGCGAGGCGTGGTAAGTTCCTAATATACGTGCATTTATTTCAACAGCTAATAATATTATGTTCTGGGCCATATGGGAATTTTGTTATATTCACCGGACCAGTTTTTTCAAGCACTACTATATCGTGCTCTCGATAACCACCTTCGCCGGGCTGTCCCTGCGGAATCGTAAGCATCGGTTCCATAGAGATAACCATGCCTTCTTCGAGAATGGTGTCGATGTCCTCGCGAAGTTCAAGACCTGACTCTCTGCCGTAGTAATGACTAAGAATTCCGAACGAATGCCCATATCCAAACGACCGGTATTTGAGCATCTTGTATTCGGAGAAAAACTCATTCACTCCTTGGCAAATTTCGCTACAGGATCGGCCTGGTTCTAAAAGGCCCAAACCAAGTTCATGTGCCGCAACATTAGTTTTCCATATTTTCAAACTAGCAACATCTGGTTCTCCCAGCCAGAGAGTTCTCTCTAGGGCAGTATAGTAACCCTGAATCATTGGAAAAGCGTTTAGACTTAGAATATCTCCTCTTTTTAGGATGCGGTTAGTAACTGGATTGTGTGCCCCATCGGTATTGATGCCGGATTGAAACCAAACCCAAGTATCTCGGTATTCAGCATCTGGAAAACTTGTTTTAATTGCAGACTCCATCGCATCTCGTCCGGCCATTGCCACATCGATCTCTGTTATTCCTTCACGAATAACATTCCTTATAGCTTGACCTCCGATGTCAGCAATACGAGCACCTTCTTTTATGAGAAAAATTTCCGCAGCTGTTTTTTTCATCCTCTGAATCATGGTGGAATGCGAGATATCCTCAGTTTTTTTATATTTTAAAAAGGATTTCATTTTTTCATGCATTGAAAGAGTCAGGTTATCTTTTTCGATACCTATCACTTTATTAACCCCAATCACGTGGTTGATTGCTCTCCAAAAGTTATCTCGGCGCCAGTCTGTGTATGTAATATTGTCATCAACTGATCTCCGCCATGGCTGTCCTGCGTCGATATTGGCCGATATTGAAATGCAACAATCCCCGGTTATGACTAAACCATAAGGTCGTCCAAAGCTGCAGTAAAGAAAACCAGAGAAATATGCAATATTATGCATAGAAGTGAATAAAACCGCATCGATTCCGTTCGCAATCATAGTTTGTCTCAGAATCAATTGCCGTGCGTTATATTCTTCTTCCTGAAATGGCAGTTGAGATTTGTTTCCATTATGAAATCTGAAAAAGTCTGGACGCTCCATATCAATTTGCCTCTGTAAAAAGTAAAAAAAATTATAAGATTATCAGTCATTTTTTTTAAGTCAGGTAGGAAAACTATAAACTGTTTTTATGATTTCAAACAGAATTCGCCTATCCATGTAGTTTTAGTTACAGTTAAGTTAATAAACTGAAATTATGAAATAAGATCCCCTATGGAAAATATTCCAAAGAGAGAAAAAAATTCTGATTTTTTTGAAAAATATAAAGGTTTTTGTATACTAAATTCGTGATTTTGAGAATAAAAAATCTTTCTTAGATGATAAGTAAGATGATAAGTAACAAGAAGGTTAGTTTGATGTTAATTCGGATAAATAAAAATTATTTGTTATTGGTAATTTCTGCGCAAAATTTTGTAAAAAAATAATAACTGAATTTTAGTAAGATAAAAAAATGAATGGTTGAAAAAAAATCAGGATAAGATGGATGGAGTCGAAAACGCATTGATACCCGATTGGGCGTTGATTTGACGCTTGGTTAATAAATGAGTATGTTTCATTTTGTTTATGGGTTATCGACTCTGATAATAACAAGTGTTTGAGCCTAAAAATTACAGGCGTTTTATTTAAAGACCAGGGTTGTTATGGAATTGGGATAAATTAAGAGGGATTATAAATATGAAGGCTGCTGTACGATTTTTGCTTACTTTAACAATTGGTTTTGCGCCAATTGTTTTAGCATCTCCTACCGGTATATTTCGAGCATCGCATGATCTTGGTTTCGGAGATCAGTCATCCTTAGATCCGGCCTCTAAAGGACGGATAATGCACATTACTGATAAAATTATGAGCCGATTAGTTCGCCCAAGTCTGGTGGATGGAACTCCTAGTCCAGATTTGGCAGTAAGTTGGGAATCAAATGCCGATGCAACGGAATGGACGTTTAATCTCCGCAAAGGTGTAACATTTCATGACGGTTCAGATTTCGATGCAAACGATGTTGTTTATACCATTAATCGTATTCTAGATCCGGAGCTTGATTCGCCAGCAAAGTCTGCTGTTAAGATGGTATCGAAAGCAATTGCGGTTAATAAACATACAGTAAAATTAATCCTTAACGGCACGTTTGTAGACTTACCATTATCATTTGTGGACTACCGATTGAGGATGATACCCGAGGGCTCTGGAGATACAATAGCGACGACTGGTGTTGGTACTGGACCATTCAAGATTGAAAAATTCGATCCGTTTGGTAAAACAGTGATGAGTGCATTTATGGATTATTATGAAGGTCCTCCCAAACTTGCAGGGATTGAAAGCACCGGAATTCCTGATGGACAAGCACGATTTCAAGCATTGCTGGGTGGTCAGGTAGACATGGAGAGGGGTCTGAAGGCTCCCCAAAAAATAATGCTGGAAAAATCACCGAAACATTCCGTACAAAGCGTTTTGACAGGCAATTGGCGAGGAATTGTGTTTCGAGTGGATAAATCACCGTTTGACGACGTTAGAGTAAGGAAAGCATTAAGGCTAGTTGCAGACCGAAAAGAGATGGTCGATGTAGTCATGAAAGGAAATGCAACTATTAGTTGCGACACTCCTGCCGCCCCCAACGATCAATATAGAGCTACTATGGAATGCCCGCAGGATATTGATTCGGCAAAGGCACTGCTCGCTCAAGCGGGGTATGAAGACGGGATAAAAATCGACGTGCATGTAAGTACAGTTGAACCTACTTGGTCAGAAATTGCGCAGGTCTATCAGCAGCAAGCAGCTAAGGCTGGAATAGAAGTGAATATTGTTCAAGTTCCTTCAGATGGATATTGGAACGCTGTTTGGAGGAATAAGCCTGTATCCATGACAAGGTGGAATCAGCGGCCAGCCGATCAGATTCTTCATGAGGCGTATCTTGGAGGTGCCCCATGGAACGATGCCTATTTTAATGACAAAGCATTTGATTCCATGCTGGCAAGTGCTAGACAAGAGCTAGACTTTACAAAAAGAAGAAACCTTTATGTAAAGGCACAAGAGCATCTTTTTGAAGTCGCAGGGACATTAATACCGTATCATGTCAGTCGTTTAGTCGGGCTCACCAGTAGAGTGAAGGGGTTGGATGCAGTCCCTGAATTCTCAATTCAGTGGCATAAAGTATCGGTAAGCCAATAAAATTTATCCTGATGATCATTCTTCTAAATCAGTTGAATGGTCATCGATAGAAACAGTTTAAATGTTTAACATTCTAATTCGTAGGCTAGGCCTTGGACTTGTCACAGTAGTCATTGTTTCGATTATTGTGTTTTCTGGTGTTGAAATGCTTCCGGGAGATGCTTGCACTGCATTTCTTGAACAGCAAGCTGAGGGTAAAAGGCTGGAAAACTGCAGGGAAAGACTTGGATTGATTGTGTTTGATGACGTTTCTGGACAGTTTATTGAGAGGCCTGCAATAGATCGCTATATTGATTGGGCTGCAGGCGCTATGAGAGGCGATCTTGGGAATTCTGCTAGCGGTCGATACACAATAGCGGAGCTTGTCGGTAATCGAATGTTAAATTCCCTATTGCTTGCTGGCTGTGCTTTGGCTTTGGGGGTTCCACTAGCAATATTTTTTGGGGTTGTAGCTGCGCTTTTTCGAGATAGGATATCTGATATTATGATATCGTCATTTGCCATTTTTGGGATGACGATACCTGAATTTGTCACCGCCACTCTGTTGATTTTAATGTTTAGTTTTTGGCTAGAGTGGCTTCCAGGTATTGTTCTCCTCTCGCCAAACGATCCTCTTTCTGATTTTTTGCCTCTGATAATTCTACCGGTTATTACTCTTTCATTTGTAATGGTCGCTCATATTCTTCGAACAGTTCGATCGAGTGTCATTGAAGTTATGGGTAGCGATTATATTCAAATGGCAATTCTAAGAGGCGTTCCATACTGGCAATGTGTGTTTGGTCATGCACTTCCTAATGCCTTATTACCTACCATAAATGTGGTTGCTCTTACCACAGCTTGGTTACTGGGAGGGGTTGTCGTCACAGAATATGTTTTTAATTATCCTGGGCTTGGAAGAATGATGATTACGTCAATTTCTGACAGAGATTTGCCTGTAGTTCAAGCAATTGCGTTGATTGTGGCATCAACTTATGTATTAGTAAACTTGACGGCAGACTTACTAACAATGATAGCAAATCCTCGCTTGCGGACTCTTGAAGTCCGAAAGTAAACATGAGTGTCATGATTGCTGATGCCTTGTCTGGTAAACATCGTGAACCAATTCTGCTCCTACAAATACTGTCAAGGCCAGGTGGTGCAATTGGTTTTACTTTAATTTTTTCTCATTTGTTGCTCGCAATTTTTTCACCACTAATAGCGCCCTTTGATTTTAAAGAAATAAATTCAATGCTTATGCTTCGAGCTCCCGATGCTGTTTACTGGTTCGGTACCGATCACTTAGGGAGAGATTTATTTTCGCGAACTATTTTAGGAGGAAGGGAAGCAATACTTGTGACAGGAATTGCTACACCTCTAGCAATTATTTGGGGCGGTTTTTTTGGGATATATTTTGGTCTATCTGGAGGAAAGATTGACGAAGTTTTAATGCGTCTAGTCGACGGTTTTCTTGCGTTACCATGGATATTGAAAATGTTAGTTTTGATTGCAACCTTTGGGTCAGGAATAGAAGTGCTTATTCCAACCCTATCTTTTTTTTATGGTATTCCGGTAATCCGGATTGCTAGAGCCGCAACGCATGATGTGGTTGCAAGGGATTTTATCCTTGCTGCAAAAGCAAGAGGACATTCGAAGTTCACAATAATATGGAAAGAGCTTTTACCTAACGTGTTTGACGCCCTTATGGTGGAGGGCGCCATGCGATGGTCTTGGATGTTATTGGCATTCTCGTCACTATCTTTTCTTGGATTTGGGGTTTCTCCACCCACACCGGATTGGGGACTCATGATTTCTGATGGTCGTGCTTACATGGGCTTTGCTCCCTGGTCTGTTTTAGCACCTGTAATTGCACTCAGTTCACTTATAATTGGAATAAACTTAACTTCTGATGCACTTGCAAAAGCAATTGGGATAGATCGGGCTCAAAAAGCTCCGGTTTAATGGCAGCATGTCTTTCATTAAAATAGAAAATTTGTCTGTCGGATTTTCAGGGGCTGATAAAGTAAATCGTTTGATTCTTAGGAATATTGATTTAAATGTAAAAGTTGGTGATCGAGTGGGAATTGTGGGCGAGAGTGGTTCAGGAAAAAGCACCTTAGCTCTTGCGATCATGGGTTATTTGAAGACCGGTCTTAAAAAGCTCGATGGTAACGCTCATTTTCAAGAAAATGATGTTTTTAATCTACCGAGGAAGCAGATGGAGGCTATTAGAGGTGGGGATCTTGGATTAATTCCACAAAACTCAGGGCAGGCGTTGACTCCAACTATGCGTATTGGAAGTCAACTAAATGAAGCCATCAGGCTACACAGCAGTGTCCTTGAAGCCAATAGGGTTGAACGAAGTATTGATCTTTTAAATCAGGTACGCCTTCCAGATCCGCATGAGATAATGGATAGATACCCTCATGAACTATCTGGCGGACAACAGCAACGGGTAGCAATAGCATTGGCTCTTGCAGGAGAGCCAAAAGCACTGATTTTAGACGAGCCTACCACAGGGCTTGATGTGACCACGCAAGTGCATATTCTTAGCTTGCTTGAGCAGCTCGCTAAGTCGAAAAATATGGCAATGATTTTTGTAAGTCATGATCTGGGAGTTATTGCGAGAGCTTGTACCAGGGTGATCGTAATGTATGGAGGAGAGTTGGTATTGGATGGTGATGTTAGGACGGTCATGAACTCCCCATCCCATCCGTACGCAAAGGGCTTGCTTGCTTCTATACCCAAATTGAAAAAAGCGACGATTCCAGCAGCCCTTGATGGACGTCCGCCCATGCCAGGAAAAGCTGGAGACGGTTGTAGTTTCGCTTTGCGCTGTGCCCTCGCCAATGAAAAGTGTAAAAATGAGAGGCCCCACTTTACCATGGGTCCCCGAAATGAGTTTGTAAGGTGTTGGCGTAGCCATGATATTAATTTGATTGAAACGCTGGGAAAGGAAAAAAGTTCTTTGCAAGTTATTTCGGGATTAAAACCATTACTTGATCTAGAAAAGATTTCAATCAGCTATTATCAGCCGGATTGGCTGGATAAGTTGATAAAACCGGATATTAAGAGGCTACCAACAGTTGATGACATAAGTTTTTCTTTATCGAGAGGTGAAACCGTCGGCTTGGTTGGCGAATCTGGGAGTGGAAAGTCAACCATCTTGAAGGCAGTTGCAGGATTATTGAGCATTGAGGATGGACGAATAGGGTTCGGTAACTATCATCAACTTCCTGCATTGGTTAAAGGCCGAAATTCAGATCAGTTGCGGAGGATTCAACTCATCTTCCAGAATCCTGATGAAAGTCTTAATCCGAGACATACAGTCGCACAGATAATGGCACAACCATTACAACTTTATTTTCGGTTGACTGATAAAAATGAAATTTACAAGAGAGGTGTTGAACTTCTTGAACGGGTTCGTTTGGGTAGTCAGTATATGAATCGTTTACCGAGTCAGTTGTCGGGAGGTGAAAAGCAGAGGGTGGCAATTGCTCGAGCATTCGCAGCAGAACCAGATATTGTTTTGTGCGACGAAGTCACATCGGCTTTGGATGTGTCCGTTCAGGCTGCGGTCCTAGATTTGCTTTTTGACCTTCAGCGTGAAAAGGGAACAACCTATCTTTTTGTTTCGCATGATCTGGCTGTTGTGAGAGCACTGTCTGATAGGGTTGCAGTACTTTATCAAGGTCATCTGTGCGAGTTGGGTTCCTCAGAACAGATCTATAACAATCCATCGCACCCCTATACCAAGGTACTTTTGGGAGCGGTTCTTGAGCCCGATCCTGATCAGAAACCCAATCTCGCGGTTTATAATCCTGAGTGACAATTAATTATCGATTAAGTTTATCGACCGTTGGGTCTAATTGTTGAAGGTTATACTTAGTAAGTTTTAGCTAAATTATTTGATAATTTGTGCTGACGAAGATTTTCCTCAAATATACTTTACTCATTACATTTTCAAATCCACACTCAACAATACAATCCCGGATATTCTTTTCATTCGAAATTATTAAAGAGTTTTGACCATTATAAAGTCAATTGAATATTACTCTAAAAAATTCACATGAGCTTTTGGTGGCATGAAGCATTTTTTTATTATCTATCTGTAAAATTTAAATTTCTATATAACCAAATTATCTCAATTACCTTTTTATTTCTTATGAGAATGGAAGAGTTGTGAGTTGCCCTTTTTCGCTCTGGTTCTTTGATTGCTTTATCTCCACGATTGTTCCCAACTTATCAAATGGTTTACTAATCATAGCCAGACCAATGTTACAAGCAAGTTGTGGTGAGTAAGCTGCAGAGGTGATTTTTCCTATAGATTCCTTGTCATTTACTGTCACCGACCAGGGAGTTTCTGGATTAGAGCAGGGTAATCCTTCAAAAAGTACGCCCATAATTCTTTTTTGGATTCCCTGATTTAATGCTTTCTTGAGAGCGTTGGATCCAATATATCCATCCGCTTTGTCTAAATTACAAAAATTCCCTAATCCACATTCATAGGGATTATTCTCGATTGTCATGTCATTCCCATATGAAATCAAACCAGCTTCAATACGTTCTATGAGGTTTGGGCTTCCGGGTCTCACATTGAATTCTTCCCCTGCTTTCATGAGTGCATCCCATAAAATTGAACCATTTTCAGGATCATTAAAATAGATTTCGAAACCTCCTTGTTTTGAGTAGCCGGACCGAGCTATAAGTTGAGTTTTCCCGCAAAAGCTAAACCAGTCGAATCTGAAAAATGGAAGTGTGTTTATCTTTTTACCAAATATTTTTGTCATCAGATTATCCGCTCGAGGGCCTTGAATTGCGATGGGGAAAATATTTTCTTCAGTTATACGAGTTTTTAGAGAACGACCTACTGAGAGTCCCTTTAACCAAAGAAGCAAATCAGAATCGGCGATTGAGAGCCAATAGGTTTCTTCATCAATTTTTAACAAAACTGGATCATTTAACATGCCTCCATTTTCATCGGTTACTGGAAGATAAAGGCATTGACCGGGTTGGATTTTTTTTAGGTATCGGGGGCTGGTCATTTGAATCAATGCCAGTGAATCAGGACCACACACCTGAATCTGTCTCTGGCATGAAACATCCCAGATCTGAACGAATTTTTTGAGGTGCCAGTAATCCTCTTCTGCAGTATGCAGAAATCCTTTAGGGAGTAGCATATGGTTGACAACCGTAAACCCACTGACTCCAGCACTTCTCACCCTATCAGTGAAAGGTGTTTTACGAATTCTTTTTGATAACAGAAGACCGGTGTTATTCATTTAAATGCGTCGTATTATAGATTTAAAAGCACTAAGCGCTTTAAATAGCTGTTGTCGTGAATATTTTTATTTAACCTAATTACAATGATACCATTTCCTTGTAAGAAAAAAGTAATTTGTGGACCAGTGGGGTTAAATTAAGAGTCTTAAATCTAGTGATATCATCGATTTTCAGAGATTGAAGATAATGCCGTTAGGAAGTGGAACCAAAAGTAGTTTGGAAAACAAATAATATGAAAAGCTTGTAACTGCTAAAGATAGAACACTGGATGAAATGAGATTTTTCAACTTGTACTTATTTTTACTAAGATATAAGTGCATCGTGGCAATAAAAATAAAACTACTGGCAAGAAAGCCGATTAACTGCAAAAGGAGAATAAATGTGGCAATCAGACAGAATCCTGTAGTTACGCGGCGCTTCTCTGATACCGTTGAAAAGACATTAATTTTTTCTGGCGAAAAGATTCCTTTAAAGATTATGAGTACGCCTAGTAAAGACGCAAAGGCCACAGAAAACCAAACGAATAAAACGCCATAAAAACTTAATCTATAAGTTGTCCAAAAGACAGTTGCAGTTATTCCGAGGGTAACCGCACCCATAACAATGTCTGGATTTAAAGTTCCAGTTTGCGACGATGGTGTGTTTACTTTTGATGTGTTTAAGCTTAATTTTTTTTTGGCGAGTATCGGCCAAAGGGCTGTTAGTAGGCATAATCCCATCAAAACCATGCTAATTGGACTGCTTATCATATAGAAAACAACGCCCCCTTTGGCACTACCAATCATGGTTGATTGAACTAACCCTTCTTCAATGTAGGGTCCAAGGATAAAGCCCAAAACAAGAGGTGCGGGATGGTAAGAGAGTTTATTCAAAAAGAATCCGATACTACCGAAAAAAAGCATTATCCAGACGTCTAGCAGGTTGTTTCGGATTGCATACGATCCAAGAACTGTCATGAGAAGAATAACTGGAGCCAATGATTTTGCTGGAATTGTTATCAATCGACTGAAAAGGAATGATCCCATAGAACCAAAAATTAATATGGCAAAAGCAGCAACCAGCAATCCCATCATAAAGGTATAGGTTATGCCGCCATAGGTTGAGAAAAGTTCCACACCAGGTCTCATGCCATGCAGCATCAAAGCACCTAAAATTATCGCTGCTGGCGGAGATCCGGGGATTCCAAGGGTTAATAAGGGAATTAGTGAGCCAGGCGCCATGGCGCTATTTGCTGCTTCTGAGGCGGCAACTCCTCTTATAGTTCCCTTGCCAAATTCCTCAGGATTTTTGTCCCAGCGCGTTGCCTCACTGTAGGAAACCATGCTCGCTATATTCCCACCTGCTCCAGGTGCAATCCCTACTATCAGTCCTATCAATGATGACCGCAAAAGTAAAAATGGCATTTTGATTAGCGAAACAATCGTGTTAAATAAAATTTTTGCACTTGGTCGGATTTTTTCTCCAGTATATGTGTCCTGTCCCTTTCCAATAATGGTTGAAAGTATTTCAGGCAAACAAAAGAAACCGATCAAGGCTCCTGCGAGTGAAATTCCGCTTTGTAATTCTGGAAAACCAAAAGTTAACCGGACGTCTCCAGAGAGAGATGCCATTCCAATTGAAGAAATTAATAAGCCTAATAATCCAGTCAGGTAGCCTTTTAAAAGACTGCCGCTACTCAGAACAGAAATAATTGTTAAGCCAAAAATTCCGAGCCAAAAATATTCTGGCGGACCAAATTTGAGTGAGAACTCTGCCAGTGGTTCGGCTAAAGTTATTAACACGAAATTTGCTATAATACTGCCGATAAAAGAGGCAAACGCAGCGGTTACCAAAGCGTGTTGTGCTTTGCCTTTTTGTGAAAGAGGAAACCCATCAAATGTTGTTGCTATTGCTGCCGGTGTTCCTGGGGTATTTATCAATATTGCAGGGATAGCGTCGGCATACATGGCTCCAACGTATATACCAGCCAGCATTACGAGACCGGCCGCTGGATCCATACCAAAAGTGAATGGCACTAACAAAGCTAGCCCCATAGTGGCAGTTAAGCCTGGCATTGATCCGAAAACAATGCCTAATAGAGTACCTAGAATTATCAGAAGAAAGTTCCACGCCTCGAGGGCGTGGAGTAATCCCTGGAAAATACCCTCTGACATTAAGCAGAGTTTTGTATTTTAAAATTCACTGGGTACTAATTGACAAACTTTTTGACAATAGGTTCCCAGGCAATCTTCTTCTCAGCTATAAGTTTCTGTGCCGATTCTGAGTCCAGCGCTATCGGCATAATTCCCACTTTTAGTTTGATCTCCTTTGTCTCATCAAGATTAGCAACCTCTAAAAATACCTTCTCAAGGGCCTTAATATGCTCTTTTGGAGTTCCTTTTGGGACACCGACACCATGAAAAACTGCGGAATATAGCTCGTAGCCATGTGATTTAAAGGTGGGAACATTAGGGCTGATTTGGATAGGATTTTCTGTGGCATATGCTAAAGTTCTCACTTTATCACCATGAGGTAGTTTTTCATTGGGTCCAAACCAACTAGCCATAGTATGACCACCAAGTAGAGACGTCTGCTTTGGTTTTCCGCCCTTGTGAGG
>MDTB01006836.1_pt1 | contig 13293 bp, 12 predicted proteins | sample 811161 | NCBI WGS metagenome assembly MDTB01 (sample SAMN05326650, study PRJNA326480) | marine metagenome | isolation source: seawater | place: Mediterranean Sea | collected 2009 | reverse complement strand
TACCGCGGGGTGGAGCAGTCTGGTAGCTCGTCAGGCTCATAACCTGAAGGTCGGCGGTTCAAATCCGTCCCCCGCAACCAATTAAATTATATTTTAAATTGAGACTTCTGGCTATCACTTAAAAAGGCCTTTACAGTATCCTTAGTTAGGTTGTTAAATGATTTACCAAATTTCTCTATTTTTTCAATAATTGAAGGTGGTATAGTTATAATATCACATCCTAACTGTTTGGCATGCAAATAATTATATGGTTCCCTTACACTTGCCCATAATATTTCAACATTTTTAAATTTTTTTGATAGGTCAATACTTTGTATAATTTCAGGGATTGGATCTTTTCCTTCATCTGCTGCTCTGCCCACAAAGATAGATATTAAGACTTTTGTTTTTCTATTTATTACTTTTAAAATTTTCTCAGTTTGTTGTGAAGTGTAAACTGCTGTGATGTTTAATTTGATACCTTTTTTATTCAATACCTTAATTACATTTCCTGTAAACATATTCTTCGAGTTTATCACTGGAACTTTAACATAAACATTTTTTCCCCAGGTACTTATCTTTATGCCTTGGTCAATCATGGACTTTTGATTGTCAGCAAATACCTCAAGTGAAACAGGTTTATTTTTACAAATATTAAGTATTTGTTGCGAATATAATCTATAGTCTTTTGCCCCAGCTTTTCTCATTAGGCTTGGGTTAGTTGTAAATCCTTTTACTATCTTTTTTTTATTAAATTTTTTTATCAAAGACAAATCAGCAATATCACAAAAAATTTTTGTATTCATTTCACTTATAAATTTTTTGTAATATCCTCTGTCATTTTCTTTGCATCTGCAAATAACATTAGAGTGTTATCTTTATAAAATAAGTCGTTATCAATTCCTGCATAACCAGGTGATAAACTTCTTTTTACAAACAAAACAGATTTACATTTTTCAACATCTAGAACCGGCATTCCATAAATTGGGCTCTGAGGATCAGTTTTTGCAACAGGGTTTGTTACGTCATTAGCACCTATAACAAATGCAACATCTGCATTTGCGAAATCAGTATTTATTTCTTCAAGTTCAAAAACTTCATCATACGGTACGTTAGCTTCAGCCAACAAAACATTCATATGACCGGGCATTCTTCCAGCTACTGGATGAATGGCGTAGGAAACTTTGATGTCATTTTTTTTTAAGGTATCTACCATTTCTCTTAAAGCATGTTGGGCTTGTGCGACTGCCATTCCATAACCTGGAACTATAATCACTGAAGAAGCATTTTTCATTAAGAAAGCAGCATCATCAGCATTACCAGTTTTAACAGGTCTTTTTTCTTTATTTTGATTTCCAGTAGATTGATCTGTTGCACCGAAGCCACCTAATATTACATTAAAAAATGATCTATTCATACCCTTGCACATTATATAAGATAAAATTGCACCTGAAGATCCTACAAGCGCACCAGTTATAATTAGCGCAGTATTTTCTAAAGTAAAACCGATTCCAGCAGCAGCCCAACCAGAATATGAATTTAGCATAGATATAACTACAGGCATATCTGCACCACCAATTGGAATAATTATTAAAAAACCAATTAAAAAGGAAACTCCAATTAAAATCCAAAATAAATTAGATGATTGGGTAGAGCAAAGGTAAAATGTTAATATTACTATTGAAATTAAAATTAGGGCGTTTAACAAGTGTTGACCCTTGAAAGTTATGGGTGCCCCTGACATTATTCCTTGGAGCTTCAAAAAAGCTATAACAGAACCAGAAAAAGTTATTGTCCCAACTGCTGCACCAATAGCCATTTCTATTAAACTGGCAAGTTTTATATTTCCTGGTGTTCCAAGATTAAATGCTTCTGGGTTTATAAAAGCTGAGATCGCAACAAATACTGCTGCAAGACCAACCAAACTATGAAATCCGGCAACTAATTCTGGCATAGCTGTCATTGGAATTCTATAAGCAATAAAAGCACCTATGCTTCCTCCGATGGCTAAAAATATTATTACATATATGAAACCAGTTGTAAAATGTCCAACTGAAAGAAATGTTACTGTAACTGCAATTATCATTCCTATTATTCCAAAAAGATTACCTTGTCTTGAAGTTTCTGGTGAAGATAGTCCTCTTAAAGCTAGGATAAATAAAACACCTGAAATCAAATATAAAATTGCAGATAGATTTGCAGACATTATTTATTTATCCTTTTTCTTTTTTTTATACATAGCAAGCATTCTTTGTGTAACAAGAAAACCACCAAAGATGTTCACAGCTGCTAAAATTATTGCTAAAAATCCATAAATACTTGATGAAGAAAATATTACTTCATCATTACCTGATAATGCAGCAATTATCGCTCCAACAATTATAACAGAGGAAATAGCATTAGTTACAGACATTAGTGGAGTGTGAAGTGATGGTGTTACACTCCAAACAACATAATATCCTACAAATATAGATAAAATAAAAATACTAAGCCTGAATATAAAAGGATCTATTTCCATAAGTTTACTTTATTAATGTTTTTTCTATAATTTCATCTTCTAGATTAATATTTACTTTCTTATTTTCCTTATCATATAAATTAGAAATGAAATTAAATACATTTTTTGAATATAAATTAGATGATGAAACTGGCAATTTATTCAAAATATTTGTTTCACCTAGAATTTTAACACCATCTTTTTCAACAATCTTATCAACTTCAGTAAATTCAGTATTTCCACCTTGTATTGCAGCTAAGTCATAAATCACAGATCCCTGCTGAAAATTTTTGAACATTTCTTTTTTTATTATTTTTGGAGCTTTCTTACCTGGAATTAAAGCTGTACAAATTACAATATCAATTTTTTTTAGCGTCTCTGAAAGAAGTTTTTCTTGTTTAATTTTGAAATCCTCCGAGGCTTCTTTTGCATAACCTCCAGATGTTTCAAGATTTTCTGAACCCTCAACAGTTAAAAATTTTCCTCCTAAGCTCTCAACTTGCTCTTTAGATGCCATTCTTACATCAGTTGCAAAAACTACAGCACCCATCCTCTTAGCAGTCGCGATAGCTTGTAATCCAGCAACACCAGCACCTACAACTAATATTTTTGCAGCTGGTATTGTTCCTGCCGCAGTCATCATCATAGGAATTGCTCTTTCATAAATTTGAAAAGCATCTATTACAGCCTTATAACCAGCTAAGTTAGCCTGTGATGATAAAATATCCATTGATTGGGCTCTTGTTATTCTTGGCAACAAATCCAGGGAAAAACAATTGATTTTTTTTGAATTTAAATTTTTTAATTTTTCTTTATTTGAAAAAATATTTAATGAACCAACTAGTGTTTGATTTTCACTTAAAAATGAGAGTTTTTGTTCATCTGGTAACCCTAACTGAACAAGGATATCAGCACTACTAATAATTTCCTTCTCATCGGATAGTATATTTACTCCTAAATTTTTATAGTCATGATCAATAAAACCTAAATGAGTTCCATAATTATTTGGTATTGATACTTTAAATCCTAAACTTAAATATTTTTTTGCTATCTCAGGGGTAATCGCCAACCTTTTTTCAACATTTTTATTTTCGGAAACAGAAGCTAAATTCATAAAAGATTATAACAAAAAAATTGCCATTAAAATAAGAATCAACACTACAACAACAGATCCCCATAAAACAAATTTTGTAAAATTATTCCATGTATTTTTATGGCTTTGATTATCCATAAACCTATTTTTGTCTTGCTTTAAATTTAGGATTTGTCTTATTGATTATGTAAACTCTTCCTCTTCTTCTAACTAGTTTAGAGTTTAAATCTCTTTTTTTAATCGATTTAAGTGAGCTTTTAATTTTCATAATTTTGTCATTTTAATAAAGGAACTTACGTAATCTTTCAATTGAATTTTACCATATTTTTGAATTATTTGATTATTATGGGAAATTTTTGTTAATGCGGAGGCATATCTTTCTCCTAATCTAGGTTTTAAAAATTTTATTTTAGTTTTATACATTTTGGCTACATCTATAATAGAATAGGTATTTTTACTTGTAATACTATAATACTTACATTCATTATATTTAAACGCGTCATAACATACTTTAATAGTATCAAATATGTGTGTAAATCTTCTTGTTTGACTTCCAGGCTTTACGACTGTTAAAGGTTTTTTATTTAAGTACTGATTTTCGAAAATACCTATTACGGTTGCCATATTTCCGGCTTTAATTTGTCTTGGTCCATAAACATTATAAAAAAATATAACTTCAAATTTAAAATTAAACCACTTCTTTAAATTTTCTAATAATTCTAAGTTCTTGGATTTAGTAAACGCATAAGGTGAGAGATTTTTATCCTTACCATCATTGCCTAGCGTAGATGATGTGGCCGAGTAGATTATTTTAATTTTATTATCCAAACAAAATTTAAAAACTGCCTTTGATCCAATTGAATTTGAACTGTAACATTCATCAAATTTTTTAAAACTCTGAAAAATTCTTGAAAATTCTCCGAAATGAAATACAGCATTTATTTTATTTTTTAATCTAGATAATTTTTTTTCTATTTCAAGAGTTTCACATTTTATATAATGAACTCTTTTGTTTCTAACATGATTTTTTTTGGTGCCTGTAGAATAATTATCAATACTAACTATTTTAAATTTTGTCTTTTTAATTAAAAATTCAATTAAATTTGAACCTACAAATCCAGCCCCACCCGTAACAATTATATGATTTTTTTTCATGAAAAATTTAGCCTGGCAATGTCCTACTCTTCCATGTCTTAAGACAAAGTACCATTGGCGCTGAAAGGCTTGACTTCCGAGTTCGAAATGGAATCGGGTATTACACTTTCGCAATAATCACCAGGCCGAAAGTTTATATATATTAAATAAAAAAAATCAATATTTAATATTTTTTGGTAAATTTATTATTATTTGTGTTAGAACTAATATGTTTTTCAATCCATACATATGTGATTTTTAAGCCTTCAAGAAGAGATGTTTTTGTATCCCAATTGAGCTCTCTCCTAATTAAGTTATTATCACTATTCCTACCTCTCACACCTTTAGGTTTATCCAATTGATAATTTTTATTTACCTTGTAATCAGATATTTCCTCAATTTTCTTTATCATTTGATTAATGGATACCTGTTCTTCTGATCCAATATTTAAAACTTTTCTACAATTGCTTTCAAATAATTTTTTTGTACCTATTATGCAATCGTCAATATACATAAAGCTTCTTGTCTGCTCTCCATCTCCCCATACATCAATGGATTTTTCTTTATTTTTTTTTGCCATGATTATTTTTCTACACAGTGCTGCAGGTGCTTTTTCCCTTCCACCGCTATAAGTTCCAAATGTGCCATAAACATTATGATATCTTGCAACTCTTGTTTCTAGTCCAAAATCCTCATAAAAGTGTCTGCACATTCTTTCACTAAATAGTTTTTCCCAACCATAACCATCTTCAGGCATAGCTGGATATGCAAAATCTTCTTTTAATCCATCAACAAAAGTATCTTTTTGTTTATCTTGGTTATAAACACATGCACTAGATGAAAAAAATACCTTGAAACATTATTTTTTAAACAAGATCTTAATAAATTAGTATTAATCAAGACTGATAGCATGCATTCGGCTTTATTGTTCTCAATAAATCCCATACCACCCATATTACATGCCATATTGTAAATATAGTTTACTCCTTCGGTAATCTTGAGACAATTGTCAAATTCTTTTAAATCTAAGCTATAATTTTTACACTCGTCAAAAATTTGAAACCAATATTCTAAAGGTTTAATATCAGCACAAACTACCTCGTGACCATCATTTAACAAAGAGGCAACTAAATGACCACCAATAAAACCACCAGCACCACATACTAAGTATTTTGATTTCATATTTTATAGCTTTTATTAACTTATCTATTTAATATCTTTTAGAAAAATGTAAAAGTTTTTCTTGTTTTTATTTGTAAATATACATTATGAAGTATAAAATCAAAAGATCATTAAATTTTTGGACAAATTTTCTTATTTTTAAATTTTTAGAGTCGAGAAGGTTTAAAAAAATTAAAAAACAATCTGTATCTGTTGTTTATAATAATGACTATATCAGCAATGAAGTTTTAGCATTTGGAGGATATGAAAACGATTTACAAAATACAATATTTAAATTTTTAAAAAATTTCAAAAATAGATTTGCAAATGGAACTTGTCTAGATGTTGGGGCAAATATTGGAACAAGTTCTTTAAATTTTTCAAATTATTTTAAAAAAGTTTATGGTTTTGAACCAGATGAAACAACCTTTAGAATCTACAATATAAATATTAAAAATAAAAAAAATATATACCCATTCAACTTTGGACTGGGAAATACTAATTCCACCAAAAAATTTTATATAGATGAGCTAAATAAAGGAGAGTCTTCATTAAAACCCGAAATAAAAAGAAATAAAATAATTTCGAATGTAGAAATTAAAAAGTTAGATGATGTAAAAATTAATTTTTCTGGTCTAAGTTTTATCAAAGTTGACATAGAAAATGGAGAAAAAGATTTTTTTAAAGGAGCAAAAAAAATTATTAATAACTTTAAACCTATAATAGTTTTTGAATATAGAAAAAAAAAAGGTTTAACAAATATGAACTTTCCATCTGTACTTGATGAATATTATTTTTTTGAATATCTAGAAAAAGATAAATCAGAGAACTCATTCTTTAAGAGAAGATTGTATAATTTTTTTGATTTTTTCTTAAATAAAACTGTAAAAATCAGAGAATTAGACAATTTAGAAAATAAAAATTATCCACTAATTATTGCAATACCAGAAAAAGACTTACACAAGATAGATTTGAATAGAAAATTACCATTTATGATTAAAGTTCTAAACTTTTTATATAGTAAAATTTATGAAAAGTTTATTTTCAAGCTTTCAACTAGATCAAAAAACTCGTTCATAACTCATTACCCAATTTTAGTATTAATGTGCAGAATTTTAAAAATAAAAAAAATCGTTGAATTTGGTTCGGGAAAAAATAGCACTTTGAATTTTTCAAATAAAAAAATTTTTCCATACACTAATCAAATTACATCATATGAAGATAATTTAATTTGGTACAAAAAAATAAAAAAGTTAATAAAGAATAAAAAAATTAATTATCATTATACAAGCAAAATTTCTAAAATAATTAGAAGGCTGGACTTAGAAAAATTTGATTTAATATTTATTGATAACTCAATGGATAGTCTTGAAAGAATTGAAACAATCAAAAATATTGGTAAAAAAAATCTATCGAAAACAATCATAGTCTTACATGACTTTGAATATTATCCTTATCGTGAAGCAACAAAAGGATTTAACTTTAGTTATAGATTTAGTGCTTTAAATCCAAATACTGGAGTTGTGTGGAATAACAAAAAATTAAATATGGATAAATTAAAAAAGATTGAGGAATTAATAGTAACTTTTGATAAAAAAAATTCGATAAATAGTTATAATAAGTTTTTTAGTAATAAAAAATTTATCAATAAGGTAAACAATTTATTTATTGATGGTCAAAAATAAAATTTTAATAGTAATTTTTTTTTTTAATACTATTTAATGAATTCAATTTTTTCAAAAATATTTTTGATATATCTTTTCGACCTTATTATTGGAGATTAGTTAGAGAATATGGAATATGTGATAAAGCTGGATACGGCTTTGTATGGAAAATAAATAGAGAAGGTATTAAGGAGAATATTAGAGTTCTAAATTTTGAAAACTACCCATCCATAGATAGTCTCTTCTACAACTTAAATTATGATTTCTCTGAAAATTATTTTATCTTAATAAACTTTGATAAAAATATAAAAAACCACACCACTAAACTTGCCAATTACTCCATTTACGGATCAGATAAAAATATCAAAGTTAATAATTATGAAGTGATAAAAAAAGAAAAAAGTTGTTTACTTATAAAAAAAAAATAAATGTATTCTTTTAACCAGTTTTCTGTAATTTTAACTAGATTAGATGAGCTTCTGCTAACTATAATTTTTATAAGTTTATTTTTTATTTATTTTCTATTTCCGTTTAACAAATACTTTTTAAATAAAATCCTTTCTTCTGAAAAATTTGGTAACATTGATGCAATCGGGGTCAATATTATTTTTCATAGTCTAATATTTTTATTAATATCATTTTTAAATGTTAATAAGTTGAATTTTGGATATATAATTATTTTTTTATCAGTGAGCGTTAATTTAATTTATTTTAAAAAAAACTTTACAAAAGATAACCGTATTTTAAATTTAATTTATCTCACCTTAGTAATAGTTTTTTGTTTGAAACTGTCATCTTATGCAGCACTAGAATGGGATGGTCTAGGTCATTGGTTTTATAAAACCCAGATATTTTTTCAAGGGGGTAATATTCATGATTTAAATAAAGTTGTATATTCTTTTTATCCTCATCTTGGCCCATATGTTTGGTCATTTTTTTGGAAATTATCTAATAGTGAATTTGAATATTTAGGAAGATTTTTTTATATATTTATTTTTATTTCATCCTTATTTTGTCTATCAAGTAGAATTAACAATTATAATTTAAAAATTCTTTTTTTTATTAGTTCGGTGCTACTGCTAACAGAATTTACTTTGTTTGGTGGATATCAGGAGTACTTTTTATTTTCAATTATAACTATATTTTCATGTTTTTATTTTTTTTTCGAGGAAACTTTTCAAAAAAATAAAATCAAATTTTCTCTCTTTTATTTGGCTATTTTAGTTCTACTTCCATGGATAAAAGATGAGGGCTTAGTTGGATCTTTTCTTCTACTTATAATCATTATGCTTACAAAAAAATATAATTTTAAGGAAAAAATATTTTTTTTAATAAGCTACTTAATTCTCATTTTAATTAGTTATGAGATAGAAAAAAATATAAAAACTTCAGTAGATTTTCAATTTGCATTTGATTACAAGAATTTATTTAACAATTTTTTAAACATAAAATTTATATTTAACTCAATTACATATATTATTTTTGAATATCTTAAAGTTTTCTTAAGGTACCCTATCTGGATACTAATTTTTATTTCGTCTTTTTATGTTTTAAGAGATATGAGCGATAATAAAGGTTACAGTATTATATTAGTTACAACATTTTTTATTAAGATTTTAATATTTTTTTTATTTTACATGCTATTGTTTATTTCTGTTCAAGATTTAGAGCCAATCTGGCATCTTCAAACTTCAACTTTTAGATTGATTTTAAGTATTTCAGGACTTTATTTGGTGATGTTGGTTTTCTTTATAAACTTAAAAGAAAATTTACTTATTAAATAATAATCTAAATTTATTCTTTTTGTTTTAAATTTCTGTGCCACATAAAAAATCCAATAGGAAAATAATATATTGTACTTATCCAATTATTAAAAAAATTCCCTGCTGGTATAATTGGCCAGAGTGTAATTAAAAAAGATGATAATAAGCAAACTTCAAACATTGAATTAGAACTTTTAAAAATTTTTTTTGTTGAATACCAAATAAGGTAAAAAAATAAAAAAATAATAATAGAAATTCCTATAATACCGGTTTCAGCTAATAATTGAAAATATGTTCCATGTGGATGAGCAGAACAGGCAAATTTAGAGACATAATATTTAGGCTCTTTGCATAATATTCTAAAAGTTTTTGGTCCTGAACCTAAAAGTTTATTATCTCTGAATATTTTATAAGATACAAGGTAATGGTCTTCGTGAACTTGTGAAAATAATTTAATTTCTTTTAAAGATTTCTTCAATTGAATGATTTTTATTTCATTACTTTTAATCTTATAGTTAAAAACTTGTTTAATAGTACCATTATAAATTCTCTCCACAGATTCAGGATTAAAAAAAATGAATAATGGTAAAATTACTGAAATAGATATGATTATACTTTTAAACTTTTTCAAATTTAGAACGAAAATAAAAAGTATTGATAAAAGAAACAAGAAAAAAGCAGTGCGCTCTCCAGCTATTAAAATTAATATACTACATGCAATAAATATGAAGTTTATTAAATATAAATTGTATTTTTTAATTAATTTCCCATCAATTATATAATAACTAATTGCTAAAAAGAGTGGAAGAATTCTGGCTATATAGCTTCCCATTACAAGTTCATCTCCAAATAAACTACTGACACGATTTTTAACTAATTCATATCCTAAAATATTTTCTCCAAAATAATATTGGTAAAGTGAGTCAATAAATAAACTAAAAAAAATAATGCAAAATGAATAGAAAATTTGTTTTAAAATTTTAGTGTTATTTTCAAGTATATACCAAACACACAATGAAAATATTAAAAATCTAAAATAAAATATTGTAGTTTTTAGAGAAAAAAATATTTCGTCTGAAACTAAAGAAGATAAAACACAAATTAAATTAAAAAAAATAAGAATTAAAAATAATTTGTTTTTATAATATTTAAAGAGTTTATTTTTATAAGTATTTATTAAAAATAAAATTGTACAAGTCGAAACTGCTAAATCTGTTAAAAAACTGCCACTTACTAAAAAAATTGGCAACATTACAATCAGAAAACTGGGTATTCTAATCATTACGAAATGCTCAGAGAATATTTCTCTATTTAAATTAGATTTCATATGATTTGATTATTTATTTTAGTTAAATTAATTTTATAACAATTTCTTTATTTCTATTTATATGTATAAACTTAACTAGTCTAATTTTTAATTTAAAGAATTACGTAAATTTTTAATGACATTAAATTTTTATACTAAGATTAAAATTATTATTTTTAACCTTCTTATATTCAGTAAACACATAGATTTTTACAGATTTTTGCTACAAAATTTTAAAATCTCTAAGTCACAGGTCTTTCAGGACTTATTTGTATTGTTTTATTTAAATAAAAAAAAAAAAGGCTATTTTATTGAGATTGGAGGTGGTAATGGAATTGATATAAGTAATTCATTTATTCTAGAAAAAAAATTTAATTGGAAAGGAATGATCTGCGAACCAAATATTTATTTACAAGAAAATATAAAAAAAAATCGGTCTGCAAAATTAATTGCAAATCCGATTACTGATAAATCAATTAAAAAAGTTTCCTTTTATATGAATAAAGATCCTTATCAGTCATCATTAAACAAATCTAAAATAGGTGATGAAAAAATTATCTTAAATTCATATAGTTTAAATGATCTTATCCTCAACAGAAAGACAAATTCAGATATTGATTATATCTCAATTGATACTGAGGGAAACGAATATAAAATTTTGAAAAACTTTGATTTTAAAAAATTTAATATTAAAATTTTTACAATTGAACATAATTTTGAAAAAACGAAAAGAAAAAAAATTTATGAAATAATGATAAGAAATAATTATAAAAGAGTATTCAAGAATATATCATATATGGATGACTGGTATCTTTATATTTTGTAATGATTAAAAAATATTTTTTATTTATTTTTTTTCAGGTCTTTACAATCTTATCTATATTTATTATTTTTGAAATAGGTCTAAGATTTTATTTCCAAGAAAATGTATCTTATAATTGTTATCAGAGTGTAAAGGACGAGAGAAAGTATTTTAATGGTGTAAATTGTTATCAAATTGAAAAGTACTTTGAGAAACAAGCACCAACTTTATATGTTACAGATGATAAAGGAGTAAGAATTGGAAAAAAATTAGCAAATAAAAATAGTAAAAAAATTTATTTTGTTGGTGATAGTTTTACATTTGGTGCATTAAGTAATTATGAGGAGACTTACCCTTATAATTCTGTTAAATATTATAACGAGAACAGTGATATGCCTAAAATTTCAGAAGTGAACCTGGGCGTTAATGGTTATCAATTCATACAAAATTATATTATGATTAAAAAATTAGCAAAGGCTCATTCTTCTAGCTTAATTATTTATGGGCTAACCCCAAACGATATTTTTGATATAGAAAGTTTCAACACAAAAAAAATAATACTTAACAATTCAATGATAGATAAAATAAAAAATAAAATTGATAATATGAATTTGATTTCTATAAAATTCTTAACGTCAATAGTTTTGAAAAATGATAGAGTTTATAATTTTTTATATGACAAGAGGGGTGAATCTGCAGGTTATATCCAAGAAAATGGAACTAAATCATGGGAAAAAAAATACTTAATATTAAAAAATGAACTTAATAACCTAGATCATAATATAAAGAACAGACTTATAATTACCATAATACCTCAACAAATTCAAATTAGACTTTTAAAAATTGGAAAAATAAATGATGCGTTGTCTTTTGATAAAAAAATTTTGGAAATTTGCAAAGATACAGGTATTAAGTGTGTATCTTTTACGGAAAAAATGAGCGAAAGATTAAACTATAAAACACACTTTACAAAAGATGGACATTTATATCCTTTGGCAAACATTGAATATGGTAAATTGTTAGGTGAGTATCTTGTTCTTAAAGGATATTAAGTATGTCATATTTTAGAGATATATTAAGAAAATTTAGAGCAAATCTATCTTTTTTTTTTAATACAAGAGAAGTTAGATATACAAAAAAAGAGATTAAAATAGTAAATAAAATTTACAAAATTGCTTTTAAGATTAATGAAAATAATAATAACAAGCTAAATACTCATAAAATTTTTAGCAATAAAATCTTAAACTTAATATTAAAAAAACAACTTCTTAATTTTTTACAAGTGGGTTTTGTTCAACAAATGTTTTTTATTCATAATAGGATATTTATAATTTTTGAGTTGCTTGAGCTTTTTAAGGACAAAAAATGGTCGTTTTGGAAAAAATTGATTTCTGAAGATAATATAGGTAACCCAGTTAGATTTTTTATTTACCCTTATAGTAGTGGAAATAAAATACATCAAATATTTCACTTAAAAAAGTTTAATGATTTTTCAGAAATTAATTTAAGGGAATTTGACAATGTAATTGAATTTGGTGGGGGATATGGAAATATGGCAAAAACTTTTAAGAAAATAAATCCAGAAATAAACTATATAATATTCGACACAATAGAAGTTAATTTATTACAATATTATTATTTAAGAAAATCTAATATTAATGTTACAATAGACTGTTTTAAAAAAAAACAGGTAAATTTAATCAATAATTTAAAAATTTTACGAAAAACTATTAATAAAATTAAATATCGAAAGAAAACTTTATTTATAGCTAATTGGTCATTATCTGAAGTTCCTATATCTTTTAGAAATAAGATAAATTTTTTGATTAAAAATATTGATTACCAAATTATTTCTTATCAGGATTATTTTGAAAAAATTAACAATAAAAAATAT
>MDTB01013223.1_pt1 | contig 13294 bp, 19 predicted proteins | sample 811161 | NCBI WGS metagenome assembly MDTB01 (sample SAMN05326650, study PRJNA326480) | marine metagenome | isolation source: seawater | place: Mediterranean Sea | collected 2009 | reverse complement strand
GAATAACAAAACGGAGTAGGCTAGACTATGCTTAAGAAAACAATAATGGCGTTGGTGTTGATGACAACAACAGCCTTGGCAGATTACAATCTAATCGTGCCTCAAAAACCTTCTGGTGGAACTTCTGTGTGGGCACAGATAGTTGTTGCAGAATGGGAGAAACATCTTGGTGAAAAGATCAACTTGATCTACAAGCCAGGTGCAAGAGACCAATTGGGGCCAAATGAGTTCCAAAACAAACTGAGATTCAACGACAAGACAATTCTTGTATCACATGGCGGTAACGGTATTTCATACCTCACAGAACCTGTGGACTACAATTATTTTGATTGGGAATCGATCGGACACATGAATCTTAACATCATTGTGGGTGCCAGAAAGGGTGCCGATGTGCTTAATGGCCCAATTCAATTTCCGTCAGGATCTGGAATGACCCCAGAAATAATGGCAATCACGATGTTGCTGACAGGTCCTAATGGTGATCCGATTAAAACATTCGAGCAAAAAATTACGTGGGTCAAGGGTATGAAAGGTTCAGAAAGAAGATTGGCGTTTATAAGAGGAGATTTGAATGCCACTAGAGAAAATCCTGCCGCTTACAAAAAACACGTGATGCCTGTGATCAAAAAAGGTGACGCATACACATGGTTCCATCATGGATTGTTAAATGTCAACACCGGAGAGCATGACAAAGATCCTAATTTTACTGAGCCTACTTTCGAGGAACTCTATCAAGAGATGTGGTTGACTGCACCAAGTGGTGATTTCTATGATGCATACAAACTTGTCAAGAGTTGGAGAGATGCACTTCAAAAGGCTTTTTGGGTCAACGCAGGCAATCCAAACAAGGCTAAACTTGTAGATGCACTGAACAAGATGATAAACGATCCTGAGTCAGTGGCCGCCATCGAAAAGAAGGTGGGCAAGTACGAATGGAGAACAGGTGCAGAGGGTGATGCCGCAGTGAAAACACTGAAGTCATTCATTACACCAGGTGCATTGAAAACACTATCTGATTTTGGAAAGAATCAATTAGGATTCAATGCTGTGTACAAGGAAGAGCTGACCAAATAATGTATATTCTTTTCACAGGGGCGCCGGGATCAAAATGGAGTAGTGTGTGTAAAAATATCTACTGGAGTGAAGATATTGATCATTCAGACTACACCGAAGAGCGGACATACTCCGTTGAGACTGATACCCCTGGAGAGAAGAAAGTTATGCACTTTGGAGCATATTGGGATCCAGGCATGGAGTTCACGCCAACAGATTGGGACGGCCCTTTCAGTGGCACAGGCAGGAGGATCATAAAGTGTCATACGTTCGCACACGAACTAGAAGAATTGAAAACCAAAGGATATCCAATTGTCATGTGCCTAAGATCTGATGGTGGTTGCATCAAATGGTGGACCGAAGCAGGCGCATTCAACATTACATATCCTAACTACCAACACTACAGAACACGTTCGATAATGTGGCAACATATCAAAAGGCAAAACTTTGATATCAAAACTTTTTATCATAACAATCTAGACAGGATAGTTGAATTATCAAATAATGAACAACTTTGTAAAACATTGGACATAAAGTATCCTAAAGATACGCCAATACACGATTACAAAGAAAACAATGTCAGAGTCTTTGTCTACCAGTAATCAAGAAACTATATAGACTATAAAAGTTTTTTATTATACAATATAACTATGAACAAAAAAATATTTCATGAATTGTCTACCTACAGCAATAATGAAATTACCAAAATTACACAGCCATATATTAAAGAAACATTTGGTGTCGATGTGAAGCGATGTGACACCTTAGAACAATATGCAGATGTTATCGATGATGCATGTCTAAACAAATACTTTTCAAAGTATTGGCAAAATGATATGAAAAAGTGGAAATACTCTGGTTTAGCTTTGATCAATGAAGTTAATAATCTAAAACCAAGAGCAGTGCTGGACGTTGGATGCGGCTATAATGAATTTAAAGGCAGGATCAATAACATTATAGGAATAGACCCTTACAACGACAAAGCAGATCTGCAAGTTGGCACCTTAGATTACATAACTGATCAAAAATTCGATGTTATACTGTGTCTGGGATCAGTCAACTTTGGTAACAGAGATAAGATCATTGCCGAAGTATCGAGATGTGTTAAATTGCTGGCAGACAATGGCACAATGTTTTTCAGGGTTAATCCTGGCTTGTCACATGACAAACCTGAAGCTGATTGGATTGAATTTTACGCTTGGAATGTGCCATTCATTATAGAATTAAGTGAAAAATTTAACTTAAAAATACTGGATATCAGAGACGATACCAATAGCCGTAAGTATTTTGTGTATAAAAAGGTGATGAACCAGTAGACTTTTACTATAATTGTGCTACAATTAAATGTAAATACCATATATGCAAAAAGAAACACGTAGTATATTGGATGAACTATCAAACATTTCTTACAAAAAAGATAAAGAAAATGTTGTTGAGAGCCGTGCATCTCACATAATAGACTCCGCAATTCGTTTAATCACATATATCAAAGAAAATTTTGATCCTGAGACTGCATATAAATTAGAAAAGCGTTTTCATAACTCTATCAAAACAATGGATCAAACAAAGTTCTCTAAAGGTATCGCCAGAATCAAAGAAAACAAGGATGTTAAAAATAACCTTCTTAAAATCAAAGATGGTGAATACCAGGATGAATAAAGTAAAAATATCCACGCACACCCCATTCCAACCATTACAAAGTGTCCTTGTTGGACAAGCAGTAAGTGATAATTTTTTTGATTGGATCAAAGATGATAAAGTGCGTTCACCTTTACAAAAAATAGTAAATGAAACACGAGAAGACTTAGAACTAATAAAAAAGACCTGTTCTGACTTTGGTGCAGATGTGTTCCAAACACAGCCATTAGAATTTAATGAACAATTACTACAAAACAAAACGGCTGTTCCGGTTCCACCTATTCAACCGAGAGACGTGCATCTAACTTTGGATGACAAAGTATATTGCACTAGCACCGAAAAAGTATGGGATTACATAAATGATATTGTAGATGAGGATTGCATCGTAAATCTATTTGATCTTGTATACAAGGACGGCAAACAATACAAAGCAGGTGAATTGATAAATGGTGCCTGTTGTTATAAAGTTGGCGATAGGATCATCATACCAAGCATTGTCGATCAGTCCATGCGTGAGTTTGGTATAAATTTTTTCAAGGACAAAGGATATCATGTCATAGAGACATCCGATCCTGGACATTCTGATGGGTGTATGAGTGTTCTCAAACCCGGAGTGTTGGTTTCATTATTGGATATCGTAAACTATGAACAAACATTTCCCAATTGGGACGTGCTTACTTTGGAAGACCAAAGTTGGAACAAGGTAGGTGAATGGTTAAATTTCAAGAACAAGAGCAAGGGACGATGGTGGATACCTGGAGAAGAGTCAAATGATTTTCTCAGAGACTTTGTTGACACCTGGCTAACAAAATGGATAGGTTACATAGATGAAACTGTTTTTGACGTAAACATGTTTAGCCTGTCTGAAGATGTTGTGATGGTCAGTAACGAAAACAAGTTGGTGTTCGAATATCTAAAAAAACACAAGATAGAACCTGTGGTATGTCCGGTAAGGCATCGTTACTTCTGGGATGGAGGAATACATTGTCTCACATTAGACCTACGTAGAAAAGGTGATAGGGAGAATTATTTCTAATGGACCCTTTCATGATAGGGCCAGCTGGATCTAACATGTCCTACATCGAAGCAGTGCTTCGCGGTGTGGATATTACACCAGGACGTTTTGCGGGATTATCTTATCACCATTTAGGAATGGTCAATAGGACTTCAGACCTGAGCCATAAACCTATTAACGATCAATGCATAAAAATATATTTTAAAAAGTTCAGGGAAATTATAATCTTAAACTGGCACTATAAATTGAGATTGTTTGTAGATCAGGATGATCGCCCACATCTGCAATATGGGCCAGAATGGGAAGTATCTCAAAAAGATGCCTGGAAGTACTACGGTGACAAATGGGAAATCAGAGCAGTAATTAGATGGTTATACTCTATCTATAACGATGCCACTTATGGAGAAAAGTTACAACCACCTGGAAAGAATTTTGATGGATGTGCCCTATACGAAGGTTTTGAAAAGATCAAAAATGAATTTGCGGCGTTTGATGTGGACTACACTAAAGAGCAATATGAACGTTGGAAGGACAGTCAAAAAAACATAATTGAAGTTTGGAACAACATGAATCTGCCAAATTCTGTGAATACCTTTGAACATGATTTTGAAAAGGGAGTTTATATAGGACTTGAAGGAATACGAAATAAAATTACAGAAGACCAAGCATGGGAAAAACATTATGGATAAAAAATTATGCTTTGTATCACCTGCAGGGGCATCTGGAAATTATATCGCTTTGATGCTGACCGGACAACAGGTGCCAAACACATTCAGTTACCATGATTATGGCACCCATGGGATAGGTAATAATTTTAAAAATAAAGATTTATTTCAATTCATACATCATTGGAATGATTCACACAAAAGTTTGTTAAAGGATGATAGAAATTTAGTGATACAAAATGTTATAGATGATAAATCGGAATTCATAATAATCAATTGGTGGGAAAAATTTTGGCATAATGCAAATACTATCGATAAAAAATTTGGCGAGAACTGGATCAAAGAGCAGACTGATATCTGGAAAAACTATAAACAACATACTATTGTAAGAGCCATACTTGAATGGGTCAAAAACCTTAGAGATAGTCGCTATATTGATATACGTAGGCATAAAGAAATATCAAACACATTTCAGTTTAGTTCGCTCTACAGCGATTATGAATCGGTTTGCCAACAATTCAACAAGTATGATGTGAGTTATAGTGCTGAACAATATAAAAATTGGCATGAAAGCCAAAGCATAATATTTGATAGCCATGCCGAAATAAGCAAAACAAAAATTTCGTTACTGGAAAAAGATTATCAAAAGGCGATTGCCTTGTCCAATTTGGAACCAAACCTGTCTGCAGAACAATGCTGGCAAAAACATAAGTCAAAATTGAATTAAATACGTATATGATTGTAGAAGAAATTTTAAACGAATTCAAAAGGACGCACCTTGAACATATCGAGGACATCATCATAACAGATGGGTTTGATGGTGGCAAGGCTGTTGTGGAATATTTCAGAGGACTTTTGCTTACCTTGAAAGGCACCAGTTCAGAAGCAGTCAAGGTCAGTGTGAAGTGGGACGGTGCGCCTGCTGTGGTCTGCGGAATCAATCCTGACAATGGTCGATTTTTTGTTGGCACAAAGTCTGTGTTTGCACAGAGTCCCAAAATTAATTACACCAAAAAAGATATTGCAAAGAATCATGGCACCGACGATCTTGGACAGAAACTTTTAAAATGTCTAGTTCATTTGAAAAAAATTAACATGAACGGGGTGTATCAAGGCGATCTACTGTTCACTGATGAGGACATAACGAGAAAGAACATAGATGGCAAGCCACACATCACTTTCAATCCAAACACAATTACCTATGCGGTTCCCGAGCAAAGTGAATTGGGCAAACAAATAGATGCGGCCAAAGTTGGCATAATATTCCATACTACCTATGTTGGAGAAACACTTGCTGACATGAATGCCAGTGCCGGTGCAAGTGTAGAAGAATTCTCAAAAAATAATGCTGTGTTCTTTGATAATGCCAGTTACAAAGATGTTTCCGGCAGTGCAAAGTTCACAGATAACGAAACAAAAATATTTTTGGCTGAGATAGACAAGTTGGAAAGTTTACTGACTAGGGTGCCACGTAACCTGTCTAACCTGTTTGGTGCCAACCAAGACTTTGTGCCTTTCTTTCAGATGTATATCAATGCAATGGTCAAAGAAGGCCAACTACCTGAGGATAGCATACAATTCCTTAAAGGCTTCAAAGAATTCTATATTGCTAGAATGCAACAACAAATATCAGGCTTGAAAGCACAAAAGGCATTAGATCTTAGGCAAGATAAAATTAAACAGATGCCACAATTTCTTTCCAAACTAAGAGCACCATTACAGAACATGTTGTCTTTTTACAAGCAGGTGCAGAGGATGAAAATGTTTGTTTTAAAAAAAATGAACCAAGCTATGTCTATAGGATCATTCCAACAAACCGAGAATGGTTTGGAAGTGACGGAACCTGAAGGATTTGTGGCTGTTGACAAGACTGGCAATGCTGTAAAACTTGTGGACAGATTAGGATTCTCCAGAAGGAATCTAACGGCTATCAGCAAATTCAAGAAATAAATTCAGCTGTTTATTGATTTGTTCACTTAATTTTTCTCTATTGAAAAATGTATTGTAATTGTGCTTTCTTAAATCTTGCGTCTGAAGATATAGATCCTGCCAGTTTTTTGAACAAAGTTCTTTGGTAGCCCGAACAATTTTATTAATACGAATGTCAGGGTCAGATTCAAGATCATAGGTCTCATCGATGTATTTGCTGAAAGTCTTGAAACCAAGTTCACGTAACTTTTGCAGATACAAATGATTGCCATGCACGATAAAAATGTGCTGTGCTATTATGGCTTTCCATAATTTTTCTGTGATGAAAACATCATTGTTGTTATCATTAGATTCAGATACGAGACTATATTTGCTATGATTGTAAGGCTTTTCATAGAGATCTTGATCACGGCCGTATGCTGGATAATCGTCAACCCATGGCAGTTCATATTCTTTGTTTAGTTTGACATCAGGCCAGTTGGTATATAAGCTATTTGTTAATAAATTTGTTTTGGACATCTTCTTAAATAATTTTTTTCTGTGTTCTCTCTGCATTTTGTTGAGATACAAAAGATCAAATTTTTTATTAGAATGATCAAAAGTCAAGGAATTATTTTTGTATTTTTCATACATGTAGAACCAAAACCAACTAGTACCGCCTGCCCAAATGTATTCTTCTGTTTGTTCTGGATATAGAGGCATCTGCGAGATATTTTGATATGACTCCCATGGTGTTGCCAGGATGAAAACAAATCCTTGGCTATGCAATAGTTTTTTACGTCTTTCTAGTTCTTCTCTATATTCTTGACTGCGTGATGGATGGAATGCTCCTATTCCTGATACCGAACCTGGCACATTGTTGAAGTAAAAATATCCCGACCTATCTATTATTGCAAACTTGCGATCGTAAGAATCCAGATCAAACCCATGCAGGGTATAGTATTCGCCGGTCATGTCAAAAGTTTGATTTGGTAATGAGTGCATTCTAATATAGCTTTCCAAATCCGTGTGATGTCCTGTTTTCATGACATCTGTAAGAACAAAATTACGTTGCATTTTACCTATAAATATGTGTATGATAACACCCTTTATAAAGTATGTATCCGAAGGCAGGATTGTAAGACGCCAAAGCGACCTTCAACGATACACATTCCAGGAGATCACAGAAAGAATATATTTGTCTTTCTTGACCTTAACTATACTACAAAATTTTTCCCAAACAAAAGGATTTGTTAAGTCTTACGCCACCAACACTCTTGCATATGGATCATTCGACCGTGTAAGGCCAACATCAAACGATCTCCATAACATGCTGGCTGTGGTTTCTGGCGATCCTGACATCACAAAAAAGTTAGCAAACAAAAACGCCGCAATGGCCTTGAGACAAAGGCAGTCCGTGCCTGTGATGGCAATAAGAAGATACCTGAGAGACTTCAAAAATAGCTATCAATTCCTGACCAGTTTGGAATCAGCTTTGGGAATTGGAAATATAGATTACAAAAATTTACGCAGGGCGATCAGTGATTACGCGAGTCTTGATGCTAAAAGAAAAAAAGTAACAACCACTAGATTGTTGCAGGCATTAAAGGCAAAATTATCTGGGACAGATCTGCAGAAGAAAGCACAGGAGTTTGCAGACAAGCAAAAACTTGAGCTGAATAATGTTGTTGATGCAGAAAGAACTGTGCCGGGGGCTGAACTTACACCGGACGAGATGACTGGCTACAGAGTACTTGTTGGTGCTTCAAATGTGAGACGTGCCAAAGTTGCCGCGGATATGATAAGACAGGGCAAGGCAGTACCTGCTCCTGTAATGCAGGCTTATGCACCAGTGGTGAGAATGATAGACGACATTGTCAAAGGTGGATATAGCTTTGTGAGATTGTTACAAAACATACATGATAGAGCAAAGAAAAAATAAATGTTTTAGATGTGCGTGTTTACCGCACTGTGATTCTGGTTGTTCAAATTGTCGCAACTGCGATAAGTGTGATTGTAAAGAGTGCTTAGATAAAGACTCCGAGTAGTAAATTAAATATCCATATATGGCAACACCAAACAATTTTAAAGTAACTGACGCTATCGGTAGCACTGACAATTTTGCAGGTGCAGAAGTGAAGTTTTTTCATATCACGCTGATACAGGATGATAGTTCTGTGCTAGATATAAGAACAGAACTTGACTTTAACGAAACCATGCACAATTTAATAAGGACTATATTACAACGTGGCACAATATTATATCAGAGGATTGATAATGCGGCCACGGGCAGAATAGATATCACCATGGAGAGACCAGGTTGGACAGCGGCAACTCTACAAACAGCTATCAGAGATATGGGAGATAGCGTTGGAGTCAACAATAAGTCCGTTTCTCTGTCTGTAGTGGCGGAAACAGAACTTAAACTTGATAATTCTTAATATTATCGCATAATTTACCAATCTTTACCATAAATACAAACAACTTACTGCCGGAGCGGCAGTTTGGCTATTATAATCAGAGAAAAAGGAGGATTAAAAATGGCAACTGAAAACAACACGACATTCGTGGCTGGAACACAATCATTTCTAGGAAAAGAACTTGAGTTCATCACGATTGATGCAGGTGAGGAGTTAGCGAATCACTTGTTAAAAAACGAGACAGCAAATGCTATCGAAAACACGGTCAGAGTATACGGTAATATCGTAGGTTCTGGTCCATTATTTGATACTAATGCGTCTAGAACATATATTGTTGAAGGTACAGACATGTTCGTTGGATCACCAGCGAGTTCAGGTGGTACTTTTACGTTCACAGAGTCAGGTGCAGATGGATCATCTGTAGGTACTTTGTTAGCGGCTTTAAAAGCACTTGGTACTATCGACAGTATTGACTTAAATGATTCTGGCACAACTGCCAAAATCGAAAACTTAGAACTGTAATATCTTTAGGAGGAGAATAAAATGGCTTTTGATAATACATTACCAGCAGGTGGACCGGCAAATTTCGTTTCACCAAACACACTTTTCGAAGCGGAAGGTGTAGGAATCACGTTCTTATCCGTCGACTATGTCGGGGCGATGAACGGTGAAATCACTTTTCCTTTAGCATCGGCTAACACAGCAGGTTTAGAATTGTGCAGACAAGCAATCGAAAACCAAGGTGTTAACGTTCTAGGAAGAGGTGTTCTTGCAAACTCTAACACAGAAATGACTTTCATGGTTAGAACTGATGCATTAGACACAATCTCTGGCACAACAACTATCGCGGCAATACAAGCGGCAATCAGAGCGTTGAACAGTAGCTCAAAAATTACTGCAACAATAAGTTCTGCGGCGGCTTCAAGTAAAGGCTTATCAGACACTGAAACACAGTCTGACTAATAGTTTAGTATATAGGAGAAACAACAGATGGCACAAACACCAAACAACACAGGGATCATGTCTAGAAGACAGTCTTTCAACGGTAAAGGTCTTACTTTCGTTGAAGTTATCTTTGCTCAGTCAATGACTGGCACGGCAACAACCCCTGACACAAAAGACTCAGACTTTCAGAAAGTTTCTGAAGTTGTAAGAGAAAAAGGTAACCTTTTAGCACAATCATACAGATTGGGAGCTAAGGCTACCGACAACGATGCCGCTGAAGCAACAATTATCACAGCAAACAACAGTATCGACTCGTATCAGTTTATATACGAAGGTACTCCAGGTGCTCACAACACAGCTGATTCTGTAGGAGACATTAATTTGGACCCACACCAGAATGAGACTAGTGCACCGGCAGTGATCGCAGATGCAGAAGCAGACATCGAAGCGGAAATCAGATCAAGATTATCTGGTGACTCTTCAGACAACGAACTACAGGTTAAAATTAGATTTTTACCTGCAGACGGCGTGGTATCAACAGGTATCGACGCAGTGTACGGAATGTTCGACCAAAGAGGCGACGCTTAATATTGAGTAATTAATATTACCAAAGGGCGGATCTATATTTTAGGTTCGCCCTTTTTTTACGAGTAAATAATCCTATGCCAACACATCTAGAAGAAGCAATTAAAGTAATCTTAGGTCCTGATTCTAAATTGAGAGATAAAACTCCGCGGATCTACGCATTGCCCAAAGATGAACACATGCCAAAAGGATTCACAAACCTGAAACGCATGAGATTTTTGAACCATGATGTCAGTGGGGGCAGGAATATTAAACGATGGCTATGGAGAGACTACCATCCAGAAATAATCCTACAACAGCCACCGTTCGACAAGTACGAAGACCAGAGTGAAATATTCACACTGATACGCAATCCAGAACATCGTTGGTGGTCAGGAATCAAGGACATGTTCTACTTCATGCCATGGTACACATGGTGGACCAATGAAAAGATAATGGAACAATGGCCGCACTTCACAAGGTCAACTTTTAGGTTGCATGATGTGATGCAAGAGGTCAAACCACAGCATTTGATCAAGTGTGATGATGGACTGAATGATAGAATAATTAAATTTGCAAAAACACATGGTCTATTGTGCTATGGTAACATTCCGCACGAAAAAGCACTGAGACACGAAAAGCCCGACATTAAAAAGTTAGAAGACAAAGGTGTGCAGGAACTGAAGTCCTGGTTAAGAAAGAATCCAGACAGGCAAAAACAATTGGATGAATATCTTGAGCCGGATTGGCAGTACTGGGAGAAAGTTGAGTATCAAGAATAATGCATGAATTTAGAGTACACACCTTAGTAGATATTACAGACAATGGCAACTTGCAAAGAAGCTTTCCATTTAAAACAAAAAGTGATACCACTGTACATAACAAAGAAACTTTAGCCGTAGCCAGAAACCAAAATAACAATTTTAACACATTACTTCAACTTTTACAGATAAGAGGAAATATTATTTGGGAGATTCCACCGAAAAAATACACTACTCTCTTGGGCAACACAAAATTTGGCACGGTGTACGAAGGAAAACAAAACACATGGACCTTTCAGTTTTTCACTGAACAATCCGAGCTATATGGAGACTTCAATAATCCTACAGGACAACTGATAGAAGATTTTAATCTAGTTCCTGTAATCACTGAATGTGAAGACACAGCAAACTTTCCAATTAAAACTTTTATAACAAGGAATCTCGAAAAGCCTTCAATAAACATGGCTACGAAAGAACAAAAAGTTATTAATGCAATTTACGGCGATATAATAAACACCTACTTTTCATATGCCGGAGAAACAAATAAATAACTATGATTAAGGCAATAACAGGCAATATAAAAGGCGTTTCAGGCTATGGCTCAGGCACATTTACAGGCTCTAATAATGGAGGTACGGAACCTCAAAAATGAGATTAAAAATTATATGAGTACAACTGAATTAGAAAAACAAAACTTAGAGGCACACGTAGATTTGTGCTCCGAGAGATATAAAGGCCTGCACGATAGGCTTTCAGCGATTGAGGTGCGACTTGGAAAAATGAATGAAGAAATGACAGCAGGTCACAAAAGCACATCAAAAACTATTATTGCCACTGCCGGCACAGTGGTTGCAGGATTATTATCAACCGTGGTTGTTATCCTGATGAAAATGCCAGGCTAACCATAATTAATTTTACCAATCTAAAAAAATGTACGTACAAATAGCACCGCGATGCCGGGTATGGATAACAGACAGGCAATTTAATTTTATCAAGACTCACCGCGACCATACCTTCCGCAACACTGATCTGGATCCTTTAGAAGTTGACATGGCAAAACAGTTGGCAGACAAATCAATCTTTGTAAGGAAAAAACTTGACATAGGCGTCCAATATGCTTTAAATAAACGCATAAGATTTGTACGAGATGCCTATAAAAAATAAACAGGAACTGGTAAGACAGATAGAAGCTTATGGTCTAAAACATAAGCTGGCCGAAATTGCAAGGCGTGAAGAGAAACGTAGGCCATTCCGTCATTTACCAAAACAATTTTCAAAAGGCATTCTCATAGGTAACATTGCTATCGTGCCAAAAAAGCATACCGGGACACGATATGCCTACGTGATAGCTGACATGATCGAGGCAAAAATTTTACATGATGATATTAATCTCAAACAGACTGCAATATTAACAGCACATTACATGGCAGACGGGAGAAATGTGCCTAAGGAGGTGCTAAAGTATGACACCCATTTTGCTTCAAAGTTATTTGAAATTCAACAATTTAAAGCAACTATCAAAATGGCTCGTAAGGCAAAAGATGACTCGAAAGAACAAATTTATCAACAGCGATTGGACGATGCAAACTACTATGCCGACGAATATAAGGCAAAAATACAAGATATTTTCCATTCCACGTTTGGAGTGTAGTGACTAAATAACAAGTATGAACAGCTTAGAACTTACAAAACCCATCACAACTGAAAGTCTATTGGCAGAATTCGAATCCAGATTCAATCAAACTATGGATTTAAGCAAGTTCACAAAAGAAGAATTAGAAGATCACGCAAATCATATCAGAACAAAAATCCACAACATTACGCAAAACACACATTTTGGTGAAGAATTGCAAAACAATGATTATCAGAAAAGCCAGATGATGCTGGATATCGTAAATCAAGCAATCAACGAATACGGTGGTAACATGGGTAGTTCAATCATTGGCAAGGCGACAGGCGAGATCAAAGACAAACTATCCAAAGGACAGGCAGTCAGCCCACAAGATAGAAAAGCGGCGGCACAGGCAATGAAGACAGAAGGTGTAGAAGAACAATCAGAATTAATTTTAGCGGCCAAGGACATGATGGACAAAGTAACAGGTTACTTGGAAGATTTAGCAACTATGAAAACAGAAGGAATGCTAGAACTCGCAGACAGAATCAGAGACGAAATGGGAGCAGACAAGGCAGATGCTTTCATGCAAAAAATCCAACCAGCGATTGAACAGGCGGAAGCGACTTTAACGACAACTAGACAAGAGCTAGATAACGGTGTAAGAATATTGACCGGAGAAGAAGTTGCTTCAGAACCTATGGGCGCCGATG
>MDTB01137126.1_pt1 | contig 13295 bp, 9 predicted proteins | sample 811161 | NCBI WGS metagenome assembly MDTB01 (sample SAMN05326650, study PRJNA326480) | marine metagenome | isolation source: seawater | place: Mediterranean Sea | collected 2009 | reverse complement strand
TGGTAATGGTGGTTTAAGCGGTGCCCCATTAAAAAATAAATCTAAAAAAATCATATCATATATACATTCTAAAAGAGGTAAATCTTTACCAATTATTGCTGTTGGTGGTATTATGAACGGAAGTGATGCTTTAGAATTTTTAAATGCAGGAGCAAGTTTGGTTCAACTTTATACAGGTTTCATATACAATGGTCCATCAATTGTCAAAAATATAAATAAAGAGTTATTAAGAACCTAGTACTATGTCTTCATCTCCTTTTTGATAATCCAAGTAATTAATAATGAACTGAAGCATTTCATCAGATGTTTTCATACTTCCTTTTCCGTTAAAGTCTTTTCTTTCAGATACTTCTTTCGGAGGAGAAAATGGATTGTCTGGATTATTTACAGTATTATCAAATGTTGCTTCTACAATAATTTCAGAACCCGCAGGTATTTTTAGCATTTTCTTAAAAGTATAAAAATATTGCCATCTAAAATTCCAATTATCAATTTTAATCAGTGGAATAGTATCATTATTTAACGTAACAGCAAAAGCTAAAAAAGATTTTCCAAGTAAATGCATATGAGGATTAATTGTTAATAATGAAATATCTTGTGTAATTAGGGCTTTGGTTTTAAATTTTTTTATTTGATTTGGAGGTATTATTAGTGGAGGAGTAATTTTAGAAATGCCAAATGTTCCTAGTTGAGTTTCCTTTATTGCTCTTGTAGGTGGTGAAGAACTAAAATATATATTAAAGTATGAACTATCCTTTTGATTGTAAGTTGTTGGTGCATAATGAAAATCATTGACTAAGATGATATTTTTCTTTGTTGCTTTTAGAACCCCAATTCCTTCAGGATATTGAATAGATTCTGAACCCGGCAAATAATTAGCAACAGAGGGTGTTAGTATTGGGTATGTACCATTGTCATTTAATAAGTCAAGTTTTTGAAAAGCAATCGAATCAGAGTGTAATTCTGTATTCACTTTCCTTTTGCCTTTGAAGATGTTTTTTTTTTCATTCTCTTTATATGAAATTAAGTGAGCATTCATGTGGTGTACAACTTGTTTATTATCAGGAATAAATTCTATTCTTCTAATAAATGTGTCTTTTTTAAGATGAAGAGGGAACTTCATCATGAAAAATTCATCGTTATTAAGATTATTAGTTATGTGTGCTTTGTCCATTGTGACTACAAGGTCTGGAGAAGATTTTTTTTTATTAAAACTTAAAAAGACATCGTCTGTTTTAGCTCCTTCCTTGGCTCCATTTCTAATCCATTTGTTAATTATTTCTTTTTCTTTTTTGGAGAGGGTTATTTCGCCTGTGAAACTTCTATATTCCGAATCTGCTGGCCAAGGTGGCATATAATTTTTATTTATCACTTCACTAATCATATCACTGCGTTTTCTGAAGTCTTTATATGTAATTAAATCAAATGGTCCAGAGCCACTTGGGTTGTGACATATTGCACATTTTTGATGAACAATAGGTTTTACATTACTATGAAAATATATTTCTTTTTTTGTGCAACCGCTTAAAGTTAGGATCGTGAGAATATATTTTATTAATTTTTTTGAATGATACATCCGATTGCTTTAGTCTTATTAATAATAATTGATTTTTTTTCGAGAAAAAGAGTAATATTGTCATTTAAATAATGATTGTTAATAGTTTGACCCTTGCGTCCAATTTCTTTAATCCAATCATTTATTAGTCCGCTATATAAAATATTTAAATTACTATCAAGTAGAAAACATTCAGGTGTGACTTGTGCATCTAAGTAATTAGTGACAATTTGATTTGTGTCTATTATATTTGGAATATACAAGTGGTTTTTTTGATTAAAGTCTTTTATTTTTTTTAAGTTATATTCTTTTGATGGAAAGACATTGATAAAATCTATGTGTTCATTATATTTTTGAAATAAACTATTGATTTCTTTTGTATAGGATTGACAAAGAGGGCATTCAGGATCTAAAGTAAATATTACTTTCCCTTTTCCGTTATTATTAATTTCAATTTTGCTGCTATTAAAATTACTTAGTGATATTACTTTACTAGTAATTTTACGTGATACCGTTTGATGGTCTGTATTGCATGAAAAAAAAATTAAAAAAACAAAAATAATTAAAGTTCTTACGTACAATTTGGGAGGCATATTATTTAATTGTCTCATTTTGTTTTACTTTATTATAAATCTCAATAATTTCTTTAGCCTCTTTAATATCATGTACCCTTATTATGTCAGTGCCCTTCATTAATGCGATTGTGTTTAGACACGAAGTTCCATTAAGAGTGTCTTTTGTCATGATGTTTAAAAGTTTACTAATCATGGACTTTCTAGATATTCCAGTTAATACCGGATATCCAAATTGTTTTAATTTAGGTATCATATTTATCAATAAATAATTTTGTTCCATTGTTTTGCCAAAACCAAAACCTGGGTCTAAAATAATATTAGAAATTCCATATTGATTTAATTTTTTAATATAATTTTTAAAATAATAGATTATCTCATTATGAAAATTATCATATTGTATATTGTTCTGCATGATTGAAGGTTCTCCTTTTATATGCATAAGAACGTAAGGAGTATTAGTTTTTTTTATAATTTTTAACATTCTGTCTTCCTCCTTCTTTGTGTTAATATTGTTAATTAAATCAATACCAATTTCAATTGCTTCCTCTGCAATTTGATATCGATATGTATCAATAGATAGATATATTTGCGGAAATTTTTCTTTTATTTTTTTTAAAACTGGAATTAATCTTTTTCTTTCTTGTTCAACTGAGATTTCATTTGCCCCAGGTCTAGAGGATACGGCTCCTATGTCAATTATGTTAACTCCTTCATGAACCATTTTTTTAATATGTTTAATACTCTTTTGGATGTCGATATATTTTCCTCCGTCATAAAATGAGTCGGGAGTTAAATTAAGAATACCCATGATTAATGGTTTATTTTTTTTGTGTATTAAATTTGTATAAAAACTCGCCTTTGGCATGTTAAGATTGATTAATTATTTTAATTTTGAATATAATTAAATGTCAACAATTTTATAATGAATACAGAAGATAGTTTTGATTTAATAATTAACAATTGCCGTAAATTATTTAATAAAAAAATGTTAGATTATGGAAGTGCTTGGCGAATTTTAAGACTCAGCTCTCTAACAGACCAAATTTTTATAAAAGCCCAAAGGATAAGGAGTATTGAGGAAAAAGGTAAGCAACAAGTAAATGATTCTGTTGAAGGTGAGTTTCAAGGAATAATTAACTATTCTATTATTGCATTAATTCAAATTGATAAGGGATTAGCTGACAATGCTGATTTAAATTTAGATCAGGCTTCAGAACTTTATCATAATTATGTTTCTAAAGCAAAAACTTTAATGTTAGCTAAGAACCACGATTATGATGAGGCTTGGAGAGATATGAGAGTAAGTTCTTTTACTGATTTAATTTTGCAAAAATTATTTCGTGTCAAGCAAATCGAAGACAATCAAGGTGAAACGATTGTTTCAGAGGGTATAGATGCTAATTATTTTGATATGATCAATTATTCTATTTTTGCATTAATAAAATTAACTAAATCATGAAATTATTAATCTCTTTATTTATTGTCCAGTGCACTACGATTCTATTAAGTTTATTTAATCTTGTTTCTAGAAAAACCATGATTAATGTACTTCGTTTTTCTTATGGTTTTTTTTTAATTTTTTCTGGTTTTGTTAAAATTTTAGATCCACTAGGATTCTCATATAAATTACAGGAATATTTTGAGGTTTTTGGTTTAGAATGGATGAATGAGTTGACTTTATTTATGTCTATTTTCATCTGTGCTCTTGAAATTGCCTTAGGAGTTTTTTTAATTTATGGATTATTTGTAAAACTTGTACTTCAAGTTAATTTATTGTTAATGATTAGTTTTACTTTTCTTACATTTTATTCTGCATATTTTAATGTTGTAACTGATTGTGGATGCTTTGGTGATTTTATGAAATTAGAACCATGGTTCTCTTTTCAAAAAGATATCATTTTTTTAATCGTATCATGTTTTCTTTTGTTTTTTTATAAAACCATTTATCCTATTTCAAATACTAATTTTTTATATCGTTCTTTGATAGTTGTTTTTTTTGTGATATTTTTTGTCCCTATTTATGGCCTATCACACTTACCTATAGTTGATTTTAGGGCTTATAGCGTAGGTTCAAATATTCTTGAAGGCCTAATGCTTCCTGAAGATGCGCAAAAAGATGAGTACGAAGATATATGGTATTATGAAATAGATGGTGTCGTAAAAACTTTTTCTACATCTGAAAACCCTTGGAAAATAGATGGCGCAAAGTTTGTTGATAGAGAGACTAAATTAGTTAAAAAGGGTGATGAACCTCTTATAAAGGATTTTGATATCATTAGTGATGAAACGAAATTAGATTTAACTGATAGTATATTATCATTAGATAAAGTATTATTATTTATTTCTTATGATATTGAAAAAACAAACGTAAAAGCACATACAAAAATAAATAATAATACTTTAGATTTATTGGAGAGTGTAGGAGTTCCAGTTTTTGGTTTATCATCTTCATCGATAAGTGACGTTAAGAAAGTGCTTTCAAAAAAGACTTTAGATTTTTTATATTTATCAGTTGATCAAACAACTCTAAAGACTATAATTCGTTCAAATCCGGGTTTAATAATGTTAGAAAATGGAGTAGTTACTAATAAATGGCACTGGCGTGATATACCAGAAGATTGGTCTATTTATGTTAAATAAAAAACATTGATTAGTTTCATTTTTCATAAATTATTATATGCACTATTAGTTTTACTTGGTGTCATTACTATTATTTTTTTTCTTTTTAATATTATGCCTGCAGATCCAGCTAAAATGATGCTTGGTGATAGAGATGATCAAAAACAAATTGATTTAATCAATGCAAAGTATTATTTTGATCAGCCATTATATTTACAATACTTTTATTATTTAAATGACCTTTCTCCAATATCTGTTCATTTAGATAGTCCTGAATATAAAAAACAAATAAAATTATTTTCTAGTGATAATATCTACATAATTTTAAAGTATCCATACCTACGTAACTCATTTTATCAAAAAGATAAATCAATTAGTTCTTTAATACTAAATACATTACCTAACACATTGGTTTTGTCATTTACATCAATTTTAATTGCTTTATTCTTAGCTATTCCTTTAGGTATTATTTCTGCATATTTTAAGGACAGTTTGTTGGATAGATTAATCTCATTTTTCAGTATTTTAGGTATGTCAATGCCGTCTTTTTTAGCTGCAATTTTAATGTCATATTTTTTTGCATTTAAGTTAGGATATTTAACTGGTTTAAATATAACAGGAAGTTTATACGTTTTAGATGATTTTGGTGATGATGAAATTTTAATTTTAAAGAATTTATTATTGCCTGCTATAACATTAGGAATAAGACCTTTAGCTGTGATTGTAAATTTGACAAGAAATGCATTAATAGATGAGCTTTCTTCCGATTACATTCTCTTAGCTTTATCTAAAGGTTATAGTATGCTTTACGTTATTGTATTTCACGCTTTTCGGAATTCAATGTCCTCTGTTGTTACTGCAAGTTCTGGTTGGTTTGCTGGGATGCTTTCTGGTGCAGTTTTTATTGAATATATTTTCGGATGGAATGGTTTAGGAAAGTTGTTAGTTGATGCTTTAATTAACGTTGACTTTCCTTTAGTAATGGGTGTTATTCTAATTATTGCTAGTTGTTTTATTATTATTAACATTTTAGTAGATTTAATTTATCTTTGGTTAGATCCAAGAGTTGTTATTAATTAATTTAAAGTGTATGGTGTTTATTGTAGCTAATTGGAAAATGAATAAAAGTCAAGCTCAAGCTGTTGAGTATATACATATACTTAATAAGTTTAGTGATCTCAATAAACACATTAATGTTTTAATTTCTCCACCCTCAATTCATTTGCCAGTTATTTCTTCTATTAGTGATTTTCCATTAGTTGCACAAAATGTCTCACATTTAGAGAATGGAGCTTTAACCGGAGAAATTTCTGCTCAAATGTTATCTAAATATGTAAAACATGTTATAGTTGGTCATTCCGAAAGGAGACAGTTTTTTTTAGAAAACAACTTTTTTATCAAAGAAAAAATACAAATGTGTTTCAAGTACAAGTTGTCACCTATTTTTTGTTTCGGTGAAAACAAGAATGCCAGAAATAAGGGTAATTATTTAGATTTTATCAAATCACAGATACAAGAGGTTTTATTTGATTTTGATGTTGCAAAAATATCTAGTTTGATATTGGCTTATGAGCCAATCTGGGCTATTGGTACTGGCAATACTGCAACTGCTCTTCAGATTGAAGAGGTTCATACTTATGTGCGAAATTTATTGATTTTAAAATTTGGGGAATCTATTGGATTTAGGATTCCGATTCTTTATGGTGGAAGTTGTAATTCAGATAATGCTGTTGAAATATTGTCAAATGATCATGTTGACGGATTACTTGTTGGAGGTGCCTCTTTAGATGCTTCTAATTTTATTAATATTATTAAAATTGCTAATGAATTTTCTTCAAATCGTTTTTGATGTTGATTTGTTTTCAAAACAGCAAGAAGACCTTCTTGTTGCTCACTTACTTAACTATGGTTTTGATAGTTTTGAACATAATAAAAAAACTCTCTATGCTTATATTCTAGATTCGGGATTTAATAGGGTTTCATTAGAATGTTATCTAGCACAATATTTAGACGTTAGTATTTTAAAAGTTATTCAATTAGAAGATCAAAATTGGAATGAAATTTGGGAGTCTTCATTTGAGCCAGTTTTTGTAAATAACAATTGTGTTGTTAGAGCTCCTTTTCATGATTTAGATACTAAAGATAAAATTGATATTATTATTAATCCAAAAATGTCATTTGGTACAGGACATCATGAAACAACTATATTGATGATGAAATCGTTATTTAAAATTAATTTGCATACAAAATCTGTTTTAGACATCGGATCTGGAACTGGTATTTTATCAATCTTAGCAAGTAAATTAGGTGCTCAATCTATTTGTGCTATTGACATCGATTTTAATTCATATGTTAATAGTAAAGAAAATATTTTATTAAATAACTGTATTAATATTTCGATATATAAAACTAGTATTATGGATTTTAATCATAATTTTTTTTTTAATGTCATTCTTGCGAATATTAATAGAAATGTACTTTTAAGTGAATTGCATTATTATATTGAACGTTTGTTGGAAAATGGTATATTGATCTTAAGTGGCTTTTTAGTGTCAGATTTTTTACTTGTAAATAAAAAAGCTACTGGATTAGGTCTAACATTTCAAAATAGATATGAAGAAAATAATTGGCAATGTGTAGTGTATATAAAATAATAGTTTTTTTAGTTTTTTTATTTGGATTTTCTTACGCTCAAAATCAGTTTGTTGAATTTGATATATATGATGATCTAAGTTTAATGTCTAAAAATTCTACAAATAATGCAAGAAAACATTACCGTCAGTTTAAAAGACTTATTGCTTCTTCATCTTTAACAGATTTGCAAGTGCAAAATATTAATCATGTTCTTAGTCAATTTAAGAGTCGAAAAATGCGTTTTAATGATGGATATGTTCCTTTTTTTCAATTAGTAATCAATTTTAGTGATCAGGATTTGCCACCTAAATTTTTAAGTCATTGTTTGCAATTTTTATCATTTAGCAAGGAAATGTATACTAATCTTGATTTTAAAATATTTTTAAATAGAACTAATTTATTTCTTTCTAAAGACATTTTGCATCAAAGCAGCTATTTAACTTGGTCGTATGATGGAGATTTTCATTTTACATTTAAAGACGATAAGCATCCTGTTTTCTTTATATCTAATTCGAATATTTTTTTAAGTAATTCGAAAAACAAAAATACTCTTAATGATGTTAATGGCTATTTTGATATACTATCTAATACTTTTATAGCTAATAGTGCAAAGGTTAAATTTGATAATAATCATCTGTCTATTGATTTTAATTTAGAGCATTTTGAGATCAATCTAAATAAAAAGTTTTTTAGTGCTGATAGTGTTTATATGTCTTCAGCTAAATCATTTTATGGTCATTGTTATGGTTCTTATAAGAATCAATTAGCTGCTGAAAATAAAGCTCATTCTTTTGTGTCTTATGATCAAAATAATTTATTTGAAGTTTTTGAAGGCATGAATTTTTCAAGCGGTGTAAGTTTAAAAGGTGATTTGATTTATTTTACTAGTTTTTATAATAATCCAGCTAGTTTTTTCTTTGAAGATGATAACTCAAGTTATAATTTTTTTGCTTCATCTTTTAAGTTGGAGGAGGAGCGTGTTGAAGCATCTAATGTTGAGTTTCTGATTAAAAATAATTTTGGTAGTTTGTCACACCCACACGTAGATATGGTTTATAATGATCAGCTTAAAAAACTTTTAATTGAAAGAGGGGATGGATTAAGAGGTCTTAATCCAATTAGAAATAAATTTCATGGACTTAATATTTATGCTGATAAATTAGATTTTGATTTAACATCTGATAATTGTTTGTTTTTTCATAAATCTATTGGTCGAGATTTAAAGGTTTTGACAGAGTCAGATCATTATTTTGATATATCAAGATATCGTGATTTTGTAGCAAACGATGTGAATATATTATCAGTCTTATTGGATTTTGTTAAAAATAAAGATGTAAATAATTATTATGATTTAATTGACTTCAGTGCATTTGCTAATTTGGATCTAGAAGCAGCGATGAGTCATATACTTAATTTAGAGATTTTTGGTATTGTTGATTTTAGAATTTTTACAAACACTTTTAAAGTGAATTCCTGGGCTTTGAATTTTGATGACGCTGGTTTAAAAGATTATGATTATTTAAAATTTGAATCTTTATCAACTGTTTCTGATACTATTGCTAATTTAGATTTGATTAACAATGAAATGGATTTGTACCTTTTAGACAAGGTTAGTATAACAAGTAGATTCGACTTCCAACTAGATATTGAGCAAAATAAAATTAAGTTTTTTGATGATAAAAGTTTTTATATGGACGGAAATATCAAAATTGGTAACTTTATTTTCTCAGGAAAAAATATTGCTTTTGATTATCATAATTTTAATTTTGATTTTGATATTAATTCGGTTCTTTCTTTTATTGATAATCGAACATTTCAATTATCATCATCTTTTATTTATTTTGATGACGCACAACTATTTGTTGATAGTTGTAATAATAAGTCTGGTTTGGATAAATTAAATTCATTCCCAAGATTTCAAGTTTTAGATAAAAGTTATTTTGCGTATACTGATAAGGCAAGTAGTTTTATCGTTGATCCTTTTGAACTAAAATATATTTATGATATTTCATTGTCAAATTTAAGTTTTCCCGGTAATATGTATATCTCCAGTGATACGATTAATTTTAGAAGTGTTTTAAGTTTTGATGATAATTTAAATCTTGCTACACAAATTAATAGTATTGATTCTGCATATATTTTTGATAATAGACTATTATTTAGTGGTGATTTATATTTAAATAAAAGTGGTTTAACAGCAAACGGGTTTTTTAAATCCGATGAATTGATATTTCAAACCGATAAGATTGAAATTAATTCAAACCAAATTTTTGGTAATGTCAATTATATTCGTAATGGTGAATCTCTTGATTCAATATCATTCAGTACTAATGATATTCTCTTGAGCTATTTCCCTAATCAAAAAAAATTTTTAGTTAAATCTCCGATCAATACAATAAATTTATATTCTAATATGAGATTGAAAGGTGATATATATTTTGATGGTCATAATATGAACGGAAGTGGAAAATTATTTAACTCAAATTATTTATTTAATTCGTCTCATCATTTTTTTTCTAATAATAGTGTTATGTCTGCAGATACTTATTGTCAGTTTTTTAATCTTGATAGCACTATTATATTAGAAACATCCTCCGTATCTATTGAAAACAATCTCAATACTGATAGTATTTTCATTTTTTCCTCTATTTCTAATTTTGAGATGCCCTCAATACAGCATACTTTATATTTTGATTTACTTATTATAGATATGTTTCAAAAATCAATGTCATTTAGTAATAATAATCCTTACAAAGAGGGAAGTCTTATTGCACACCATTATAGAAAAAAAGGATTGATTTATAATTCGCTTGAGGCTTCTTATGATTGGAATGACAATGAATTTTGTGTCCAGTCAGTTTTTCCTATAAAAGCGAAAAAGTTTTTAATTCAACCAGATAATAATTCATTTTGTTTTAGTTCTGATGGTGAATTACCTACATTTAAAAATGCTACTATTATTAAAAATAGGAAATTATTTAAGGATAAATTAATAAATCATGTTGATGCTACAATAAATTCCTCTTTAAAATTGACTTGGATAAAAGACTAATTAATTTTAGCTTCTCGTTCAAAATGTGTATTTTTAAATCTTATGTATTTTTTAATTACAGCACTATCCAATATGCTTGCTTTATGAAGAGAACAAATTTTTTATTTTTTTTATTTTTCAGTTTATCAATAATTTATGCACAACAAAATGCATTAATACTTACAGGTATTTCAAGGCCTAATGCCAATCTTCCTACTGGCACATCTGGAAACCAAGCAAGATCTATTGAATTATATGCTAATCAAGATATAGCGGACTTAAGTGTTTACGGGTGTGCAACCAGCAACACAATTTCTGCTGGTCAAAGTAGTAATGGTGCCAGGAGATTACCTGCTATCTCTGTAAATGAAGGTGATTTTATATATATTACCAGAAATGCAGCAAATTTTGAAACTTTACATGGTTTTTCTCCTGATGTTCAATTAGATGGATTTAATTTTAATGGAGGTACTTCAGATGGTTTTTATTGTGTTATTGAATTGTTGTATTCTCCAGAGTGGAATGATGATGATCCAGTTCAGCCAGAGACAATAGATTTTTGGGCAAGCAATTCTGCTGAAACAATTATTAATGGTGGATGGGCAAAAAGATTAAGTTGTTTTGGGCCTAGTTTAGGAGTTAATCCTTGGGTGTTTCAAGATCCAGTATTTGATTTTAATAGTCAACTGTTGTTGTATCCCAATTTTAATATTTTAGAATGGACTTACTCCTCAAACAACTCTAGTCCAATAGAGTTTGGTACTTATTCCAATGATTGTCCAGGCTGTCTTGATTTAACTGCTTTAAATTTTTGTAATAATTGCAATCAAGATGATGGTTCTTGCGAATATGCTGGTTGTACAGATAATGGAATTACTGTTGATTTAGATGGTGATGGTTTGCCTGCAATAAATTTTGATATTAATGCTGACTATGACGATGGTTCATGTATAGCAATGATTTTGGGATGTTTAGATAGTCAAGCTTGTAATTATAATCCTTTAGCAAATACAATTGCAACTTGTAATTATCCTCTTGAATATTACGACTGTGATAATAATTGTATAAATGATGTTGATTTAAATGGTATTTGTGATGAAGTACAATCATTAACGACTTGTAACACATCCGTCAATATTTATTCATCAAATGAGTGTGGTCAATGGCAACTATGGATTGATTTTAATTCTTCAGATGCATCTGATTTTGAGAATTTATCAATTTCTATTTTTGAAGACGATAATATAGTTGTTTTAAATGAATTAGATATTACTACAAATTCAATTAATGACATAGTTTACTCTGTTGAAGCAGGAAGTAATTATGATGTAATTATTCTCTCCAATAATTGTGAGTTTAATTTTAATAATATTTTAGTTCCTACAGACGTAGATGTGTTAGTTCCTGCAGAAACTTTATTAATTACTAACGCAACTTGTCCTAATGGTTTTGGTGAATTAAGTGGCTCTGTTGATGGTCCTACAGGTGTTTATGAAGTTTGGATTGATGGTGATTTTGTCTCTGAAATTAGTGTTGGTATAAATGATTTAGAATTTAATACTCTTGATGGTGGTACTTCTTTAGTGCCAGACTGTGAAGGCAATGATATATTTCTTAGTGATAACAGTAGTGTTGTGTTATCCGGATTTAATGGTTTGCAGGATGGAGATTGGATTGGTGCTTTTTACAATAATCCAACTTGTGGCTACTCTTTAATTGGCAACTTAGAATTCTTTAGTAATGATGTCAATAATCTAGGATATCTTCAGTTGGCAATTTTTGGTGATGATCCAACATCAGATTATATTGATGGTCCTCAAAATGGAGAAGAAATTATTTGGTTAGTTGAATCCAATGGAGATGTTTTTGAGGCGGATGTTAACTGGATTAGTAATGATTTATTTTCTCCTTGTTCAATTTATCCTGGGACTAATGGCTTTTGTCAAGGTGAAATTTCTTTAGGTCCTTATTTTCTAGAAGAATTTAGTACAGATAGTCTGTCTGTTGGTGAACATTATATTGAAATTTTTGATACCGGATCATGTCAGGTTTTTCCTAATTCCAACAATCCTATAAATATTTTTGAAGTTGCAGATGTTTCAACATCATTTGATGATATTAATTTAAGCGTGACAAGTAATTTATGCGTTAGCGATAGTGATGGTGCAGTTATTTTAAATAATCTAAACCCTAATTCTAATTATAATCTTGTAGTTATTCCACCTTCTGGTGACATTCAGGAAAATAGTATTACTAGTCTTCCAACTGGAAGTTATACTCTTTTTGTTTTTGATCAGACTTGTGGTGGAAATACAAATTTAACTTTTGAAATTGGAGCAGAATATGAAGTTGGGTGCACTAATCCAGAGGCATGTAATTATGACTCGGAGGCTTGTTCTGATGACAACTCATGTCTTCTTCCTCCTTTAGAACCTGCACTCGAGAATTGTTGGGATGATTATCAGTTTGTTTCATTATCTTGTTCTTGGATTAATATTGGTTTTCAAGACACAGAACCAACTGTTGAGTGTTATGAGACTGCAACGTTTAATTCAGCAACATGTTCATGGGAAATTAGTGGTGTACAAGACGTAGAACCAATAGTGGAGTGTTATGAATCTGCGACGTTTAATTCAGCAACATGTTCATGGGAGGTTAGTGGCGTACAGGATGTAGAACCAATAGTAGAGTGTTATGAATCCGCGACGTTTAACTCAGCAACATGTTCATGGGAGGTTAGTGGCGTACAGGATGTAGAACCAATAGTAGAGTGTTATGAGACTACAACGTTTAATTTAGCAACATGTTCATGGGATATTTTTGGTGTTCAAGAATTAGAGCCAACTGTTGAGTGTTATGAAACTACTTTATTTAATACTGA
>MDTB01014542.1_pt1 | contig 13295 bp, 11 predicted proteins | sample 811161 | NCBI WGS metagenome assembly MDTB01 (sample SAMN05326650, study PRJNA326480) | marine metagenome | isolation source: seawater | place: Mediterranean Sea | collected 2009 | reverse complement strand
GTCTCGATTCCTTCTGATATCTCACAATCGCCAAGCACGTGGATTGAAAACGACGAGTACGGTTAGAATCTCAAGCCGACCAAGCCACATCATCAAGGTAGTAATCAACATGGTAGGGGCATTCATCGAAGCCCATGTAGCAGTTGGCCCATAAGTACCCAGAGCCGGACCCGTATTTCCAAGACATGAAAGAGATAAGCTCAGGACGGATTCAAGATCAAGGTTCGGTTCGAATATTGCAATTAGAGTAGTACCAACCACTGCACTTACAGCCCAGGCTGATAGCATACCAAGGACTACCTGAACCTTACTCAATGGAACCACTTCACCGTTCATCCGTATTGAACGAACAGAACGGGGTTGGACAATTCGGCCGATCTCCTGGCGAACAATCTCGTATGCTATCTTCAATCGGAGGATTTTGAGACCACCCGAAGTAGAACCCGCAGATGCGCCCACAATCATCAGGAATAAGAGAATTAAGAGTGAGAGACTTGGCCATACAGCATAATCTGCAGATGCATAACCCGTAGATGTTCCAATAGATGCTGTTTGGAACATCGCGTATCGAGCAGATTCCAATAAACCATGATCCCCTTTACTCGATAGGCTGAACACCATACCAAGCCATGCGAGGAAGAGCACACCGAGATAAATTCGAAGTTCCTCATCCTTGAGTGCCTCCTTCACACCACCACGGAAGGCGATGTGGAATAGGCTATAGTTGACACCTGTAAGAATCATGAACGCCGTGATGATTAATTCAATCTTAACTGAATCAAAATGCATGATCCCCGCATCATGTGTACTGAATCCTCCGGACGCCATCGTAGTAAAAGCATGATTCAATGAATCGAACCAATCCATTTCCGTTAGCAAAAAAAGCAAAATCCATTCAAGTATAGTAAGAAGACAGTAAATTCCCCAGAGGATTTGAGCAGTGTGCTGAAGCTTAGGACCAAGCCTTGAGAGACTCGGGCCCGTGAGTTCAGCTGTAGCAGCAGAAAGACCCCCTCCAATCCAACGTCCAAGAATCAAGATACTAAGCATAATGACACCCATACCCCCTAGCCACTGCGTCAAACTACGCCAAAGAAGGATGCTACGCCTCTGACTAGCAATACAATCCTCACCAACTACGCAAATTGGGCTTGTCTTGGGATCTATCATTGTCGCACCGGTGGTCGTAAATCCAGACATTGATTCAAACCAAGAATGTAAGAGTCCAAGCGCAACATCCCAGAATCCCGCACTCCCTTCAACAAGGTGTAATGGCCCGTTAAACGTGCCACCAAACCAATATGGCAACCCTCCAAAGAATATAACCACGAGCCACCCTAATGCAACAGCAGTCACTGCCTCACGATCACGGACCCCATCTTCCTGGTCGTATCGTTGATTGAATATACGTATCAGTAGAATCCCCGTGGCAGCGGAAACCACTGTTGGCCCGATGAAGGCTTGGAAAATGAAGGTGAAATCCCCACTCTCAAGACCAATAGCGGCTAAACCCACAGCAAAAAGAGGGAGAGATACTACCGTCAAGGTCCATCCCATCAAGTGGAGAATTGGAGCGGCGCGCATTGGTCATGACCTCAGCTTGGCTTCCACCTGCTGAATCGAATCCCGCAAGCCGACGATGACAATACGATCCTCCACTTCGAGAACCATTTCACCATCAGGAGGGAATGTAATCAGGCCACGGTCAGGAACAACTCGTTCAAGTGCGACAATCTTCGCATCAGACTTCAGTTTACCCTGAACTTTATCCAACGACCAGCCAGTGTATTTGTGACCCTCCGACATCATAACAGTCATCGCAACGAATTCCTTCGCATGTCGAATAATCTGGAAACGGCCCTCCACATAGGAGTGAACATGTTCCAACACAGCGCCAACAGTGACTTCTCTTCGAGATACTGCACGGGTAAGGCCAATTCTACGAACTGTATCGACTAGGGTCGAGTCATCCACAATGAGCCCCGCTCTCTCGATGCCTTCGTCAACAGCACGCATGGCAATAGCAATCGCACCATTGTCATCGTCCATTGTGCTAATCGCGATATCGTGATTAGCGATTCCAATGTCTTTCAGAAGTTCCACATCATCCGGCTCCCCATGAATTACGTCTAGTCGGCGATGATTTCCAGCCTCTGATCCAACTAAGTCATTGGCAGAGATGAGATCAGGCTCTACGACCGTGACATTCGAATCCTTAGCGAGGTAATGTTGAGCTAGGTCCTTGCCCACAGGGGTAGCTCCGAAGATAATGACCCTCGGATGATCAACCATAGGCTTTGAAACGAAGCCGCAAGCACTTGTAATCCGCGTCTGAACATGAGAACCGGTTGCAGCGAATAGGAGAAGGTCGCCCATCTCCGCCTCTGTCGTCTCATTAACGATGGATGATCGACCACCACTTCCGACGATACCAATTGGAGGAGGAAGCCCGTCAATAGCATCTGCATTCTGTAACAAAGGACCTCCTATCAGATTACTTCCTTCTGCCACTCTTGAGACACAGATTAGCGTCCCATTACCCATCGGAACAGTATGGAGAATCTGTGGCGAAACAAGGCCAGCAGTTAGTTCCTCAACAATCACCTTATCCGCATTAGCAATATGATCTATACCAGTCCAATCTGTATAATCAGAACTATCCATCTCACGAAATAACGGCATCCTGTTGACTCGGGCGATTGCCACCATACTCCCTGGATTGCCTCCGCGCATCTCGAAAACACGCTTCGCAAAGGTGCAAGCGAGAATGTTTCTCTCATCTGAATCTGTCACGGCAATAAACATCTCACAGTTCAGAATCCCTACGAGATCCATCGCCTTATCAGTGAGGATATCACCCGAGATTAACAGACATTCAAGTGTGGATGCCTGCTTAAGGGCATCCGGATTTGGATCGACTAAAATGACATTCTTACGCTCGTAAATTAGTGCCTGAGCAATGCCTCGACCGACCTCACCGGCCCCAGCAATAACGAAGTTGCGCATTGTCGCCTCTCAAATGTCTGCCCGCGGGGGGGGTCTTGAGTGTTATTCTCCTTCTACCCACGCTAGAGTGAATGTCCCCTCAGGCACCGTAGGCGTTCCGACTACCGAATATCCTACTTCAAAAGAGCGAAGATTGGTATCGTAACTGATTCTCATATAGACACTATCTACGTCATCCCCTGTATGATCCCATTCTTGGACGAAATTGGAGTACACTGTAGGAGTGTATAGCAGCCACTTGTTGTTCACAACATCGACGACAGCAGTGACATAGCAAGAAGTTGGATTAATATCACGAGATGCACATACTTCATCGCTTAATGGAAGCGCAATGTTAGACCAACCATGTGATTCCCAATCCCTGAAATCACCTGACCCCAAAACACCCATCTCATACCATGTAGGAACCTGCTTCGTTCGCAGTATGGACATCCAAGCGTTTGACTGTTCATCACAATCGCCTATACCTGCACTAATGCATGCAGGGCCACTACGTGGATTTTCCAAACCCTGAGCATATACGACATTGTCACGCACCCAGATGAAGGCTGCATGGCTGAATGCAAACACGTTGTCTTGGTCATCAGGTGGAAGAGATGCGAGAATGTTATCCGCTACCGTCTGAACAATTGGTGAATTTCCATCAATTGCATAGTCACCTCCTCCGTTGAGCCGATCATAGAACTGTGCATCACCAAAACTCTGAGTGTAGAATCCAATTCCAGTGTTGTCCAAATCATCGAAGGTGCCGGATGTTGATTTAGAAATCCCGTTTCCACCAGTCATGCCTGGAACCGAAGAGGGAAGGTCCGCCTCAGTCCACCAAGTGTATGAAATCGATTCAATTTCATATTCAACGTTCAACAAAGCCCTCTCATTGGATGATGATTGAGGTATAGCTCCGGTCCAGATTAAACAACGGCCATATTGGCAATCTTCACTTCCAGTGCCTCCAGGTGCAGGCCAGAAAACCTGAGAGTAGCCATCCTCAAGGGATATTGCACTACTAGAATCACGCACAACTCCCCCTGTAAGTGGGACGTCGACAACAGCCGCACCTGACCCGACCTTCATAGATACGACGCGCTGCAACACAGGTGCAGAGATGGTACCCCCATCGGTTTTAGTCGCGAGTATATCTGAGAATCCTGCAGCGGTTCGTTCAGTATGAGGAATCGGAAGTTTGTACATAAATCCAGAATCGGATGACGAAGGACCAAACTCATATTCGTAGGTACTCCGGAGCGTGTAAGATGCCTCAAGTGGGTGAGTTGTACTAGGTGTAACTAAATCGAGGAGGTTACCAAAGGAATCCTCAAGTCCATCTACAAGAGGATCTTGGGCAGGTGTAAACAGAATTACTGCGACAATGACCAATGCAAAGGCGGCCTTTCTCTGTTCTTTTTTACGGAGGATTAAGCGACGAGGTGCGTCATCTCCACTCAATTGCCGTAGAGCCATTCTTCGTTGGATTTCTGCTGGAGGAGGGGGGGCAGTCGCTTGTTTACGCCTCCCCGGAGCTGCACCCTTAATCGCCTTACGACTCGGACGGCGTCCAGTCGAAGATCCCGCATGAGGTTCGCTCCCGGAAGGAGATATTCTCGCCTGTAGACCGCTCGTACCAGAGGTAACACGGCCACAGGTCTCGCAGATGATGAACCGGCCCGACATCGGAGCACGACAGTGAGGACAGCGGGGCATCCTTTGAAACTCAGCGAACCGATTCATGAACCTTGAGCAAGCAATCCCTAATTCTGGCTCATTCCTCTTCGATACCTGAATGGCCAAGTTTCCGATTCTTGAGCATTCGTCGTTCTACTCTAAGTTGCAATGGAGTAAGGCTACTTGGGAGCCAGCGATTGTTAGCCCGTGCATCGAGCCACAATGCAAGAGCTAAGCCAAAACCAAGAGCTATGGGGCTGACGAGTACTGCGAGATAGATGCAAAGGCGAACTGAAGCACGACCTGCACCTGTAAGGACAAGGGGTGTGAATCGTTCCTTGTGACGTGCAAGCGCACCTTGAGCACTACCAAGAGGTGCGAAGGTAAAGCCAGCAGCTACGCCAATTAAGATTGAGACAACAATTGTATCTACACCGAATCCATGAACATCTGAACCAATAGAAGCAAGGGCTGGATCGAAAATCCGGACAGCAGCAACAGCAGTCGTCATTGCTGCACTACCAATACCGAATGCATAACCGGTTGTTGTCGCAGCAGAGGCAACCTTTCGCTCCGACCTTGAACAGAGATAGACACAAAGGGCGCCCTCAGCCCATCCAGCAAGCAGCAACAACGCACCCATCTCCACGAGATATATCGAGTCCTGAGCTAGATCCTCATACATACGTCGGAATACCCAGATGTCTAGAGCAGATGCGAGAATAGCCCCACCGATGAAGCCGATTATTAGGGCCTTGTAAGCTTGTGAGAGATCCTGAATCGGCGTGTAACGCCGCATGCCACGAGCCCATGCCATAGTGAATGTAATCAGTCCAATGAGCATCGCAACTTGGAACTGCCATTGTGGCAATTCCGTCACTTCCATGGTCCATCCAGTGGCTCCTCTGTGAAATATCCGCCGCATTACGTTGGTTCAAGAAGTGGGTTCCACTCGATGCAACATGGTGCGGCTCCTACTCTTCGGTGGTAAAGGCGGCGTCGGAAAGACGACGATGGCTGCTGCGACTGCCGTATGGTTGGCCGATTCAGGCCTCCGTACACTACTGATATCAAGTGACCCAGCACACTCAACTTCAGATTCCTTAGAAGTAACACTCGGCCCTAAACCCACACCCGTTCCAGGAGTACCAAATCTTGAGGGGCTCGAACTAGATCCTGAAATGGGAGCATCTGCATTGATGCCAATGCTGAATCAAGCAATGGGAGGGGCAACAGGCGGCCCACTCGGGGCGATTCTTGGCCAAGATACTGTAGATGGTATCAAGAATGAAGCAGATTCGATGGATGCTTCAGACCTAATGCTTCCAGGAATGGATGAAGCAATGGCATTTGAGACAATTCTTCGACATGTAGAGAATCCTCGACATGATGTCGTAGTTTTCGATACTGCCCCAACAGGCCACACGCTTCGATTCCTTGGACTACCTGAGATTCTAGATGGCTGGACTGACAGGATACTTAGGCTGATGCGTATGACAGGAGGAATTCGAGCTATGCTAATGGGCGGCTCAAAAGAAAAAGAAATTCGAGGAGAAATCGAAAGGTTCCAGAGGCGTGTACGTCATGTTCGTAGGATTATGGCGGACGATACTGTAACCACCTTCTCTTTAGTAACTATACCAGAGAGAATGGCAGTTTCTGAGTCAATTCGTGCGGCTGATGCTCTCGCAGAGTATCGGATTCTTGTCGATCGTATCCTCGTGAACCGTTGTACACCAAACTTGGATCATCCTTTCCTTCAGAGTCGACGTGATATCGAACAGGCCTACCTTGCCGAACTGAAAGATCGCTACGAAGGGCTTAGTATCCACACTGTACCACTGGAATCCTCAGATATTCATGGCCTCGATCATCTGAGGCGTGTGGGAAGTCACCTATTGGGTGCTGCCGAACCCACCAATCCTAGTTCCACAGAGTTGCGAATTGGGACACCGATGTACTTTGAAGTCATACGTTCCGAAGTACGGGAAGAATCTGATGATGGTACAACCTATACCCTCCACCTCCCCGGTGCCGATCGTAGTGAAATGGGTTTGAGAGGCGAAGACGGAATCTTGTATATCTCCTTGAACGGTCAAGAGAAGAGCCTGAATATTGGGAGGGATTTCGATTCTAACTCCGTCCAAGCACAGTTCAACGGTGATTTACTCTCCGTCCACATCCCACGTTAATGTGTAAGGAGAGCCGTTGGCTTCAAACCGAACCGGCTCCACGTAGACCCATGGCTCTTGAGGGACTCAGACGTGGCATCCAAGGTGCGTTGGGTCGACTTCGCGGTAAGCGGACTATCGATGAAGAAGAACTCCGTGCGATGGTCAGAGACCTCCGGAGAGCCCTTCTAGCCGCTGATTTCAACGTCCGTCAGACGAAGGAAATCACCGACCGCCTTGAACGTCGGATGAAGGAAGACGAACCTCGACCAGGCGTCACCCTACAGACCCATGCAATGAACATCATCTACATGGAACTCGTTCGAATGCTTGGTGCTCCAAAGGAGATTATCCCGTTCAATCAACGTGTACTAATGGTCGGACTTTATGGGCAAGGTAAGACTACTACCACTGCCAAAATGGCTGCATGGTGGAAACGCAAGCATAAGTTGGATATCGGCGTGATTGAGGCAGATGTACATCGACCAGGCGCTTACGCTCAACTCTGTCAACTCCTCGAACCTCATGGGATTGATGTATATGGGGAACCGGAAAACCCCAATGCTGCTTCGATAGTCAAGAATGGGATCGAATCCCTCGGCAACAAGGATGTACTAATTGTTGACACCGCAGGCCGGGACCAATTAGACGAAGACCTCCAGGCTGAACTTCTCGACATCGCTGACCTCGTGAAGGCGACCGAAACTCTGCTTGTAATCGATGCTCAAGTCGGCCAGGCAGCAGGTCCAGTCGCTGCTAAATTCCACGAGCTTGTCGGCGTCAGTGGTGTCATCGTCACGAAGATGGATGGCACCGCTCGTGGCGGTGGAGCATTGTCTGCTGTCGCAACTACCGGATCCCCTATCGTCTTTATCGGCGAAGGTGAACGCGTTGAAGATCTTGAGAAGTTTGAGGGAGACCGTTTCATCTCTCGGCTCCTTGGAATGGGTGACATTCAGGGGTTGATTGACCTCGCACCAGGAGATTTAGACCAAGAGGAGGCAATGCGCCTAACTGAAAGGCTCATGTCTGGGCGATTCTCACTGAATGATATGTCCCAACAGATGGAGATGATGTCGAAAATTGGTACTGTTGACCGTATCCTTTCACATCTGCCATCTGGTATGTTCGGGGGCCTTGGAGCCATGGGGCGTGCACAAAAAGAGCAAATGCAAGGGAACTTGGAGCGCTTCAAAGTCATCATGGATTCCATGACATCCCATGAGAAGGACGAGCCCCAGGTTTTGAAGGCGGAGCGCATTCGGCGTATCGCAAAGGGATCGGGAGTCAACGAAAAGGATGTACGTGAGCTTCTAGCCCAATGGAATCGTAGCCGTAAAATGATGAAAGGAATTCGAGGTAATCGCCAATTGCGCAAGCAGATGAAATCGATGATGGGCGACGATACAGACTTCGAACTACCTATGTGAGGGAGTCGAATGCGTCACTTTGCTATTATTGGACATCGAGCACCATCCTCCGGCCCCATAAATCTCAACGATCTTTCGGGTTCAGGTGGACGAATGGACGTTCTCGCTCGTGCAATATCATCTGCACTCTTTCTATCACACAGTATTCGAGAAGACACCACAATTACTCTGCACCTTATGGGTGGACCTGGAGTCCCCCGGAGAATTCGATTCAATGGAGCCACTGTCAAAGGTCTACACGTCGATGAACGGGCCATTGGAGGCCGCATCAGATCTGTAATCTCCGACCCAGTACCTGCTCGTGGTCAATGGGTCAACCATGGAACGGGAATTCAGCATTCAGGAGGTGACCTAGAAACCACATTGAGTGAATGGCAAGAGGCAGATATCAAGTCCCATGTACTCTCAAAAGAAGCACCTCGGCTTGTCAAAGAGAATGATTTGTGTGAATTGGGTTTTATCCTCAGCGATGATCGCCCTTTCAATCCAGATGAGGAGGAAATCATAGCCGAACTCCCTTGTTGTTCATTAGGAGACCAATGGTTGCAAGGTCACATCGCCATTGCGATAGTTCATCACATTCTAGATTGAGAGGGGCCTGAATGAACGAGGATAACTCAAAGCGTATCTGGGCCTACATGCAGAAAGCGGGTGACCGGTTAGCCGGAAAACTTCCACCCTCAAGACACCATCCAAAGGGAAGAAACCCCTATGCCCACATTGCTATCTGTGTTCGATCGAAATTTGGGATGACCTACAAGGAGATTCCAGATGAACGAATCGATGAAGTCATCGAATACATCGAACACTTGGTTCAAAATCCATCATAACCAGATTATACGCGTGAACCATTATCGGGATGAGAACTCCCAATCATCCGCATGTCTAGGCTTCAACCATCGTCCTCTGAATTTACTTTTTGAAAGATTATTTACTAACCCCTCAATTTCGGAAGATGGGACTTCGATGACACTGATTTTATCGAGAACATCAATTCGCCCAATCATATTTCCATCCAATCCGCCTTCATTACAAATGGCGCCAACTAGGTCCTTCGGGCGAACACGGTCCATCTTGCCAACAGCAAGGGCTAGGGCAGTTGAACCGGCATTCTTTGACTGACTACCATCAGTATCGTGAACTAACATTCCAATAGCTGCTAAAGCAATATCTTCTACAGTAAGATCCGTTGCTAGGGCGGCCTTTAAGGTCGATTTCGCTAATTCACTAGGCTCATTCTCAAGCATATCTTCCACTAAACGAAGAGTTTGCAGTTCTTCTGCTTCCATCGCAGTTGGGGCTGGCTCCTTGTCCAATTCTCCTGCGACTTTCTTTAGCATTCCAATTCGTCGACTTACACCCTTTGAGACCAATAAGATGCTCTTTCCGTGACGACCTGCCCTTCCCGTGCGTCCAACTCTATGGACATATACTTCAGAATTCTGAGGCATATCATCCTGAATTACTAGATCCACTGCCTCGACATCAAGTCCTCTTGCTGCAACATCTGTTGCGACAAGTAGATTGCTCATACCTTCCCGAAATCGCCTCATTACATTGTCCCGATGCTTTTGTTGATACCCTCCATGAAGTGGTTCGGCACCCATATGGGACAATTCTTTTGCTAGTTCTTCAGTTCGATTTCGAGTTTTGCAGAATACAATACATGCTTCTGGATCATACCTAATCAAAAGCCGTTCAATGGCTTGAGCACGACTTTTTTTGGGCATAATTAACACAGATTGAGTAACTGTGTCAGCAACCTTCGAACGGCCTCCACCTACACTCACTTCTACCGGATCCCGTAGAGCATTTTTGGCTAACTTCTCAACCGCTTTGGGCATTGTAGCTGCTAGAAGTAATGTTTGACGCTCTCGAGGCATAACTCTGGTAATTCGATTCAAGTCATCAGAGAATCCCATACTCAACATTTCATCGGCTTCATCAAGAACGAATATTTCGACATCGTCCAGGAGCACAGTACCTTGATCGATGTGATCACATAACCTACCTGGCGTCGCTACAATATTCGATTCAGGTTTTCTTTTCAAAGACCTCTTCTGATCTCGAAATGGAGCACCTCCAATCAAGCATACAATAGGAGTAGTCCCACCGCACATCCGATCTAAATCCGATTGTACCTGTAATGCTAATTCTCTAGTAGGTGCGAGAACTAGTGAGCGCACACCTGATTGAAGAATTGGAATTCCATATGCTGCGGTCTTTCCAGTCCCTGTTTGTGCGGTTGCCAGAATATCTCGGCCCTCAAGTGCAGGAGGGATTACTTTCTGTTGAACCGGAGTCATAATCTCAAAACCCATTTCTTCAATGGACTGAGCTATTCTGGGTTTCAAACCCAATGTGTCAAATCTATTATTTTCAACCATCCAGGTAACCCCCCGGCTCACCCGGACATCCTTTCCGCCATGCTCCTGCTATTTGGACCCCATCTAATCACACAGGTGATACTAGTCAACTTATTTGCAAATTACAATCAGACATGTACATGCGCAGCAGCCGTAGTGTCGTTGAGATTGTTCCCACTCATACAGTTCGGGAAGGAGGCGGATTCAAGGTCCGTCGACCTTACAGAATGGGAAGAGTACTGAGTCCATTTCTGTTAATTGACGAAATGGGGCCTGTAAATTACGGTCCAGGTGAAGCAGTAGGAGCCCCATGGCACCCGCATCGTGGATTCGAAACAGTGACCTATCTTTTGGATGGGAGAATGAGGCATGAAGACAGTGCAGGAAACAGCGGAGAGTTGAATCCGGGTGACGTTCAGTGGATGACTGCTGGTCGAGGAATCATCCATTGCGAAGAACCACATGAAGAGTTTCAGAAAACAGGTGGACGAACGCATGGTTTCCAGATATGGGTCAATCTTCCTGCAGAACACAAGATGATGAATCCAAGATATCAGGAGGTTCCAGCTGCAGAATCACCTACAATCGAAGAAGGAGGGGTATGGGCACGCGTCATTGCAGGCGAATCCATGGGTACAACATCATCGATTGATACTGTGATTCCAATTTCACTAATTCACATCAAGATGGAAGAAGAAGCCCGATTGGTTCAGAAATTTGAACCTCACCTGAATGGGATGATCTATGTTTTTTCAGGTAGGATTACAATTGCCAATGAACTTCATATGAAAACCAATCCTCAAACCCTTGGCCTAGGCACCAATCAACAAATTGGAGATGGTGAGTTAGCACTCCTTTCTGAGGGAGATGAAATCGTAATCGACGCGGATGCACCATCCGAATTTCTAATTCTTGCAGGACCTGAATTGAATGAACCAATAGCACGCCATGGACCATTTGTGATGAATACAAGAGAAGAGATCAGGCAAGCATTTTTGGATTATCAAAACGGTACGTTCGTGGATTGAATCATAATCAACAACAGTGATGATCAAATCCACCTTGGTAGCCCATCTGATCCAGGGGTGTTTGCTTGGTTCAAAGCCTTGTCACCGACATTTAACGGATGGAGTTGCGGCCAAGATGCAAGACAAGTCAGACTCGCATGACCCTTCGAAAGTGAATCACTTGCTGCACCCTCAATATCGTCGTCTTCAATCGCAAGACTGCCCACACGGAGCGATTTAGATTCTCCATCCACGTGGATATTACAGGCCCCTGTGTACCAGCGTGCACCAACAGTGGAAGCCTGCATCCTCCCGGTACAGTTCTCAGGAATATTGAGATTGAGATATATTTCACCTTGGCCAAACATTCTACCTAAGGTAGAATCTTCATCATCGAAATCGATTGATGCATCGCTTCTTCTAGGTCGCCGGTACTCCTTTCCACCAGCCAATGCATACTTCAGAACTGCCTCTGCAAGATCAGATGTCAAACGAATCGCCATTGTGGGGTCAACGGATGGATCATGTTTCGCTATACTGCTGGCGATCGAAGGAAGGCCATACAGTGAGGCCTCCCTTGCAGCGGCAACTGTGCCAGAATGGAGAAGATCGACGCTCATATTAGGACCGACATTGATTCCACTAATACAGAGATCCGGCTTCGGGTCACCATTGTGTTCAATGTATCCATCAATAGCGAGTATGATACAGTCACAGGGAGTTCCATCTATCTCATGAATCGATGGCATAGGATGTTCAGAATCAAGATTCATTCTATTCAGAAGATCATTACGATTGTTCGTCTCGACATCCTTCCGAAGCGTGAGTGCCATAGAACGACCTGACTGATCATTCATCGGAGCATAGAGGAGGATATGATGGCCTCTTCGTTGCAATTCCGAAGCTAAACCAAGAAGATAGGGGGACTCAACGCCGTCATCGTTGCAAAGAAGAATGACGGCCATACACTGCCGTGAAGGGCATACTTCATCATTCTTCGGCGTCAACACTAATCTTCTGTCCTGTCGCAGTGGTGACACCATAGATACCGAGAAGGATTAGTCCGCCTCCAAACCATGTCCATGGATCAGGAGCTGTTGCTGTACCTAGAATCATGCCAATAACCGTCCCAAGAATCGGCTCAATCATTACAGATACAGAGATTACAACAGGTGAAATCCAACGTAGAACTGCATTGATACCTGTGTGTCCCATCAATCCTGGCCCAATCGCGAGGTAGAGAACTGCAGGGAGCCAAATCGGATTCACCCATCCAAAGACGGAGAGATCTGTATCTACGCCTGAGAAGGCTGTCCCTTCGATACCCATCGAAGCAATCGTTAGCAAGATAGCACCGATAGCAGTGACTGGAAAGGCATAGACAAACAGAGGCATCCAAGTTCGAAGGGTTCGACCTGCAGCAAGATAACCTACGATTGCAATTGCTCCACCAAAAGCGGCTAAATCCCCAATTAATGTGACTTCACCATCACCTCCTGCCCCAATGAGCGTGAAAGCAACTCCAATGAATCCAATTACTGCGCCAAAGGATTGGCGCGCCTGTAGTGGACGCCCCAATAGGGCAAGTCCGACAACGAAAACGAGTGGATGGGCAGTCACAAACAGGAGAGAATGAGTCAGTGTGGTATGATC
>MDTB01155108.1_pt1 | contig 13296 bp, 10 predicted proteins | sample 811161 | NCBI WGS metagenome assembly MDTB01 (sample SAMN05326650, study PRJNA326480) | marine metagenome | isolation source: seawater | place: Mediterranean Sea | collected 2009 | reverse complement strand
GTTGGATTGCAATTGAATTTAGTAAAAACATCATAGTAATTAACCTTATAGGCATCATTATCTCCAGTAGCTGTAGGAATAAAGCATATATTTGGATTTTCTTTACTTGAGAGACTTAAAATATAATCTTCAATCTTATTATCTTTAGAAATCCTGCCAAATCCACCACCACCAATAGCTACAATATTTTTTGTTATGCTCATAATTTTGTATTGTGAAAGTTAATAAGTTTCTGTTTCCACTTATTTGTATAATGATCAAATTCTCTACCATTTACAACAAATTTTTTAAATTCCTGGTTTCTATCAGCCATAAGAATCACTATTTGCTTTATGTCTGTACCAAACATAACATTATGAGCATTTGCATAAGCTGAACATTGTAAAAAGTAATCTTCTATCCACTCCTTTGGTTTTATTTTTTTCGCGGTCTTGAAATCTATCAAGGACTCTTTCTCATTGTATATTCCCACACAATCAGCAGTCCCGGCATAAAGTCCATCCAGGATTACTCCTACTTCAAGACCCCAAATATTGCTTATATCATTTATTAAATTTTCAATAAAACAATTTAGAATTGATATAGAAGTTTTAGATATATATGAGTCATCATCTTGTATTTTCCAATCATCTCCATTGAGATAATTTTCAAGAGCATTGTGAACATTAGAACCTATGGTAGTACTTTCATTAATTATTCTTGTTGCTTCTTCATGCCCTACTCTTCTTTTCCATTCATCTATTCCAGATTTATCTGAAGTAGCTGAAAGCACAGTAGTTACGGAAGGCACTTCTTTCCCATTTGAGTCAATATAGAATCTCCCCAAATCATTTTCTACTCTTCTAAGATTAGGATAGATATACGCTTCTTTAATTAATTTCATCAATTATTTTCTTTAAAGGTGATAAGTGTTTTTCATAATTTTTCCAATAATTTAATCCTGATTTATATATTGGTTGTCTTACCTGTTCAGCACTAGGAGTTTTCACTGGTCTTGAAGATTTATAAAACTCAATACATTGATTCTCAAAAGGCAGTTCACAGTAATCAATAAGTTGTCTAATAGCATTTTCTGTATCATTAATAACATCATCATAATGAATTGTATAAATATCTTCACCATACACTGCATGCCAGTGATTCATAGCTCTTATGTAATCAGAGTAATAATTACCTAGATCTTCAAGGCTATATGTAAAAAGTTGACCTCTTGCAAAGAATTGCTTAAAACAACTAAAACATGTATCCATGGCATCTCTTCTTGTATCGATAATTTTTGCATTAGGAAGTATTGTCTTTATTAAACCTATATGAATAAAATTGTTTGGCATTTTGTCAATAAAGAAAGGAGCTTTTTGTCTAGCCCATCTTGTTTCGTTTAAGTAATCCAAACCTAGATTACTGATTTTTTGGTGTCCCAAATCATTAAGCACGTCGGGATAAGGGGTATTATTTTTATTATTATTTAATTCAGAAGCTATCTTAATAATATTTGGAAGTTCTTGGGTTCCATCTACTCTGCTATGAGATGAGATAATCTGATCAACCAAGGTTGATCCAGATCTTGGCATTCCTAAAATAAATATTGGATCTGAGTCATCTGTTAATGATTCAGGCAAAGAATTAATGGTGTTCTTGTTGAAGTATTCTAATATCCTTATTGTATTTTTAGTTGTATCACTTGAGGAATATTTTATAAGGTCTTTCTTTACAGAGTTTCCCTTAGAATAATTTTTAAATGAATTATCAAAATCTTTCTTAACTTCATATGCTTTCCCTAATGCAAAATGCATTTGAGATCTCTCTATGTCTGACATCTCAGATTTCAGAGTAGTCTCCATCTGCTGTATTTCTGTTTTTGTAAATGAATATGTTTTTAAGTTCGCTAAACTCCAATAAGCCTCTCCTGAAAGATTATTTTGGAGAATGGTATTTTTGTATGAGTTTATTGAGTTATCTATTTGCCCCATTGTCTTATAAACATGACCTAAACTTAGATGAACTCTTGGACTATTTGGTTTATATTTTAAAGCTTTTAGATAGGCATCTTTTCCATCCTCATAGTTGGCTAGTTTTGTTAAAACAGTACCGTACTCAGCCCAAATTAAACCATTTGTAGGTTTCATATCAAGAATATTTTTAAATGATTTTTTGGCTTTATCTAACTGCCCAGTAACACTATAAACTTGAGCTAAGTTCGCCCAAGCTAAACTATAAGTTGGATCTAATCCAAGAACCTTAGTCAGCATGGCCTCTGAAATATCATGATTACCCGACTTAAAAGCAAGTATTCCCATAAACCTCAATGCATCAATATTATTTTTATCCTCAACTAAGATCTTTTTAAATGCATCTTCTGCTTTTCTATACCTCGATGCATGAAGATGTCTTACACCCTTATAAAGAAGACCATACTCTTCATTGCTTTCAAAAAAATTCTTAACCATTTCATCTGCTTCATCTACTTTGTCCTGCTTAACAAGAAGATTCGAGAGTTGTTTAAGTGCTGTAAAATCTGAGAACTTTTTAATAAATTGCTTTAATAAATATATTGCTTCTGAATCTCTCTCTAAGTATTCATTAAGGCGAATCTCTAGTAATAGAAGTTTCTTATCATCTTTTTTAAAGCTTAGTGCTTTATGAGTATATTCAAGAGCTTGTAAAGGCTTATTTATTTTTATAAAGCAATCTATTAGTAAATACACTGAATTTAGTTCATTAGGGAAGATTTTTAAGATTTCATTCAGCTGGCTTATTGCTTGATGATATTCTTTTTTATGAATTAAATCTCTTGAATTCTGATATGCTATCTCTAAAGAATTTTTATTGTTCATATGATTAAAAAAAGCCTTTTTATAAATAAAGACTGGAATCTTTCATTAATTGTAATACCCATCTTACTATCATTTTTTATTTCTTTATATGTTCTTATAGATGTTGATAGATCAACAGAAACACTTGGTTTTTTATATGAAGCTGCAAGCTTAAGGCTTGAAAATATTTATGAACTTGGAGCCTTTGGAGTAATAGTTTTTTTATTATCTTTATGTGTTCTTCCTATAGGATCAAAAAAAATAAGTTTAGCTGATAGGCCTGTTTTTAATAATCTTTCTTGGTGCGCAATGATGTTTGTTGCCGGTATGGGCGCGTCAATTCTATGGGCATCGCCTGTTGAGTGGGCGCAAACAATGAATTCAAAACCTTTTGGCTTAGATTCTTCATCAGTAGGTATAATTGAATATAGTCAATCGTATCCTTTATTCCATTGGGGTTTTGTTGGGTGGGCATTATATGCACTTCCTGGGGTTGCTTTTACAATTGCTATCCTTAAGAATCCTAATGTTCAGTTAACTTTTGGTGGCATTTTAGTCAAAAATAACTTTCCATTTAGCTCACTTATAAGAAATATTTTTGATGTTGTGTTTATTCTTGCAATTCTTGCTGGTGCGGGAGTTGGTATGGGGGTATCTTTTCCTGTAATAGCAGAAATGACCTCCTATCTAATTGGTATTGATAATTCATTTAGCTTCCAAATTATTGTTCTATTATTTTGTTTGCTCATATTTGGTACTAGCGTCTATAAGGGGCTTGAAAGTGGAATAAAGAGACTGAGCAATCTGAATGTATTACTAGTCATTGTGATGCTTTTAATGATTCTTTTGCTAGGGCCAACGAAATATATAATAAGCAATTCTATTGAGTCGACATATTTTATGTTTAAAAACTATATGAATATGAGTTTTTTCTCTGAAAGCTCATTTGCTCAGAGCTGGACTGTATTTTACTGGGCATGGTGGATGGCATTGGCACCATTTGTAGGTACTTTTATTCTTCAGATTTCTAATGGTAAATCTATACGACAAATGATTCTAGGAACTATATTTATTGGTTCTCTCGCAACATTTATGCACTTTTACATACTTGGAGGTCTAACTTTAAACCTTTATGAAAGAGGATTGATGGATGTGCCTGAAATGGTTAAAGATATTCCAAGTGGAAGAATAGCTCTAGAAGCCTTGCTAACTCTACCCTTGGGTTATTACTTAATAATACTCTATGCATTTATTGCTACTATCTTTTTGTGCACAACATATGATTCTTGTTCATACGTTTTAGCATCAACTGCCATGAAAAAAGCTTCAGTAAAGCCTTCAAAGTCATTAAGAATAATTTTTGCATTTCTTCTTATTATCCAACCCATCATAATAATGTCGCTTGATGGTATAGATAGTATTAAATATATTTTAGTACTCTCATCAATTCCTTTGATCTTTATATATGCGCTTATGATCTTTTATATATCTAAAAATGCACTTAAAAACTAGTCAGGGCTCTGCATATATTCATAATCTTGATTTAACAGATAAATCAAAAGAAATTATTTTATTTGTTCCTGGTGCCGGCATGGATCATAGAGTTGCAGATTTATTTCATCCAAATCCTAATATATTTAATAAAGTTATTTCAGTCGACCTTCCTGGGCATGGCAGCTCTTTACCATCAGATGCTTCGACTATAGAGGAATATGCAGATTTTATCTCTGCTTGTCTTAAAGAGATAGGTCTAAAAAATATACATCTATGCGGTCATAGCATGGGTGGTTTAGTTTGCATGTCGCTTGCATCTTCAAATATAAAACTTTTTAAAAGTGTATCTATTTTTAATTGCCAGTATCCACTTTTTGTGGGTGCTGCTCTTCTTGATGGCTCTTCAAGAAATCTAGATGAAGCTGCAGATTTTCTTACTAAATATGGTGTATATAAAATACCGTCAAAAGAAAAATCAAAAAAATCTTTTGGAATAATGGGAAGTAGTTTTTATAAAAAAACTAACGGGAAAGTTATTAGCCCATATGGATATAAAAATATTGATGATCCTGAAAGAGAGGTTGCATTATATGACCTTAAAAAACTATTTAATCAGATATCCAAAGACATTCTTGCAGTAGATATGAATGCTTGTATGAAATTCCGAATGGATGATCAAGATCTTAAAAAATTACAAGACATCAATGTGATAATTGGTGAGATGGATAAGTTAGTTTCACCAAAGAAAATAGATGAAATGATTGCCATGCTTGGAAGCGCTAAACTAAAAAAAATGGAAGGTGTTGCACACTTTCCATTTTTTGAAGATCCTAAAGTCTTAAATCAGACCTTAGAAGAAGTTTTTAGTACTTATATCTAATCCTAATTCCTATTACTCTAGGCTGAGAACTAGTCTGTCTTAGATCACCATAGTCATCATAGAGACCTAGAACGGGTCTAGTATCATTAGCATTATTAATAAAAAGCTCTCCGGAAACACCCCCACCAAAATCTATACCGGTTCTGACATTCATCATTGAATAAGATGGCATAGGTGTTGTATTTAGTTCATCAGCCCATCTACTACCTGTATATGAAGAATCCAAACTAAAGTAAGCAGGCTTTCCTGCAAGTGTAAAGTCTTTATCAATTGTAAAAATAAATCTCTTTTCTGGAACATATGCAAGAGTATTTCCTTTATTACCCAATACAGTTCCGTCAGCTTCTGAAATATCATTATCCATAGTTGGATCATTAAAATTAGCCATTAGCGACATTGATAAAGAGTCTGTAATATTGAAGTAAGAAGAAATTTCAGCCCCTTGAACAGTTGCCATACCTACGTTATCCACGTAAGCCACTGTTAAGAGGTCATATACATATCTGGTAGATTGATAATCTTCCCAATCCATAGAATAGACTAGTCCATTAAATGTAACTTTGCCATCGGCTAAGGATGATTTCCAACCAAATTCTAAATTAGTCAATAAGTCTGATGTATAAGTATCGGGAACCAATTCAGCGGTTCTTCCTGTAGTTCTGTTGATACCACTAGGTCTAAAACCTTCTGAATATGTTGCATACACTAAAAGATTATCATTAGGTTTATGAGATATATTGAATTTTGGAGCTACGCCACTATCTTCAAACTCATATACATTTGTTCTACCAATGAAGCCTATGGTAGGTTCTGTCTCATAATATCCAAAATAGCCATCTTGAGCATCAAAAACATTCTCTGTTTCATATTTCCTAAAGCCAACAGTTAAATCAGTTTTATCAGACACTGGGACAGTTACTTCACCAAATAAAGCTTTTTGCTTATCTGATCTTATATTATCCTGAGCCCACCACCTGTTATCTACAACTGTAATGGATGGAGAAAGTTGGCCTGTAAAATCATAGAAGGTTTGATATTCGTGATCATTTTCTTCATAAAAGGCACCCAATATCCATTGATAGCCTGAATCAGTTACTGACTGAATTCTAAATTCATTTGATGTCCTTTCAAACTCATCGAATTGTGTATAGAAGACTCTTGGATCAGTTGAAGCATAGTAATCATAATCATAATAATATGCAGCATAGTAGTCATAACCATAGTAATAAACATACTGTGTATAGTCATAAGTATATGCAATATCTCTATCGAACATTGAGCTTGTAAAGGTAAAATCGATATTATCAGTCAATGCACCACTAAGTGTAAGCGAAGCTTGCTCAAAGTTGTCTTCAAAAGTTTCAGGTGTGTATCTTGAAACTTTTCTAGCTCCTTCAGCTACATCTGACTCCCATGATCCATTATTGAAATACTCTTGTTTTAAAAATGATATGTCTAAATTTATTCCGCTCTCAAATTCATTAGAAAATCTAACGCGGTGCCCTTTCTTATCACTTGAATTATAGTCATCTTCAAGCTCAATATAGTCAGAATTTGAATGAGTTCCAAGATATTGAAAGGTTTGTGTTGTTTCAACATTATCAAGCCATCCACCAGCATGCAGATCATACATACTAACTCTTAAAGCAGCAGAGCTCATTGATTCATCAACAAATCCAAGAGGAATATTTACAAATGCCTCTAAAGATCTGTCTGGAGTACCATCATGGACATCGCCATACTCTAAATCAAAACCTAGGTCTACCTCATCAGAATTTGGTTTTTTTGTAATAATTCTTACGGTACCAGCTTGGGAGGATGAGCCATAAAGTGTCCCTTGAGGGCCAGTTAGGATCTCTACTCTTTCTATGTCATAAACATGAAGGTCAGGGTTACCTCCTATTGTTGATAAAGGTTGCTCATCAATATATAAGGCAGTTGATGCTTGAGCACCTGCTCTATTACCAAAACCACCATCTGAAACACCTCTAATATAGAAATATGAATTACCACTGCCACTTTCATCTACAGTAATACTAGGAACAAGATTAGCAATATCATTAAAATCAGAGACATTTCTAGCCTCCAGCTCCTCTGCTGTAATAGCTTGAACTGCCATAGGTAAATCCTGAAGGTTTGTTTCTCTTTTAGAAGCTGTAACAACGACTTCTTCCACCTCTTCTTCTGCAAATACAGAATCAGTTTGAGAGAAACCAAGACCTATAGATAAAGCTCCCAGATAGGACATTGCATTACGATTATCTTTAAAGATATCTTTAAGCAGTAAGGTTAATGGATCAGCTTTCTTATGAAAAAGCGGTTTAAGAACGACATTGTTGGTTTTCATAACTTTCCCCCTTTGCAAATTACGCAAAAATTAGAAAAACTCCTAAAAATTATAGCATTAAAGGTATAAATTAGTTAAGTATGGGCTCAAATAAAAGATTTATACCCCATTTATATGGTTTGGGCCAATCATGGTCATTATTGTGATCTAGAAAGGATGTAATAGTTACATTTTCATCACAACCATAGAAATGCTCTTCAGTTACAACTGCAGGAGTTGATATCTCTTTGATGGTTGAATTCGTGCAATTAAAAGCCATTTTCCATTCATTTACCGTGTTATTCATTGGTTCATAAAAATATCCATCTGCTGCGAGAATATCTACTGGTGGAACTGTAGTATCATTTAAAGCACCATAAATTACCATAGTGACTGGTTTTTTGGGGATACAACTCATCCCAAGAGCTTGCATACCACCTATATTGATAATTGCATCAACTTTATCTGATAAGTTACATCCGATAGCTTGTGCAATCATTCCTCCATTACTCATACCTATAACAATGACTGATTCAATATCATATTTTTTTTTATGATGATCTATTACCTTTTCTATGAAACCAATATCATCACCGCAGCTTGCCCATGAACATCTATGAGGATCAACACAATCAGGAGGATATGCATAGTAATCCCTTTCAATATCACAGATGTCTCCTTTAGGACCCTCACCTATTGATCCTGCTAAATCATTCCATGAGCTAATTCTCCTACCATAACTTCTAAATGAGCTCCCCTCAGGATATGCTCCGATGAAATTATTTAACTCCAAGAAATTATTAAAGTCTGCGTCTCCATTCCGTATGAAGGACTGTGTATTTCCAGTATAGCCATGAAGACCGATAACTAAAGTCATATCCTCTTTAAGTTTTGATGGAACATATGTAAAAAAAGTTCTCACTGTATCTTCATGAAGAATGCTTCCATCCATCAATATATTTTTTTCTGGTGAGCAGCTTAAAAGAAGAAAAAGAGGCAGAGCCAGGATTCTAGTCATTTTTTAATAAGATCTCCTATTAATGATAATAGTTCTCTTTTACTAGGCTCATTTTGTATTTCATGCCTCATATTATAAAATTTATGAAGATTTACGCTGTTAAATTTTTTCTTTAAAAAAGAATAAAGCCCATCTACACCCATTCCACTAACAATGCATGGATCATCTCTCCCGCAAGCTACCAATATTTCAATGTTTATGTCTATACCTTCATACGTTTTTTGTTGTAAAACCAATTCTCCACCATAAATAAAATCTGACCAAAGAGAGTTTGAGCAATTAAATCCACAGTTTCTATCCTCTATGTATTTATCCACAACACTATTATCTTGTGCTAGCCAGTCAAAATTAGTTCTGGGATTCTTAAAAAAAGCATTGAGTCTTTGAAAGTTTATATTATGAACTTTACTGTTCTCATTTATTTGAAATATTCTTCTCTCAATAAATAAAAGAACCTTTATAAATAATAACTGAATCTTAGATGGAAGAAATGTTCCCGTGAGGATAACTCCTTTAAGATTCTTTATTTTTTTTAAAGTTGAGATAGCTAAAAAAGCACCCATGCTATGTCCAAATATATATGAAGGAATATTTGGGAAAAGATTATAGAAATGATCAGTTACAGCAATTGCTTCATTACAAACCATATCCCAGCCATTAGTTTTGGCAAAAATACCTTGTCCATTTTCTTTATTAGATCCGTGGCCTAGGTGATCATGTCCAACAACATGCAAGCCGAAAGAATTTAGATATTCAGCAAAATAATCATACCTCTCTATGTGCTCTGCCATTCCATGATGTATATAAATTATACCTACAGGATTTTCAAGATTAGATTCCCAAAAATTAACCAATAATTCTTTATGATTAATTTTGACTGATATTTTTTCCATAAAGATATAAAATATAATTACTTTTTTAACAAAAAAATGCAAAGTATTTATATTACAGGAACTGGTTTTTGGGTACCAAAAGATGGTTTGACTACTAATGATGAAGTAGTTAAGTCTTATAATCAATTTGTAGATAATTATAATTTAGAACATACTGAAGCCATTTCGTCTGGTTCTATCGAATCATTAGCGCATTCTAGTTCTGAGTTTATAGAAAAGGCTTCAGGCATAAAAACAAGATATCTTTATGATAAAACTAACTGTCTTGATCCTAAAAGGATGAAACCTAAAACTAGACCAGAGTTACCCAACAATACTTCCATACTTGCTGAGATGGGAGTAGATTCAGCAAGAAAAGCTATTGAAAGTGCCGGTATTAACGTTGACGATATTGATGGTGTGATCTTAGGAACCTCTCACTCTGCAAGAAATTATCCTGCAATTGCAATTGAGGTCCAAGAAGCCCTCGGTATAAATGGCTATGCCTATGACATGTTAGTTGGATGCTCTTCAACGACTTTTGCGATAAGTAATGCATATAGCGATATTGCATCAGGTTTAGCTTCTACAATACTCGTTATAAACCCAGAATTAACATCTCCAGGCAATGATTTCCGTGTAAGGGATAATCACTTCATTTTTGGTGATGCTTGTGTTGCAACAATTGTTCAAGGTAATCCTGAAAATACTGAGGGTGCTTTTATAATTAAAGATCGGGAGCTTGTTACCCAATTCTCAAATAATATAAGAAGTGATTTTAGTTATATGAACAGAACTGATGATTTGTTTAGAGGTGACGAAGTTATGTTTAGGCAGAATGGTAGAAGCGTCTTCAAAGAAGTTTGCCCAATGGTGGTAGACATGATCACCAATCAATTGTTAAAACTAAAATACACGTCTGACGATATAAAAAGATTTTGGCTACATCAAGCGAATGGAAATATGATAAATTTTATAGCTAAAAAACTTATGGGTGATGATTATAATACTGATTCTGCGCCAATGGTTCTAGAGAAATATGGAAATGTTGCATCAGCTGGTTCATTAATTGCATTTCATGAAACTAAAGATGATTTTCACTCTGGAGAATTAGGTGTAATTTGCTCATTTGGAGCAGGCTATTCAATATGTTCACTTGTTGTTGAGGCAGTTTAATATGGATACTTCAATTATAATTTTTATCATAACTCTCCTTTTTATGAGCTTCTATATATTTAATGAAGCTCAGCCACAAGGTTCAAAATTTTCTGAAAAAATTAGGAATACTTTAAGAAGATTTTTTAGAAAGAGATAATGTTTTCATTCGATTCAAGCAGGATAAAGCGTCTATCTTTAGTACTTGCAGTTATTCTTACAGCATATATTGGTAGTAGAGCTTCTATAGACGTGAGTAATGACCTTTGGTACACATCTTTAAATAAAAGCGACCTTAACCCACCTGGCTATGTTTTTGGAATAGTTTGGCCAATCCTTTATATTTTAATGATGATTTCTGCATTTCTTAGTTATGAAAAAGTTTTTATAGTTTTTAATATTCAATTAGTTTTAAATGCTGCATGGTCTTGGTTATTTTTTAAGTTTCAAATGCCTTTAGTTTCACTTTTGGATATATATTTACTTATAGCTTTGAATATATTTATTTTAACGTTGATGTTTAAAGAGAGTAAAATAGCTTTTCTTTTATTTATTCCATATGTTGCATGGATATCTTTTGCAAGCTACCTTAACTTATTTATTGTTATAAATAATTAACAAAGCCTATTACTAATCCAGTCATACAGGAAGCAAGAGTTGCTCCGATTAGAGCTTTAAGTGAAACACTTACTAGATCATTCTTTCTCTCTGGAGCCATAGCTCCAACGCCTGCAACAAGAATACCGACTGAAGAAAAATTAGCGAATCCGCATAAAGCATAAAGTGTAATAAGTTTTGATTGTTCTGATAAAAGTCCTGGCTCTAAGTTTGCTAACGATGCATATGCAACGAACTCATTAAGTGCAGTCTTGATTCCTAATAATTGACCTGCAACGATAGCCTCCTCCCATGGAATTCCCATTAACCAGCAGATTGGAGCAAAAATAAATCCTAGAATAGCTTGTAAGGATAAGCCCTCATTTACTATTCCCAATAAAGAGTCTACTAATGCAACTAAAGTAATAAAAACTATTAATATTGCACCAACGCTGAGAGCAATCTCGAGCCCATCTCTGGTTCCCTTGGTAATTGCATCCATAGAACTGTTATAAAGTTTTGGTAGTTTGGATTCATCAAATGTTGTTACAACATTTGAGGGCATCATTATATTTGAATAAATAATTGCAGCAGGTACTGATATTACTGAGGCTGTAATTAAGTGTTGTATTAAATTAATCTCTGGAAATTGGCCGCTAAGAATTGTAACTAAAGCTACCATAATAGAGCCAGCAACTGTCGACATTCCTGCAGTTAAGAGAATTAATAGCTCTTTATTTGTGAGCCTTGAAAGATATGGTCTTATTAATAATGGAGCTTCTACTTGACCAACAAATACATTTGCAGCTGCCCCCAAGCCGATAGGTCCTCCAATATTAAATAGTTTCTGACAAACTTTTGAAAAAGCATCAACTATAATTTTTAAAACCTTTATATGCCATAACCAAGCAGTTAAAGCAGACATTACCAAAATAAAGGGCAGTATCCCAAAAGCAAAGTAAGCAGACTGAACTTGAGCCGAAGGATCTGATTGAACAAAAGGCAATCCAGGACTAGACAAGAACCCAAATAAAAATGAAGTACCTTTCTGCGTTGCATTTTGAAGAGCGATAACGCCATCACCTAAAGATTTAAAAATGGTAACTATTATGGGTATCTTTATTAAAATAAAAGCCAAAACTATCTGAAAAACAATTCCGACACCTATATTTCTGTAATTAATTTCTCTGAAATTTGAGGAGAAAGGAATCGCTATAGCAGTTAACCCAATGACTCCAATTAATAGCTGTAAGTAGTAAAAGTCCATATTAATTAATAGAGTTTTATTGCTTTAACCCTTTCTTCAAGAAAATCATGAGCTAAAACACCATTACTGTTTTTATCATAAACAGATCTCAGAACTACTTCTGGTGAAGGATGAAGGAAAAAAGGCATGCTATATCTTGATTTAGAATCATTAGCGCTATATTCAACAACTCTGTGTGGCGTGCTTTTTAAATTACCTTCGGTAATAAGCTGCATCATGTCTCCAATATTACAAACAATACTTTTTGAATTAGGTTTTATTGGTATCCATTCATCATCTTTGTTTTGCACTTCAAGACCTCCCTCTTCGGCACCAACAAGAAGGGTAATAAGATTTATATCTGCATGGGCACGAGCTCTCAAGACATTCTTATCTGATTCGATTGGAGGATAATGAAGAAGTCTCAATGTTGAATTACCTCGTATAACTTTTTCTTCAAAAAAATCTTTAGGAAGATCTAACACCAACGAAATAGACTCAAGAACTTTTACACCAAGATGATTAAGTGACGTGAAAAGAGAGTTAAAATGAGTATTAAAGTCAGACAATTCAGTAACTTCAATATTCTTATGAATTCTTGCATCAAAATCAGAATTCACTTCAGGACCTAAATGCCAAAACTCTTTCAAGTCAGCAACATTTTCGCCCAAAGCTGTTTCCTTTCCAAATGGTGTATATCCCCTGGCGCCTCCGATCTCAGGCGTAGCATATTGTTTTTTTACATCCTCAGGTAAGTCAAAAAACTCTTTAGCACAGGTATAACTATCATCTAACAATGAGTCGTCTATTTCATGGTCAATGATTGTAAAAAATCCATGTGAATTTAGAGCTTCTTTTAATATTTTTAAGTCAGCTTCACTTTGATTTTGTAATG
>MDTB01018722.1_pt1 | contig 13296 bp, 9 predicted proteins | sample 811161 | NCBI WGS metagenome assembly MDTB01 (sample SAMN05326650, study PRJNA326480) | marine metagenome | isolation source: seawater | place: Mediterranean Sea | collected 2009 | reverse complement strand
TAAATCCTCCAGGGTGGGAACACAGCAAAGGTATTCGGTTGTAGCAGTGTGATGTAGATAGCTTGCCATTTTTTTTATGATGAAAAAAGTAGTTTTAGTTACCGGCGCTTCTTCTGGAATAGGTTTGTCAATTGCAAATTATCTTCATTGCCAAAAAAAATACATTGTATATGGAACATCGAGAAAAATTAATAATAGCTCCAATTTTTCTTTTAATCTGATTGAGCTAGATGTTACAGAAAAATCATCAATTGAAACCTGTGTTTCAGAGATTATTAAAAAGGAGTCAAAAATTGATATTTTAATTAACAATGCAGGTGTTGGTATCACTGGTCCATTAGAAGAAATACCAACAAGTGAAATCAACAAACATTTTCAAACAAATGTTATCGGTCCAATATTATTGATAAAAGAGGTTTTGCCATCAATGAGATCTAGTAAAAATGGAGTTATTATCAATATAACTTCGGTTGCTGGGCAAATTGCTACCCCATTTCGGTCTATTTACAGCGGAGGTAAAGCTGCCCTTGAGATTATCTCTGAAACCTTAGCAATGGAAGTTAGAAGTTTTGGAATTGATGTAGTTTCAATTGCACCTGGAGATTTTAAGACAAATATTTCAAAAAGAAGATTTCACTCACCAGTTATTGATAAATCAGATTATAAATCATACCCTGAGTCACTTAAAAAAATGAATTTAGGGGTTAACAATGGTTCTAATCCAGAAAAAATTGCCAAATTAGTTAGTTGTATTTTGCTAAAAAGAAGGCCAAGAATAAAATATAAAGTAGGTTCATTTATTGAAAAAAATGGAGCAATTTTAAAATGGATTTTACCTCAAAGAATTTATGAAAAGTTAATCCTGAAGCTTTTTTAGTTAAAATCTCCCCCTTTTTCTTTTTTTATTTGTTGTAAATTCGCAAAAAATATTTATATGAAATTTTTTATTGACACAGCTAATTTAAATCAGATTAAAGAAGCGCAAGATTTAGGTGTTTTAGACGGAGTAACTACAAATCCATCTTTAATGGCAAAAGAGGGAATCAAAGGAAAAGAAAATATTTTGAACCATTACTCAAAAATTTGTAAAATTGTTGACGGAGACGTTTCTGCTGAGGTAATTGCTACTGATTTTGAAAATATAATAATTGAAGGTGAAGAGCTTAGTTCAATTAATTCTCAAATAGTTATTAAATTACCAATGACACATGATGGTATTAAAGCTGCAAAATATTTTTCAAATAAAGGAACTAAAACAAATGTTACCCTTGTTTTTTCTGCTGGTCAAGCTTTGATTGCAGCAAAAGCTGGTGCCACTTACGTATCTCCATTTTTAGGAAGATTAGATGATATTTCAACTGATGGCTTGAATTTAATATCTGAAATTAGAGAAATTTATGATAATTATAATTTTCAGACACATATACTTGCTGCATCAATTAGACATACAATGCACATTATTGATTGTGCTAAAATTGGTGCTGATGTTATAACATCTCCGCTAAGTTCAATTTCTGGATTACTAAATCACCCACTCACAGATATTGGTTTAGAAAAGTTTTTAAGCGATTACAAAAAAGGAAATAAATAGATCTAAAAATGTTATCAATTTCTAATTTATCCATTCAATTTGGCAAAAGGGTTCTTTTTGATAACGTTAATACAACCTTTAATAATGGTAATTGTTATGGAATAATTGGTGCTAATGGGGCAGGAAAATCAACATTCCTCAAAATGCTTAGTGGCAAATTAGATCCAACTTCCGGAAGTATTTTTTTAGAGCCAGGTAAAAGAATGTCAGTTCTTGAGCAAGATCACAGAATTTTCGATAACATCTCGGTAATAGAGTCAGTAATTATGGGCAATATGAATCTTTTTAAAATAAAAAAGGAAATTGATAGTCTTTATGAGAATTATACTGATGAGAATGCTGATAAAATTGGTTCTTTGCAGGTTAAGTATGAAGAAATGGATGGTTGGAATGCAGAAAGTAATGCTGCTTCATTATTATCAAATCTCGGAATAAAAGAGGATCTGCATTATGCCAAAATGGTTGATATTGATCCTAAAATTAAGGTTAGGGTTTTATTAGCTAAATCTTTATTTGGTAATCCAGATGTGTTAATTATGGATGAACCAACTAATGATCTAGATTATGAAACAATTTGCTGGCTGGAAGAATATTTAGCAAATTTTGATAATTGTATAATTGTTGTTTCACATGACAGGCATTTTTTAGATTCTGTTTGTACGCATATTTCCGATATTGATTTTGGAAAAATTAATCATTATTCAGGGAATTATACTTTCTGGTATGAATCATCTCAATTAGCCGCTAGACAAAGAGCGCAGCAAAATAAAAAAGCTGAGGAGAAAAAGAAAGAATTAGAAGAATTTATTGCAAGATTTAGTGCTAATGTTGCAAAAAGTAAGCAAGCTACAAGTAGAAAAAAAATGATAGATAAGTTAAATATACATGAAATTAAACCCTCAAGCAGAAGGTATCCTGCTATTATTTTTGAAAGAGAGCGTGAAGCTGGAGATCAAATTTTAAATGTAGAAAACCTATCTAAATCAATTGAAAATGAAATTTTATTTAAAAATATTGATCTTAATCTTTCAAAGGGTGATAAAGTTTTGGTTTTTTCAAGAGACTCAAGAGCCACTACAAATTTTTTTCAAATAATTAGTAATTTTTTGCAGCCCGATTCAGGTTTTTATAATTGGGGAATTACAACATCGCAGTCATATTTACCACTAGATAATAGTGAGTTTTTTAATAAAGACATGAATCTTGTAGAATGGTTAAGAGAATATGCAAATAGTGAAGAGGAAAGAGAGGAGGTTTATTTGAGAAGTTTTTTAGGTAAAATGATTTTTTCAGGTGATGAAGCATTAAAAAAATGCAATGTTTTGTCTGGAGGAGAAAAAGTTAGGTGCATGATTTCAAGAATGATGATGAAAAAAGGTAATGTTTTAATCCTGGATGAACCAACAAATCACTTAGATCTAGAAAGTATTACTGCATTTAATAATTCACTTAAAAATTTTAAGGGTACCGTACTACTTTCAAGCCATGATCATGAATTTGCTCAAACTATTGCTAATAGGGTTATTGAACTAACTCCTTCCGGAATCATTGACCGTTACATGACATTTGAAGAATATATGAAAGATTCAAAGATTAAACAATTAAGGAAGTCTATGCTAGTAACTACCTAAGTTTAGCTTCAAAGTTTTTTTCTAGTTTATCAATAATTTTTTTTATCAGTAAATCAATTTCTTTAACCGATAAAGTTTTTGTGTCATCTGAAATTTTAAAGCCGATTCCATAGCTCTTTTTCCCCTTTGGAAGATTTTTTCCTTTATATACATCGAATAATGCAACTTTTTTTATTAAACTTTGATCTATATTTTGTATTGATTCTTGAATATTTCTAAATTTAATATCTTCATCAACTAAAATTGAAATATCCCTTGAGACAGTAGGAAATTTAGAAACTTTTTTAAATATTTTAGGTTTGGTATTAATGTACTTCTCAATATTATCAAAATCTAATTCTGCATAAAATACTTCATTTTCAATTTCAATGGGACTCGTTTGTAATGAAGAAATAAGTCCATATTTGAAAATTATGTCTTTATTAACAGAAACTGCTTCCGCATAATCGTAGTAGTCGTTAGAGATTTCATCATAAATTATATTCTCAAGACCAATTATATTTATGATAGATTGAACAATACCTTTTATGTAGTAAAAATCAACTGATTTATTATTAATATTCCATGATAATCCAGAGTTTTTGTTTCCGCTAACGTATATTACAATTACACTTTTTTCTGAATAGCTGGATTTTCCGTTTTTATTGTAAACTTTTCCAAATTCAAATAGCTTTAAATTATCATTTTGCCTATTAATATTATGACCAATTACGTTAAGACCTGAGAATAACATTGAAGTTCTAAGACTAGACAAATCATTACTTATTGAGTTTAAAATTTTTACTGATTTAGGGTTTTCTTTTTCATATTCTTCAGCAACTAAAGAGTTAGTTATTATTTCATAAAAACCTAATGAAACTAGATGGTTCGATATAATATTTACTAATTTATTTTTGGTGTTTTTCTTTTCATTAATAATTGATTGATTCAATTTTATTGATGAATTTATATTGTTGTATCCATAAACTCTTAAGATTTCTTCAATAACGTCAGCTTCTCTTTTTACATCATTTCTATAAGCTGGAATAGATAGTCCTAAATTGGATTCTGTAATGCTATTTATCTTGATATCTAGTGAGCTGATTATATTTTTTACGGATTCTTTATCAATATTTTGTCCTACTATTCTCTTGATTTTATTAAAACCCAGTATAATTTGAGTATTCTCAATTTTTTTTGGATATAAATCAATTAAATCACTTGAAATAACCGATTCCGGACAAATTTGCTTAATAAGTAAGACAGCTCTTTTAAGTGCATATTTTGTTGTATTGGGATCTATTCCACGCTCAAATCTATATGAAGAATCAGTAGAAAGATTATGGTGTTTTGCACTTTTTCTGATAAAAACGGGATCAAAAAAAGCACTTTCTAAAAAAATTGTATTTGTTTTTTTTGAAATACCTGAATTTAACCCCCCAAGGATTCCAGCAAGACACATTGGTCTTTCTGAATCACAAACAAGAAGATCATCAGTTGTTATATTTCTTTCGATTTCATCTAAAGTCTTGAATTTTAGTTTTTTTGAGCTTCTTTTAATGATGACGTTATTACTTTCAATTTTGTCATAGTCAAATGCATGAAGTGGTTGACCTATGTCCATCATTACATAATTAGTTGCATCTACAATATTATTTATGGGATTAATTCCAATTGACTTTAATTTATTTATTAGCCAGGGAGGGGATTCACAAACTTTAATGTTTTCAAGCACTATACCACAGTATCTTTTTACTAAATTTTCATCTTCAACATTTATCTTAATATTTTTTGTTCTTTTCTCTGTACGGAAATTACTAACTGATGGAGTTTTTAGATCTAAATTAAACCCTTTGTGAATTAATCTAGCTCTTAAATCTCGAGCAACGCCAAGATGACTCATTGCATCGGCTCTATTCGGGGTTAATCCAATTTCAAAAATCCAATCTTTATAAATTTCGTAAATGGAGCTAAGTTTAGTACCTGGTTTTATTTTTTCATCGAGAATCATTATGCCATTTGTGTAAGGGCCAAGATTGAGCTCATCTTCCCCGCAAATCATTCCATTACTTAGCTTTCCTCTTATTTTAGCTTTTTTAATTTTTAATTTTTCATCATTAGGATATAGGGTAGTCCCATTCGTAGCTATTGCAACAGTAAGTTTATTTTCAACATTTGGAGCTCCACAAATGATTTGAAGCTCATCTTTTTCTCCTATATCCACAGTTGTTATTTTTAGTCTATCTGCATTAGGATGTTTTTTTAAAGAAGTTATTTTTCCAACCACTACTCCTTTTAAAGAACCGGGTATAGATTCATATTTAGAAATCCCTTCAACCTCTAGTCCTAAATCAGTAAGAATTTCTGCTACCGTATTGTGATTAAGATCAAAATCTAGGTATTCTTTAAGCCAATTGTAAGAAATTTTCATTGGTTATTTTTAGAATTCATAACAAATATAATAACTATACCAACAGTCTTTGTAAATCAAAAACTTTTTTAATAACAATAATTTTTTTGATATTGCATGTATGAATAAATTTCTATCGTTTTTATTAGTAATTACATTTTCATGTAGTGAAAATAAAGAATCAAATACAAAGTATATTGGTTATTTAGTTTCAAATGATTCAATTAATATTCCATTTAATTTTGATTATCAAAAATTTGGAATTACAATTAATAATGGAGAAGAATCAGTTTTTTTGAGATTAAATGATAGTTTTAAAGATTCCTTAAGGTTTGAATCTCCATTCTTTGAAGAGTATATAAATTTCAAAAAAAAAGGGGATTCAATTAGTGGCAATTTATATAATCAAAGTCTATCTAGAAAAATTCCCTTTTATGCCATTCCGGGGCTGGATAGATTTGAAAATAACTTTTTTTCTGAAAATATAGATTTAAATGGAGAATGGCGTATCATTTTTAATTTATCAAAAAGTAATAGTTATGAAGGTGAATTAATCATTAATCAATCTAATTCTGATGTTATTTCTACTGTAAGAACTGAGACAGGTGATTACGGATATATGCAGGGAAAAATAAATTACAACGAATTAAGTATTTCAAATTTTAATGGATCTAGGGCCTATCTGCTAAATGGTAAATTAAATAATGATACTATACGGGGTGATTTCTACAGAGGGAATTATGGTTACAGTGATTTTATCGCTTTTAAAGATGATGATTTCAAACTTTCAGATCCTTATGGTTTAACAAGCTTAAAGAGAGGATACGAATCATTTGACTTTAAATTTGAAGATATAAATGGAGAAATTATTTCTAGTAATGATAAAAAATTTGATGATAAGTTGATGTTGGTTCAAATAATGGGTTCATGGTGTTCAAATTGTATTGATGAATCTAAATACTTATCACAGCTTAATAGAAAATATAAAGATATTTCTATTGTTTCAATTGCATTTGAGTACGTCAAAGAAAAAAATCAGGCAATTAATAACTTAAGAAAAATTAAAAAGAACTTGAATATTAATTATGATTTATTAATAGGTGGATATGGTAGTACAGATAAAAAATTAATTCTAGAAAAATTAAATTCTTTGGAAAAGCTAATTTCATACCCAACACTAATTGTTATGGACAAAAACAAAATTGTTAGAAAAATTCATACTGGATTTAATGGTCCCGCAACAGGACAAGAATATAAAAAATTTAAATATAATTTTGAATATTTTTTAAACGTTCTTATAAATGAGTAGATTCTAGCTTATATATTCCCAGATTTCTTTTTTATCAAAAATATTTTTTAAGTTTTTTGAAATAATTGAGTTTTTGTTACTTTCAAGATTGGGATCTTTTTTAAGAATATTACTAACTAATATTCTAACTTTTGATATTAACGAATGGTCCTTCACAAGATTTATTATTTTAAAAGGAATATCTCCGCTTTGTTGCTTTCCCATTAAATTACCTGGTCCTCTGATTTCTAAATCTTTTTCAGCTATTACAAATCCATCATTAGTTGAAACCATTGTTTTCATTCTCATTATGCTTTCCTTTGTTTTTTTATGACCAGTAACTAAGAAGCAGTAACTCTTATCAATACCTCTTCCTACTCTTCCTCTAAGTTGGTGAAGCTGAGATAAACCAAATCTTTCGGCACTTTCAATAACCATTACTGTTGCATTTGGAACATCGACACCAACTTCAATAACTGTTGTTGAAACTAAAATTTGGGTTTTATTTTCTACAAAACGTTTCATTTCATTTTCTTTTTCATCATTTTTCATTTTACCATGTACAATTGAAATATGATAATCAGGCATTGGAAAATCTCTTGAAAATGACTCATAGCCATCTAATAAGTCTTTAAAATCTAGCTTTTCACTTTCCTTAATTAAAGGATAAACAATGTATGCTTGGTTACCTTTGTGAATTTGATTTTTTATAAATCTTATCAGTTTTAATCTATCTCTATCAGTTTGATGATATGTTTCAATATATTTTCTTCCTGGGGGAAGCTCGTCAATAATTGACATATCAAGATCTCCATATACTGACATCGCAAGAGTTCTAGGAATAGGTGTTGCAGTCATAATTAAAACATGGGGCGGAAATTTATTTTTCAACCAAAGCTTACTTCTTTGAGCTACGCCAAATTTATGCTGTTCATCTATAATTGCAAGGCCTAAATTATTAAATTGTATACCATCATAAATCAGTGCATGTGTACCTATTAATAAATCAATTTTGCCATCCTTGAGATCATTTTTTATCTCTTTTTTTACTGAAGCTTTACTTGATCCAGATATTATTTTAATATTGATATTCAATTGTTTACATATTTCATTGAATTTATTATAGTGCTGGTATGACAAAATTTCAGTTGGAGTCATAATACATGCTTGAAATCCATTCCCTATTGCAATTAAGACGCTCATAAATGCTACAATGGTTTTACCTGAACCAACATCTCCTTGCAATAATCTATTCATTTGTGCTCCACTTCCGAGATCCTTTCTAATTTCCTTAATTACTCTTTTTTGTGCATTTGTCAAATCAAAATCAAGTATAGATTCGTAAAATTTGTCAAAATACTTTCCAATTGATTTGAAATTGTATCCTTTAATTTTTTCTTTCCTATTTATATTTTTTTTGATTAATCTTATCTGTAAATAAAATATTTCTTCAAATTTTAGTCTTAAAATAGATTGATTAAGCTCGTATGAGGATTGAGGATTATGTATACATATATAAGCAGAATTCCTGTCTAATAATTTAAATTTTTTTGTTACATATTCAGGAAGGTTTTCCTGTATTTTTTTATTTATTATGAAAAGGAGTTCATCAATTAAGTTTCGCATTGTCTTATTGGTGATACCCCTTTTGATTAGCATTTCTGTTGAAGGATAGATTCCAATTAACTTAGATTTTTTTTTTCAAATTTTCCCCTTTGTATATTTCTAGATCAGGATGTGGTATTGATTTACTACCATTATACAGATTAAGTTTTCCAAAAACTACATAAGTGTGATTGATTTTAATTGATTCAACTAACCATTTATTGATTTTAAACCAAACCAAATCAATTGTGCCAGTGTCATCACTTAGGGTAGCAATTATCCTTTTTTTTCTTCCAATTCCAACTTCTTTTAAATTCGTTATTTTCCCTATTATCTGGACTTCTGTAAGTAAACTATCGATGGACGAAATTTTATGAAATTTTGTTCGATCTACATACCTGTAAGGGAATGTATATAATAAATCCTTGTAGGTAAATATTTTTAGCTGATCTTTAAGTAATTTCGCCCTATTAGGCCCAACGCCTTTTAGAAATTCAATAGGAGTATTAAATATATCAATATTCATTAAGCTAAATTTAATATTTTTTAGTGATGAATTTGAAGAAATTTTGTTTATAACTAAATAAACAATACTTAATATTTATATATAACAATATCTAATTTAACCTTTAATTTTATTCCTTTGAAACATTTCTTAGAAAATTTAAACTCCTCACAATTAGAGGCAACTTTACAGATGAATGGCCCTATGATTGTTATTGCAGGGGCAGGCTCTGGAAAAACAAGAGTTTTAACCTACAAAATAGCTTATCTAATTACGCAGGGAGTAGATCCCTTTAATATCTTATCTCTAACCTTTACAAATAAGGCTGCTAAAGAAATGAAAGAAAGAATAACAAAAATTGTTGGCGATGAGGCCAAAAATTTATGGATGGGTACTTTTCACTCAGTGTTTGCTAAAATATTGAGAATTGAAGCACATAAAATTGGATTTACGGCAAATTTTACTATTTATGACTCTGATGATTCACAAAAGTTAGTTAAAAGGATAATCAAAGAACTTAATCTTGATAAAGATAATTACAAATATAAATTAGTTTTTTCAAGGATATCTTCCATGAAAAATAATTTTATTTCTGATTTAGATTATAAAAAAAAAGATGAATTACTATTTTCAGATAAAATTTCCAATCAACCTAAGTTTCATATGATTTATTCTGAGTATGTTAATAGATGTTTTAAAGCTGGAGCAATGGATTTTGATGATTTACTATTAAAAACAAATGAGCTTCTTTCAAATTACCCTGAAACTCTCTATAAGTATCAAAATATATTTAAGTATATCTTAGTCGATGAGTATCAAGATACTAATCATTCTCAATATTTAATTGTAAAAGCTCTTTCAGATAAATTTCAAAATATCTGTGTCGTAGGTGATGATGCCCAGAGTATATATAGTTTTAGAGGAGCAAATATTAGTAATATTCTGAACTTTCAAAATGATTTTCAAGATTCCAAAATATTTAGATTAGAACAAAACTACAGATCAACTAAGAACATTGTAAATGCTGCAAATAGCTTAATTAAAAATAACCAAAACAGGCTTGAAAAAAATATTTGGACTGAAAATGAAAGTGGTGAAAAAATTAGTGTAAACAGATTACTTACGGATGGTGAGGAAGGAAGGTTTGTTGCAAGCTCTATTTTTGAGGTAAAAATGCAATATCAACTAAAAAATAATGATTTTTCAATTCTTTACAGGACTAATGCTCAATCCAGGTCATTTGAAGATGCATTAAGAAAAAAAAATATTCCATATCGTGTTTTTGGTGGGCTTTCCTTTTATCAAAGAAAAGAAATTAAGGATGTTTTAGCTTATTTAAAGCTAGTTGTTAATGTTAATGATGAAGAGGCATTGAAAAGAATTATAAACTTTCCACCTAGAGGCTTAGGACAAACCACCCTGAACAAAATTTCAATAGAATCTAACAAATTGAATGTTTCAGATTATAAGTTTATCAAAGATTTCTCGAGAGATTCTGAAATGTTTAACAAATCAACTAAAAATAGACTTTCTGAATTTATAGTTATGATCGAAAGTTTTAGGATAAAAAATGGAGTGACAAATGTATTTGAAATGACGAAAGTGGTTTTAAAAAAATCAGGTTTATACAAATACTTTCACGATGATGAGTCAATTGATGGGATAAATAGAATTCAAAATATTGAAGAATTATTAAACGGGATTAAAGATTTTATTGATAATGATGTTTCAGAAGAAAAGACTGTTTCATCATTTTTGCAAAGTGTTGCACTTGTCACTGATCAAGATAATGAAGATCAAGACAAAAATAAAGTTCAGCTCATGACAGTTCATTTAGCAAAAGGACTTGAGTTCCCTTATGTGTTCATTGTGGGTATGGAAGAAAATTTATTTCCAAGTGCAATGAATTTAAATTCTAGAAATGAACTTGAGGAGGAAAGAAGATTATTTTATGTTGCTTTAACTAGAGCTGAAAAGAAAGTTTTTTTATCATATGTGCTATCAAGATACCGTTGGGGTAAGCTGATTGATTCAGAAAAAAGTAGATTCATTGATGAAATTGAGACTAAGTATAGAAGCGAAAACAAGATACAAAGCCAATCTTTTGCTAATAAAAGGGATGAATATTCTTACAATAAGGTTGGTATCAGATTTAAAGTTCCTAAAAAAAAACCTCCTAAAAACTTTGTGAAGATTAAACGCAGCACTACTAAAAGTAATTTATTTGACAATAGTATAATAAAGGGGAATGTGGTTTTTCATGATAGGTTCAAAAGGGGAGTAGTAGTTTCAATTGAAGGAGTTGGTGATGATAAAAAGGCTGAGATTAGGTTTGAAAAATTTGGAATCAAAAAACTATTGCTTAGGTTTTCAAAGTTGAAAATTATTTCATAAAAAATCCCACCGAGGCGGGATTTTTATATAGTTAATGATACTAATTAATTTGATAGACTTTGCATTTCCTTTTCAATCATGTCATAAAATTGATCAATTTTGGGCATTATAATAATTCTTGTTCGTCTATTTATTGATCTATTTTCAGCGGTGTCATTATCTACAAGTGGATCAAAATAACTTCTACCAGCTGCTATTAATCTACCTGGATTTACATCAAGATCTTTTAGTACTCGAACAATTGATGTGGCTCTTTTCACACTTAAGTCCCAATTATCCAACAATGCACCTCCAGCATTATAGGTTAAATTATCTGTATGGCCTTCTACCATACATTCAAAATCAGGTTTACCGTTAACCACAGTTGCAACTTTACCTAGTATTTCTTTGGCTCTGTCAGAAACCTGGTAGCTACCAGATTTAAATAATAATTTATCAGAGAGTGATATAAAGACTACTGCTTTATCTACATTAACTTCAATATCAGGATCATTTATACCAATTTCTTTTTTCAAGCTGGTGACAATTGCAAAAGTAACACTGTCCTTTCTGTTAAGAGCATCTTGAATTCTTGTAATTTTTAGATCTTTTTCTTTAATACTTTCTAATGTTTTTTCTAAATTTTCGGCACCTTTAGCCGTAAGCTCTAAATAATCTTGACTTTGAACAAATAGTTGGTCATTTCTCCTTTTCAAGTCTGACAATTGTTCTTTGTACGCTTCAGAAAGCGCTTCGGCGGTAGATTTTTCTTCAAGACAAGAATTAAGTTTAACAGTAGCTGTATTCAATAAATCTTGGGTTTTCTTATGTCTGTTTTCAAGAGAAGTGTATTCTTTTTTACTTACACATGAAGACATTACAAGTAGGGTCATTAAGCTTAAAAAAAAATGTTTTTTTCATTTTGAATTATTTGTTGTTAATTATATTTATAAAATTAGCAAAAAAAAGGAAACTTTATACAGATAAATTTTTAGCTTTTGTGAAATAGATATTCACAAATAATAGATCTAGTTTTATAATGAATTATTTCCCTTTTATTATGTTGTCTATATTGAATTAACAGGTTAATATGTTTATAAAACGATAAATAGGCCTTTATTATTGCGATGAAATGAATAGGCCCTTTTGAAAATAATAAATAAATAGCAATAATTGCATCCATAAAATGTTTTTCAAAAAGAAGTAAAAATAAATTATGTTTTGAGTTTTTAGTTATTGTAAAAAGCATATTTCTAAAATTGAAATATGTTTTCTTTGGATTATCAATATTTAATGTTCCGGCGTTAACGTGATAAATAGTTGAATTTGGATTAAAACTTATTTTATGACCACTATTTTGTAATCTCCAACAGAAATCAATCTCTTCAAAATGAGCCCAAAAAATTTCATCAAAACCACCAAACTTTTTAAATACATTATTTCTTACAAAAAAACAGGCTCCACATGCCCAAAAAATATTATTTATTTTATTGTATTGATTATTATCTTTTTCGATTTTATTATAAATTCTACCATTACAGTATGGGTAGCCATATCTATCTAAAAACCCTCCTGATGCACCAGCATAATCAAAATAATCTCTTTTGTTACTGTCTTTCATTTTAGGTTGAATCACAGCAGTTTCTTTCTCATTTTTAAATTGAATCATAACTTCTTCTGTCCATTTTTCTGTTACCTCAACATCATTATTTAAAAGACATAAAATATCATCATTAATTTTTTTCAGCCCGATGTTATATCCTTTGGCATAACCATAGTTTTTATTCAATTCTACAATATTTATCCTTTTAAAATTTGATCTAATAAATTCAACAGAACCATCTGATGATCCATTATCAATTATATAAATATTGTATTTGCTTGGAGTGAACTTAATTACAGATGGTAAAAATT
>MDTB01187060.1_pt1 | contig 13297 bp, 9 predicted proteins | sample 811161 | NCBI WGS metagenome assembly MDTB01 (sample SAMN05326650, study PRJNA326480) | marine metagenome | isolation source: seawater | place: Mediterranean Sea | collected 2009 | reverse complement strand
TTCAGCTTCAGGTTGACGAGCAATACCTTCAACAGCTTGACCAGCAGCGTTTCCTTGACCAATACCAGGTCCAACACCAGCAAAACCAACAGCAATAGCAGCAGCAATAACAGAAGCAGCAGATACAATAGAGTCTACCATAAGATAAAAATTTTGAAAAAAATATATTTCAAAGAATTAACAGATTTCATTTTGATATTTTATTCGATTACTTCTCCAATGTATGCAGCTGCTAAAGTAGCAAAAATTAAAGCTTGAAGACAACTTGCAAAAAGCCCTAACATCATAACTGGAAGAGGAATTAAAATTGGAACCAATGAACAAATAACGGCTACCGTTAATTCATCAGCAACTACGTTTCCAAATAATCGAAAATTTAATGATAAAGGCTTAGAAAAATCTTCAACAATATTTAATGGAAGAAAGAAAATAGCAGGTTTGATATATCTCTTGAAGAATCCAAGTCCTTTTATTTTTAATCCTGCAAAAAAGTATGCAATTGAAGTTAAAATTGCTAAACATGCTGTTGTATTAATATCATTTGTTGGAGCCGCTAATTCTCCCGAAGGTATTTCAATCAATTTCCAAGGAATTAATGCACCTGCTACGTTTGATCCTAATACAAATAAGAAAATTGTAGCAACAAATGGTAAAAATTGAGAATAGTAAGAAGGTCCCATTTGCGTAATAGCAATGCTCTTCACTAAATCATAGATTACTTCTAATATATTTTGAGAATCGCCGGGTACTTTATTTAAATCTCTTGTTCCTAAAATTAAGAACAAGCATACTGCTGTTACAACAAGTGTTGAAACAAGAATTGTTTCTGCATGTAGATGTAAACTTTCTGAAAAATTTACATATAAATGAGATCCAACTTCGATTTTTGATAAAAGGAAGCTATGCATATATATATGAATTTGTTAATTTTAAGTCCTTTAATCAATAATATTCTTAAAGTTCATTAACTAATATATAAAAGAATAAACACATTTCATAAACTAAGAAAAATTAAAATTTTTTCTTAAGATTCTTCGGGGTTTTGACCCGCTAAAATTCGATTAACTAAATAATTTAAAATGAAGTTAATTGATGAACTTGAATCATCATTCGCCGGTATTGGATATGGAATTATATCTGGATTACAATTCGTATCTACGATACATATAGTAGGTATTCCTAAACGTAAGCATTCTTGAATAGCCAATGTATCTTTTAATTGATTCGTAAAAATAACTGCATCGGGAAGAGCAGTCATATCTTTTATACCTACAAACAATTTTTTTAACTTATCAAGTTCTTTACTAACACTACTGTATTCTTTTTTTGATAATTTTTCTAATGTTCCATTAATCTCTTGTTCTTCAAGTTCTTTTAATCTTGAAATACGTTTTTGAATTGTTGACCAATTTGTTAACATCCCACCCAGCCATCTGTAATTAATGTAGTAACTGTTGGCTCTCAAAGCTTGTTTAGCAATAATTGATGAAGATAATTTATTTGTCCCAACAAACAAAAATTTTCCACCTTTTTCTGCTTTTTTTTGTAAAACATTACCAGCTAATTTTAATAACTTTGAAGTTTTAACTAAGTCAAAAATATGATATCCATATTTGGCATATAAAATGTAAGGTGCCATTTTTGGATTCCATTCTTTTGGTGGGTGTCCATAATGAATTGAAGCTTTTACGTATTGTTTTGCAATTTCTTTTTTATCAATTGTATCACTCATCTATTATTGTAATTTATTATTTTTTTTTGTTTAACTTAATTATATATTTTGTTTATTTTTAAATAAATATATGTTATCTAAATAACTTTTATAATTTAAAAAAGAAGATCCTGCTGGTATTAGCCTACCAATAATAACACATTCTTTCAACCCTCTCAACCAATCTGTAGAACCTTCAATTGCAGCTTTTGACAACATACGTTTTGTTTCTTGGAAACCTGCTGCTGATAAAAATCCATCTTTATTTAAAGACGAATTTGTTGTTGACATTAAAATTGGTTCATATTTCGGACTTTTCATAAAAAAGTTTTCTTTATTTATATTTAACGCATCATAGATTTCATTCATTAAAGATAAACGTATTAACTCTCCAGGTATTAAAGGGGTATCGCCACTTTCTTTTATCAATACTTTTGATGTCATTTGTCTAACAATTATTTCAATATGTTTTGTAGAAATATTTACCCCTTGAGATTGATAAATAGATTGAATACTATTTACTAAAAGTAGTTGAAATTTTGTTAATGCTTTTTTAACCCCTTCTTTTAATTCATCTACTTCTGAATGATAATTGAAAAAAATGTGTAATAAATCATGAATATCAATAACACCTTCACTTAAAGGTTCACCAATATCCACAAAATTACCTGGTTCTATTAAATTTTGTGAACTGATTGGTAGTTCATATTTTGTTATCGGGTTTAAATATTCTAAAAAAACAAATTTTTTATTATTTACTGGGAAAGCAAAATATTCTTTATCAGTTAAATTTTTTACTTGATTAATAAAAATAGGCTGGTCTTTACTTAAAATTTGCCATTCAGTTAATGAACTATTTTTATAGTGGTAAAGAATATCATCAGCTGTTGGTTCTGAAGTATATGGAACCATTTTTATTAAAGTTTTTGCTTTATCATTTAATTTTATTAAATATTCAGCAGTAAAATTTTGTTTTTCTTTCATATCATTTAAGGAAAAAATGTTTGCAATATTTAAACGTTTGAATACTTTTTTATTCCAAATAATGAGATTTTCTTTTTCTAATGAACTGTGTAAAATATGTAAAATTTGTTTTTCTCGTTTTAATGATTTCTGAGGTTCTTTTTCGTTTTTAGTTTTCAAGTTATAATCACAAACAAAAATGTCAGAATTAATTGAACGATTAATAGTCTCAGCAGAGCGTGAATTTAATAATATGCCAGGCCTATGAGCCAAATATGATTTTAGTTTAGGTCGACGAGCTTCAATTAATTCTTCAATTTTAGGTAAACCTTGAACGATGTCTTCTGTTTGTTGAGTGTAATTTACTAAAGAAGCTAAAACTTTATTTTCAAAAATAAAATCTCCTTGTTTATAGTTTAAAATTGTTCCGCGACTTAAAAAGATAGGAGTTGCATTTTGAAAAATCATTTTGAAACCATCTCTTTTTAAAAAGAATCCAGATTTACTAAATGTTGAATTTGCATTTAAAATATTTCCAGAACGAACCACATTCTTTTTTTCATTAAAAAAACTAAAATCGGCAAGTTGATCAGAAGCAACTTTCCACACATCAGAATCAGTTATCAAGAAAATAGTTTTAATATTTTTTGTTAATTTTTCTTTAATAGCGTGTATTTCTCCTTCCATGGTCGGGTAAATTTCTATGTAACCTATTACCGTTCCTTTATCTATATATTGATAATTTTTAACAAGTAAGGAAAATTTAATTTTACAATTTGAAATATGTTTTGAAAAGGTTGTTAAATCTAAAAATATTTTTTTATTAATGGTAATTACATTATTGTGTTGTTCTATAACCCCATTAAATGGACTGGTTAATTTTAAAAAACCTAGAGGATGAGTTTTTTTCAAATATTTTGGAAATAAATAATTTACTTCTTTAGGTAAAGGAAATATTTTTCCAGATGCAATCCATAATACTCCATCATCTTGATTTACTTTAATTTTTCTTTGATCGCGCAGCATTTTTCTAACAAATAAATTTTCAAATCTAATTTCACCACTTAGAATTGTTGAAATTGGTTTTAATTTACGTTGTCCTGGAATAATAGATTGTGTAGAATACTCAGCGATTAACTCATTTTCTTTAATAAAAGATGAATTGTTAATATATAGCCACGACCCAATATCTAAAAATATTTCTTTTTTTATATTTTTCCAATTAATTAACGTAAGAGTTGTTTCTTGCATTAATTTTAAAACAACTGTTCCATGATTTGTTCTGTATAAAACAGTTTTCAAAACATCTGGTAAAATTAACTTTCCAGAAAAAGGAGCAGTTACTTGTTTTAATGTTTCTCCCGTAAAAATACCTCCTGTATGGAATGTTCGCATCGTCAATTGAGTACCAGGCTCACCAATTGATTGAGCGGCGATAATTCCAACTGCTTCACCCAGTGCAATTGATTTTTTATGAGCTAAATCCCAACCATAGCATTTCTGACAAACTGAACCATTTGATTGACATGTTAATGCTGAACGAATGTTAAGGGTTATAGGAGCAACGTCTTTTAATGTACTTAGGGTTTCATTATCCAAAATATTATCACCTTCATAAATTGAACGGTATGGAGGTTTACTGCTTCTGACATTAATTAAAGTGCGACCAATTATATTTTTTATGTCTGTATTTTTATTTAGCAGAATTATTATCCCTTGTTTTGATTTACAGTCATTTTCTCGAATAATTAAATCCTGTGCGACATAAATAAGACGTCGTGTTAAATATCCTGAATCTGCCGTTTTTAAAGCTGTATCAACAATACCTTTTCTTGCTCCGTATGATGAAATAATATAATCAATTGAACTTAAACCTTCTCGAAAATTAGCTTGAATAGGTAAATCAATAATTTTACCTTCCTGATCCGACATTAATCCTCTCAAACCTACAAGTTGTCTCACTTGAGACATGTTTCCGCGAGCACCGGAAAAGGCCATAATATATAAATTATTAGCAGGATCAAAAGTTTGATAGTAATCGACAATTCGATTTTTTAAAGATTCGGTTGCTACATTCCAACTATCAATAATGCTCTGAAAACGTTCGGTATCAGAAACAAAGCCTTGTTGCCATTGATGACTTACAAAATCAATTTCATCATTTGCTGTTTGAATAAATTTTCGTTTTTCATCAGGGGTTTTTAAATCTTCAATATTAATGGAAATTCCTGCATTTGTTGCATAATAAAACCCAAGTAATTTTAATGAATCTAAAAGTGATGATGACGAAACAGCTCCAAATTTTGAAAAAGTTTCATGAACAATTGTTTCTAAAATCTTTTTGGTAACTGTTTTAGTAATAAGCATAATTTAAATTATTCTTGAATTGATTGTTTAAAGTTAAGACTAAAAATTAAACGTCCTGGTGTAGTTTCTAAAAATAAATCGGTTAAGATATATTCATTTTTATTGATATATCTAGCTATAACTATTCCAATATTTGTTAATAAATAATATTTTTGAATTGATGTGCCTAATTGAAAAATTTTATGAACTTTAATTTCACGTTCATTAATATTTAAATAACTTATTGTATCAATAAATTTTAATTTTTTATTTATTACTTCAATTTTAAAATCATTTAACGTGTATCTTACTAAAATTGGAGTATGTAATGTTAATTTTTTATCGTAAAATGCTAACAAGGCATCGCGTTCATTAGCAAACCATTTTTGTAATAGAGATTTTTTTTTGCAAATCATTAATGTTAAATAATAACAACCAATAACCATGTCTTGTGTTGGTTTTAATATAACATCCCCATTTGAAGGAGAAATAACATTGTAAGAAGGTCGCATCATTGTTCGAGCTTCAAGTTGACTTGCTTCGTATAAAGGTAAATGAACAGCCATTTGATCACCGTCAAAATCTGCATTAAATCCTGTACAAACTAGAGGGTGTAAATGAATTGCTTGTCCTAAAACCATTACTGGATCAAAAGCTTGGATACCAAACCTATGCAAAGTAGGAGCTCGATTTAATATTACAGCATATTTTTTTGTTAATTTTGTCAGTAGAGTCCAAATAAAAGGTTTATTCTTTTTGATAATTATGTGTGCTAATTTTGTATTATGACTTGGGACTTTTATCTTAGTTTTTAATAATTCATTAATTAAAAAAGGTTGAAATAATTCTGTCGCCATTTCGTAAGGTAAACCACATTGATTTAGGCGTAAACTTGGTCCGACTACAATTACAGAACGACCAGAATAGTCAACACGTTTTCCCAATAAAGATTGTCTAAACCTTCCTTGTTTACCTTCTAAAATTTCCGTTAGACTTTTTAATGGTTTATTATTCAAGCAAAATTTTTTATCTTTTTTTAATTTTGCATTGTCAATTAATGAATCAATACTTTCTTGTAATAACCTTCTACTATGTACAGTAATTAGATCGGGTGCAACAAAATGATACATAAAATCAAAGAGTCGTTGATTTCGAGTAATAATTAACCTATAAATTTCATTCACATCAGCTGCAATAAGCCTTCCATTTTCTAATTCCAAAAGAGGTCTTAAATTTGGAGGTAAAACAGGTAAGGTTGTTAATACCATCCAACTTGGATCTGTTTTAGTTGCTAAAAAACTTTCTAAAATTCTTATTTGACGAATTTTATTTTTATCTGGTAAATATTCTTTAGTTAAAGTTACTAAAGATAATTCATCAATTAAGCTACGTGCTTTTTTAATTTCTTTTTTTAAATTAATATTTTCTAAAGCTGCTTTTATTATTTCAGATCCCAGCCTTTTTTTTCCTTTTAAAGATTTTATAGGCTCATTTTGTTTGTTTGCAAGAGAATTTTTTGATGTATCAAAAAATTTAGTTAACTCATTTTCTTTAGTTTGAGTTCGTAAAAATGGGTATAAACCATGTTCTTTAGTTATTGGTAATTCTCCTTCACGCATATAGATAATACCTTCTAAGTTATCTACCGTTAAGCTACTTTCATACACACGTAAAAGAACACATAAATAACTAGGTATTCCTTTTAGATACCATAAGTGAGTGATAGGACAAGTTAAATCTATAAACCCCATTCGATATCTTCGAACACGTGCTTCAATTATTTCAACTTTACATTCGTCACAAATTTTATCGAGAACGAAACCGTTATATTTTCCACATTTACATTTCCAATTTTGAATTGGCCCAAAAATTTTTTCACAAAATAATCCATTAATTTCTGGTTGATGTGTACGGAAATTTATAGTTTCAGCTTTAACTACTTCGCCAACTACTTCACCGTCTGGTAGTATTCTTTCAGACCAGCTTTTTATTCTTTTTGGTGAAGCTAAATTTAATTTTAAATAATCAAATGAAGAATTTAAATTTTCTAATTTTGATAGTGTTTTTTCTAGTTGCAAAATATCTTCTTTTGTTTTCATAAAAATTTCAGATCATTGAGTTTTTTTTTTGGAAATTATTGTTATTTAAATAATTCACTGTTTTCTAATTTTTCTAATAATTTTTTTTGTTCATTGAACTTTGTGTGTTCAAGTAAACTATTCTCATCATTTCCAGATGTATATTTTGCAAATTGTTCAGTTTTCTTACGTGAAAGTAAAGCACGTAACATTAAACGATTTTCTAGCTCAATAAAAAGATCACGTTCACTATCGTACATATTTGTGGTTGAAGTAAAACCATTTTCAAACTTTCGCATTGAAAAATCTAACCCTAAGGCATTTAATTCTCTAACCAACGCTAAAAATGAATCTGGAATTGAAGGTTTTGGTTTTTCAACCTCTTTCCTTATTAAAATGGATTCATAAATATCATTTCGACCATCAATATCGTCTGACTTAATAGTCAATAATTCTTGCAGAGTATTAGAACAACCGTAAGCTTCAAGAGCCCAAACTTCCATTTCCCCAAATCTTTGACCACCTTTTTGAGATTTACCGGCTAATGGTTGTTCTGTAATCATAGAGTAAGGACCAGTAGCACGTGCATGAATTTTATCTTCAACTAAATGAATTAATTTTAAAATATAGGTTTTCCCGACAGTAATTGGGTTATCAAAATATTCACCGGTACGCCCATCTCTTAATAAAATTTTTCCAGGATGATAAGGGTTAAACAACCAATTACAGTTTGTCTTAATAGCTGCTTCTTTTAATTTTTGATTTGTTAAGATACGAGATGCTTCATGACCGTAAACTTCATCAAATGGTGAAACTTTAAATCTTGTTCCAAGTTTTGAACCTGCTAAACCTAATAGACATTCAAAAACTTGACCAACATTCATTCTTGAGGGTACACCCAAAGGATTAAAAATAATGTCGATAGGTGTACCATCAGGTAAGTAAGGCATATCTTGACTTGGTAAAACGCGTGAAATGATACCTTTATTTCCATGACGTCCTGCTAGCTTATCGCCAATTCTAATTTTTCGAATTTGTGCAATATAAATTCTAAAAATTTGACATGCAGTTGCTAAACTCTCTTCTTTATTTAAAGATGTTGTTGACATAATACGCACATCAATTACTCTACCTTCTGTACCATGTGGGGTTCTTAAAGAGGTATCTCTATAATTTTTATCTTTTAAATTATAAAGTGCTCGTAAAAGCTTTGCTTCAGGTGAAGGATCTTCTTCACACGGAGTTAACTTTCCTATTAGGATATCATGCTCTTTAACATATGAACCAACTTTAACAACACCATTTTCATCTAAGTGACGTCGTATAAAACTTGTTAAGTGAGGTAAGTTTTTTGTTAATTTTTCACTTCCACTAACTGAATAAGTTAAATTTGTTTCATGTTCTTCAATATGTACAGATGTTAAATAATCATCAATAATTAATTTTTCATTTATAACGATAGCATCTTCATAGTTATAACCTTCCCAAGGCATATATGCTATTGTTAAATTTTTTCCTAGAGATAATTCACCATCATTACTACTTGGACCATCAGCAATAATTTGTCCAGAAAAAACTTTTTCTCCTGGCCAGACAATTGGTCTTTGATTAATGCATGTCTCTTGATTTGAACGCTGATATTTATTTAAATAATAAGTAACTTTTTGATTTTTAAAATCCTTAATAATGATACGTTCTGATGATGCAAATTCAACCGTACCTTCGGCATAATTTTTTATAATCATACTTGAATCTAATATAGCTGCCGATTCTAAACCTGTACCAATAATAGGCTTTTGTGTATACAATAAAGGCACTGCTTGTCTTTGCATATTTGATCCCATTAATGCTCGATTTGCATCATCATGTTCTAAGAAAGGAATTAAAGCTGTGGCCAATGAAACTACCTGTAATGGAGAGGTTGTTATGAAATTAACTTCTTTTGTTTGTTTGACAGAAAATAAATAATTTTCTTTTACTGATAAGTAATCACGTTTAATATTTTGTAAATTATTTAATTCTACATCACAAAAAGCGACACGTGTTTGTGATTCTTGATCTGGGTTTAAAAAGATTGTTTTTTTATTTGCATAAACATGCCTATCTTTCATAAAGAAATAAGGTGTTTCAATTGAGCCTAGTGACCCTATACGGCCAAACATAGCCATTGATGTAATTAAGCCCGCATTCAATCCTTCAGGTGTTTCAATTGGACATAACCGACCGTATTGACTTGGGTGAATATCGCGAATCACAGAACTAATGTGATCACGTTTTAAACCGTTTGGACCAAAAACACTAATTCTTCTTTTATGTGTCATTTCCGCTAAAGGATTAATTTGATCCATGAATTGTGAAAGTTGACTTGTTTTAAAAAATTCGCGTAGTGAACTCGTTAATGGTCGGGGGTCAATAATCCAATCTTCTGGATCTGAATAACTTTCTAAATCAAAATTTAATTTATTTGTAGTTGTTACTGTTGATTCATCTATTAAATTTTTCGTTAACCTATAAAGTCCGACTCTTATTTGATTTTGTAATAATTCTCCAACACAACGAATTTGTTTATTTTTAATATCATCAATATCATCGCTTGGTTTATCATAGTACTTTAATTCAATTAAGCCGTCTATAATTCCAATAAAATCTTGTCCAGTTAAATATGTAATATCTTTAGGTAAATTTAAACCTAATTTTTTATTAATTTTGTACCTTCCAATTTCTCCAATTGAAAAGCACCCAGAACGTTGGTTCATTAAAAATGTTTTGATACGCGAATTAATTTCTTCTTTGTATTGTGTAACTTTTTTATTATTCAAAATTGGATCGCCTTCATTCATATCGGCCAAATATTGTTGACTTGGCAAATGTAAAGGATATTTTAAAGTATCTATAATTTCTTGAAAATTTAAACCAAAGTGAGAAATTAAGTCGAAAAGAAATAATTTATCACTATCTAAATCTGTTTTTTTAGTTTTTTTTGAATTTAAGCTTGTACCTCTGAAATCATTTAGCTTGATATAAATTCTATCTGTAAGTTCTTTATTTGGATCTTTTTTATCAAAGGGTTTTTGATCTAAAATGATTTTCGTCCATGGTCCTTTATTAGAAATAATAGTCGCTGTGTAATTAATTTTTCTGCTTGTTCCAAATTCCTTACGAAAATAAATTCCAGGTGATCGAATTATTTGGCTAATAATAATACGTTCACATCCACTTATAACGAATGTACCTTCTTCAGTCATTAATGGAATTTCACCAAAAAAAATGTCTTGTTTTATACAAACATTTTTCTTTTTTTCAAGAGAAAAATTTTTAATTTTATTTTCTTTTTTTGTTTCTACAGGATATGAATACTCACTTGAAATATACAATTGAATTGTATAACTCATATCACGTTTTAAACATGTTGCAACATTATAGTTTGGACCTTTTAATTTTAACTGATTTGTATATAAATAAATCAGACAGGGAATTCTTTTCTTGTTTGCTACTTTAATTTTTGAATTAAACGGATTAGGGAAATTTTCTAATTCTTCAGTAATTCCATTAGATAAAAATTGATAAAAGCTAGCGCGTTGTGCTTCAGCCAAATCACCAATGTTATTTAAAAAAATTTTATTCATTTATAAAAAAATATGTTGATAAGTTTACGACTGATCCTTTACTCTTTGGAGGAACTAATTAAAAACATTAATTTTCGACATCTTAATAATGTCGAAAATTAATATCAAAGTTGATTTGAAATTAAACTAATTGCTGATTTTCTACGAGCTGCGTTATTTTTATGAATAACTCCTTTTTTAACAGATTTATCAATCATACTGAATAATTTGTTCATGACAATCTTAGCATCTGATTTCGCATTATCTTTTGATGCTGTATCTGTTATTAAACTTGCTGTTTTAACTTTACTAATAAACAATTTTGATAATGAATGCACTGTAGAACTATAACGTCTGTTAACCATTCGATTTCGTTTACTTTGTGCTACTGTTTTTCGATTTCTTTGTTTTTTATTCATTTGATAACTAAATTCTTATATGCAAATTACCTAAATGTAATCATAACATAATCCTTTTTAATAATCTATAGAAAATATTCTTTTAAAAAATATTTAGGTAACGTAAACTTTTAATGTTATAATTAATCACTATTAAGTGTAATGTTATTTTTCACAAATTTACAAAATTTAAAAACTTTTTAATATGGCAAAAAATAAAGGACCTCGCATTATGGTGACAATTGAATGTACAGAGTGTCGACAAAACTCTAATCAGCGTACTCCAGGGGTTTCGCGTTATTTAACTTCAAAAAATAGACGTAATACACCTGACAAGTTAGAGATTTTAAAACATTGTCGTTACTGTAATAAACATACTGTACATAAAGAAACAAAATAAATTAATAATTTAAATTTAGAGAATTAAATGAATTTTTGGAATAAAGATAAAAGATCCGCAAATTTTGGTGGAAAAAAAAGACGTGATAATTGGAATCAAAGTTTAAAACGTACTGGAGAAACTGAAAATAAACCAAAACGTATTAAAAAAAGCTTACAATATGTATTATTACTAAAGAAATTTGATAATGTAGTTGATTATAAAAATTTAAAACTCTTATCAGCATTCTTAACAAAGTATGGAAAAATCCGTTCACGTCGTAAAACTCGTATTAGTATCCAACAACAAAAGACTATTTCGAAATCTATTAGAAAAGCTCGAGCATTAGGATTAATACCATTTACATGTGATGTGAAAATTTAAAGTTTATATCCAATCAACTAATGAGAAAAGCAAGAAGTAATAATAACTTTATTGACAAAACTTTCACAATTATTGCCGATGTTATATTAAGGGTTTTCCCTGCGAGCCAACAAGAAAAAAAGGCTTTCTCTTATTATTTGAATGGTTTATCAGCTCAAGATGAAGGTGAATATGCTGAAGCTTTGAATAATTATTATCAAGCTTTGCAGATTGAAGAGGATTTGTATGATAGAAGTATCATTCTTTATAATATCGGATTGATATATTCAAAAAATGGAGATTATTTAAAAGCATTGAAATATTATTATTTTTCGATTTTTATTAACCCTAAATTTACTTCAGCTTTAAATAACATTGCTGTTATTTATCATTACCAAGGGATAAAAGCGGCTGAAAAAAAGTGTTATGGCTTATCTGAGTCGTTACTTCAAAAAGCGACATTTTATTGGACAAAAGTTGTAAAAATTGATCCAAATTCGTATATAGAAGCTTGGAATTGGTTAAAAACAACAAGACGTGTTAAATTGTAAACGTCTTTTTATTTGAAATTCGGTTAATTGTTTTTTGTTGAATTTGTAACTTAATTTATAAAATTATTTAATTTCATAGGTATTATGAACGGTTTTGTTTCACAAATTATTGGTCCCGTTGTTGATGTAGAATTCCCAGAAGGAGAATTACCAAAAATTTACAACGCGTTAAAAGTTAGTAAAGAAGGTTCGAGTGAGTCTATTGTAGCTGAAGTTCAATACTTAATTGGAGAAAATAAAGCTCGTGCAATCTGTATGACTTCAACAGATGGTGTTAAAAGAGGTGATGCTGTAGTTGATACAGGAGCTTCAATTGCAGTGCCAGTTGGTAAACAAACATTAGGAAGAATTTTCAATGTATTAGGTGAACCTGTTGATGAATGTGGAAATGTTCCACAACCTGAATTAAATAATTCAATTCACCGTTCAGCGCCAGAATTCGTTGAACTTGATACGAAACCAAGTATTTTTGAAACTGGTATCAAAGTTGTTGATTTATTAGCGCCTTACAGACGTGGTGGAAAAATTGGTTTATTTGGTGGAGCTGGTGTAGGTAAAACAGTATTAATTATGGAATTAATTAATAATATTGCTAAAGAACACGGGGGTGTATCAGTATTTGCGGGAGTTGGTGAACGAACTCGTGAAGGAAATGACTTATACGCTGAAATGAAAGAGTCAAAAGTAATTGATGATTCAAATTTTGAAAATTCAAAGGTTGCTTTAGTTTATGGTCAAATGAATGAACCTCCTGGAGCTAGAATGCGTGTTGCATTAACAGCATTAACAATGGCAGAATATTTCAGAGATACCAATAAACAGGATGTTTTATTATTTGTTGATAATATTTTCCGTTTTGTACAAGCAGGATCTGAAGTTTCAACACTTTTAGGAAGAATGCCA
>MDTB01139883.1_pt1 | contig 13298 bp, 12 predicted proteins | sample 811161 | NCBI WGS metagenome assembly MDTB01 (sample SAMN05326650, study PRJNA326480) | marine metagenome | isolation source: seawater | place: Mediterranean Sea | collected 2009 | reverse complement strand
TTTTTTTAAAAGATTTTAGTTGTTTTGAAACATTTTTTTTCGCAAAATGTAAATAATTAATAAACTCATTATCTTTATTTTTTAAATCGTTTATCTTTTGTTGAATAACAGTAGATGAGTTTCTTACAATATTTGAATGTATTAACATCATAGAGCTTTCCAAATTTGATAATAAAAGTTTATTAATTTTTAATCTATCAATTTTTACAGTTCCATTTTTTTTAAAAATTAAATAATTCATACCTCCATACGAAGCACTATAGTGGTCTTGTAGACCTCCCTGTAAATTTAAATCAATTCTCTCAATCTCAAAAGCCAATTTTGCAATGTTTCGTTTACTAAGATTTACCTTTAAATACGTACAAAGACCCTTTATTAGAGCAACTGTTAAAGTAGATGAAGATCCTAGGCCTGATCCAACTGGTGCATCACTAAAAGAAGAAATCTCAATGGGAATTAATTTATTATTATTATATAATTTCATTATTTTTCGATAAACTCCAACATGTATTTTAAATAACTTATTTTTTGTTTTAAGAGAATTTAGATCAAAGGATTTTGAAATATTAAAATCGCCTAAATTTATTTTTAATTTTTTTTCTTTGTTTTTTTTTATTAAAGTATGAACAAAAAGGTTGATAGTAGAATTTATAACTTTTCCCCCAAATTTTTTATAGTAAAGCGGGAGTTCTGTACCTCCACCCCCAAAACTTACTCTTAAGGGTGCTTTGGTTTGAATTATATGATTTTTTTGATTGTTGTTAGCCAAACTTTATAACCTTTCACTAAATCCTTAAAGCAATTAAGTTCATCTGAATTTAAATTAGAATATTTTTTTTTTTTTATTTCTTTTACAATTTTAATCATTAGTTCATTAGTACAATCATAATAATTTTTTTTTGTTAATTTAATGTTACTCATAACCTTAAAAAAAATTTCCAAGAATTCAGTATAGAATCTCTCTTTATCAAGATCTTTCCAAATATTATGGTAATTTCTATGCTGAACGACTAAAGGTTTTCCATAAGATATACTATAGCCTAAATGATCTGAAACTTTTCTGTAAATATAACTTGCTAAAATGTCATCAAGTCTTCCAACAAATGGTGACAGAAAGTAAGCTGAGAAAGATTTAGCTATTATAGCTGTATTTTGCGAATTAAATGGAGAATTTGTTTTTGTATCTAAAATAATATTTTTTTTCAATGTATATTGTGTTGTTTCGATTTTTTGCGCCAGCCTTGTAACAGCATCAACATCAGGATCACCTAGCCACAAACCAGCATTGACACATACCTTTTTTGGTCTTGGTTTCTTATTTAATTTATAATTTTGCAAAATATATCTTTTTGATATTGGATAGCCTCTATGAAAAAAATTATTTGAATTTTTTTCTTTTAAAAAATTACATACATTTACCCATCCAGTTTTTGAACTTACCTCATACTTATTGCCAATATTCATTTGATCTAAGTGAGAATTTAAAAAGTTTTTATCATAAATAAAGTTATCATCATCTATTGTAATTATGAGTTCGGCTTTTAACTTAAGTGCGTATAATATTGCTACATTTCGTCTTTGAACTGAATTCCATGGTAAATAATTTTTTAATTTAACAAAATCATTTAAAAAAATATTTTGCTTCTTTACATCTAGATAATAAAATTTGAAAGAATATTTTTTTTCTAACTGATTACACAATTTTTGAGTTTTAATTGGAGTTTTTATATCTCCTGCAATTACAAAAAATAAATCTATATTTTTTTTTAAAAATTTTTTAGAATCCTTTGCATAATCTTTTAACAACTCTGGATAATTTATTGTTGTAGTTATAATTGCTATTTTTTTGTTATTTTCCATAAAGTATACTTACCATCTTATTTAAATTTATTTTTAATTTAAAACGAAATATTTCATTTAATTTATTAGAATTAGACAATAGTGAAAAAGCTTTATTGTTTTTTTTGATAAATTCAATCTTTATATTTTTTTTATATTTTTTTAAAACATTAATTATATCTATAGTATTAGCTTTAAAGCCAGGTAAATTAAAAAAATTAACTTTATAATCTTTAAAACTTTTTAATACTAATTTAAGTATTATTTCGTTTAGATCATTTTCGTGAAGATATTTTCTATAGTGTTCGCCTGTACCAAAAATTAAAAGTTTTTTTCCTTTTTTAGCATCCTTGCACATTATTGATAAAGTGTTTGGAAATTTTTGATTATTAAATACTATAATTGGGAGTCTTAAAATAATTGTTTTAATTTTTATTTTGTTAATATTAACAAAATTTTTAAATGATATTTCAGATATTAACTTTGAAATAGAGTAAGGATGAAGTGGTCTTTTTTTTGAGTTTTCTAAAAGATTTGTACCATGCCCATAAATTGTTTCAGAGGATAAATGGATGATTTTTTTAATATTTACATCCTGAAAATGCTTAAATATGTTTAAAACAGCCAAACCATTTATATGTAAAAATTTTTCTATGTTATCTTTTGAATAATCCGCACCCATCAAGCCAATACAATTTATTATTGTATACTCATATTTCTTTGAAAATATATTTTTATTTAAATGTAAATTTTTTTTTGTAATATCATATTTTGGAAGATCATATGAAATACAGTCTATATTACTTAAAAAAAAAAAATTTTTAAGAGATTTGCCTATCGACCCTTTAGAACCAAGTAAAATTATTTTACTATAAACGCGTTTCTTTTTTTTCATAATTTTTTTCAATCCATTTGTAAGTTACCAGAAGACCCTTTTTAATGTTTTTAAATTTTTTAATTTCATTAGGTAAAATTTTGTTTAACATTGCAGTTGAAAATTTCCTACTTTTTTGACCTGACGGCATTTGAGTGTTCCAAACTATTTTCCCTTTATATTTTGAAATTTTTCTTAGTGAATTTACAACATTTTTAATAGAAAACTGCTTTCCACAACATATATTTACTGGTTCGGTTTTATTATAATAGTTTGTGAGTTTTACTAAAGATTTAACAACATCCGATGCATGTATAAAATCTCTTTTAGCCGACCCATCACCCCAAATTTCTATAAACTGTTTATTAAATTTTTTTGCCTCATAAAATTTTCTTACTAATGCTGGTATTACGTGAGATGCTTCTAAATTAAAATTATCATATTCACCATAAATATTACTTGGTATAATTGTTATTGAATTTAATTTGTATTGTTTTCTATATGCCTCCGATGCAACAATTATCATTTTCTTAGTCATACTATAGGCTAAACTTTCACCTTGGGGTAATCCATTGAACATATCTTTTTCTTTAAGAGGCTCTTTTATTGAGAGTGGATAACCACATCCTGCACCTATATTAATCAATTTTTTTACATTATATTTTTTACAAAGTTCAAATACGTTTGTAATTATCATATTATTTTCAAAATAGTAGTCTGCAGGATATTTTTTATTATCAAGAATTCCACCAACTTTGGCTGCAAGATTGTAAACTATATCAGGTTTAAATTTTTGAAACATTTTTTCAGCTTCTTTTCGTTCAGTAAGATTATACATTTTTGAATTTGTAGAAATGACTCTAACTTTATATTTTCTCAGTTCATTTTGTAAATGCGAACCAATCAAACCTGAGCCACCTGTTATTAAACAAACCGAACCTTTTTTTAAGTACATTTAAATATTTGCATTTTTTTTTGAAATTATGGAATAATACTTTAAAAGCTCTTTTATTCCTTGGTCTATTGAAATTGACGCTTTAAAACCTTTTTTCTCTATTTTTTCGTTGCTCACAATATAATTTCTCTTATCGGGATCCTTGCCAAACTCTGATTGGAATATATTCAAATCTTTGATGAAAAATTTAATTTTTTCGCATAGCTCTAACTTTGTTAGGTTTGCGTTGGAAAGTCCTAAATTAAAAATTTCAGATTTTAAATTATCAAAATTACTTATTGCAAATAAATAAGCTTTAGCAACATCTCTAACGTGAATATAATTTCTTTTAAAATGTGACTCAAATAAAACAATACTCTTATCAAAATAAGCTTTATGCACAAAATCATTTACCAATAAATCAGTTCTTGGCCTGGGAGATGTGCCAAAAACAGTTGCCATTCTAAAACATATAGAATTTACTCTATCCATTACTATATCTTCCGCCTCTTTTTTTAAAATTCCGTAGTGTGAAATTGGGTTTAACGGAGTAAGTTCATCACAATGCATTTCTCCAGTTGTAGAACCATAGCCGCTGTTGGTAGTAGGATATATTAATAACTGATTATTACTTATGCTATCTGCTATCATTTTAATTGATTCTTTATTAACTGAGGTGGCTTCCTTATGATACAAATTGCATGCAGGAGCTCCAACTATGGCTGATAATGGAATAATACAATCAAATTTCTGAAGGAAAGCTTTATCTAAAGATCTTACATCTTTTCTGATCACATCAAGATTAGTAGAGTGTAAAATATGATTTAAGGTGTTTTCACTAAATTTGAATGTATCTACTACTGTAACGTCGTATTTTTTATTAACTAAACTTTCCACTAAAACACTTCCTGTGTAACCTGCTCCACCTGGTACTAAAATTTTCATATATATTTTAATATTTTTGCAATTTTATTATTATTTAAAACAGTCTTAAATATATTTGAGGATGGTTTGTCAAATAATATTCCAAATATATTTGATTTTTTTGCAAATTCAATATCACTTAATTTATCACCAATCATTACAGCATTATTAGATTTCAAATTCCAATCCTTTTTTAATTTTTCAAAAAAACCAATATTTGGTTTTCTAAAATTACAATTTTTCCGAAATTTAATTATTTTAGCATCTACATGATGTGGACAATAATAAATTTGATTTAAAAAACAGTTATTCTTATACATATAATCTATAATTTTGTAGTTAATTTCTCTTAATTTTTTCTCTGAAATAATGCCTCTAGCTACTGCAGACTGATTTGTTATTACAAATATGGGAATATCATAATTATTAAAAAATTTAACTAACATTTCTATACCTTTAATAAAACTCAAATCTTTTACATTCGATAGATAGCCAGTATCATGGTTTATAACACCATCTCTATCTAAAATTATAAATGGTTTATTATTTTTTACCCTAAAAAATTTTTTTGCCCTGTAATAATCCTTTACAGTACCTATATCTATAAAATTTTTTTTTTTATCAATATTAAAATAATGAATTCTTTTTTTCTGAATATAATTATTAAAAAAATCAAATTCTAAATTAAATTTGAAATTTTTTTCAAATTTTAGACAAGATTTTCGCATTATAACATAACCAGTATTAAATAAATCATTTTTATTACATTTCTGATTAGAAAATTTTTTTACTAATTTATCTTTGACAATTACTTTTTTAAATTTTGAGTCATTAGTGCCTTGCAGGCCAACTAGTATATTTTTATTTTTAAATGATCTTAAAAAACTTATGATATTGAAATCAATATATGTATCTCCATTACAAACGATAAAAATATTTTTTAACTTTTTTTTAATATTAAATAATGCTCCACCTGTTCCTAAAGGTTCTTTTTCTTTTATACATTGAATCTTCATATCCCCAATTTTTTTGTTATGATAGTACTTAAAAAATTTTTCATATTTGAAATGACATAGAATAATTATATCCTTAAAACCGTATTTAAATAAATTCAACAAAACATAATCAAGAAATTTTACATTATCAAATTCCAACAAAGGTTTCGGGGTTTTTTTAGTTAAAAATTTAAGCCTTGTTCCAAATCCTCCGGAAAATATTACTGCCTGATTTATTCTATTGTTTTTCAATTTATGCTAAAAAATTTTCTATTTCTTCACAAAAAATATGTCCAATACATATATGCATTTCTTGTATCCGATCCACTCTTGTTTCTGGTGCTTTTATAATAACTGCATCATTAATTTTTTTTTTAAAATTCTTGCTAGTTAGAAAAATTATTTTCATATCATTTTTATGAGCAAAGCTAATAGCTTTTAATATATTTTTACTTCTTCCACTTGTGGATATCGCAAATAAAATATCGCCGGGTTGACCAATTGCTTCTAATTGTCTTGAAAATATTTCATCAAAGCTCATATCATTTCCAATACTTGTTAAATTTGATGAATTTGTTGTAATAGAAATTGCAGGTATTGCTTTTCTTTTTTTTAAATATTTTCCTACTAACTCTGCTGTTAGGTGCTGTGCATCAGCAGCAGAGCCTCCATTTCCACAAAAAATAATTTTTTTATTTCTTTTTAATGAGATCAAAGCAAGTTTAATAGCTTTATTTAGATCATCACTACACTTGGTAAGATTACCAAAATTTTTAGCAATTGAATTAATTTTTATTTTTATTTTTTTTAGGTTATTCATATAATATCAATTTAATACAATAGTTTTTAAAAAATATGAATATTTTTATTTCTGGAGGTTCATCTGGCATTGGATACAGTTTAGTTGAGAAGTTCTTGATAGATGGACATAACGTTTTCACTACTTACAAAAAAAAAATAAGTAAAAAAAATTTAATAAAATTAAAGAAATCGCACCATAAAAATTTAAAATATATAAAAGCTGATTTTTCTAAAATAAATGTTGTAAAAAAAATTCCTAAAAAAATACTATATTTTTTTAATTCTAAAATAGATCTAGTTGTTAATAATGCAGGATCCTATGGTGAAATTTCATCAACAAGAAACGTAGATATTGACAAATGGATTTCTTCAATAAATTTAAATTTAATTTCCCATTACATTATTTGTTCTCAATTATCAAAAAAATTAATTAAAAAAAAAAATAATGTTACAATTATAAATATTTCTGGTGGCGGTGCTGTGAGACCTATGAGATTCTTGAGTTCATACTGCGCATCAAAAAGTGCATTGGTTAGAATAACAGAAGTAATGGCATTAGAATTAAAAAATACTAAGATAAGATATTATGCTTTAGCTCCAGGGCTTATAAATTCAAATATTCACAAACCTTTTTTAAAAAATAAATTTACAAAAGGTTCAGGAGAACGTGCAAATTTTTCAAAGGCTTTAAGAATTAAAAACAACAATCTCGAAAATATTTATAAAGCAATAAATTTTCTAAATAAGAATAGACCAAAAAATTTAAATGGAAAATTATTGAGTGCTCAATTTGATAATTTAGAAAAAATTTCTAAAGACACAATTTCAGAAAATTTTTTTACACTTCGTCGTATAGATAATTTTTTCTTCTATGAAAAAAACAAAAATTTTAAATAAATAATTAATTAATTATGGAAAACATTCATGTTAAAAGTAATAAAAATATTTATATTGGCGCATTATCGTACAATAGATCTAATGAGTTTATACAATCAATATCAAGCTTATTAAGCTCTTTAGAATATGTAAATATTAATAAACAAGTTAAAATAAAAATTTTTGACGATTTTTCTATGGATTCAGAATTTGAAAAAATTGAAAATTTTTGTAATAAACATAACGAAATTTATAAGAATAAAATTGAATTATTAAAAAATATAAAAAATATTGGATATGGTTTAAACTACTTAAGTGCTGTGGATTGGTATAGTTCGTTTGAAGATTATAATTCGATTTTTTATCTACATGAAACAGATTTAATTCTTGAAAAGAAATGGTTTGAAAAAGTTTTTAGACTCTTAGAATTTAAAAGAGATTTAATTATATCTCCCGTTCATCACAGAAATCATATGTATTTTTCAAAACATGCAAAAGGAATGTATAAATTATTTGTTAATGAAATTGGTTTACAAAAAGTTCAGGATAACAATTTAAGCGAAAAGTGGATGATCAAAAATGAAGGAAAGACGATCTATAAAGATGAAGATTTTATTGCAAAATTGTCTTATGGATTAATAGGTGCCAGAGTTGCCGATTATAAATATTGGCAAGAAGTACATAATAAAAAAAAATTTATTTTGGAACATGAAGATAAGGAAGATATGGCTCTTTCATTTTTAGGAAAAGATAAGTGTACATATTTAATACCTGGATCAGCTAAAATTGCTTTACGTAAAGGGTTGCACGGATATATGTTTTTAAACATAGCATCATTTGATCAATCTTTTTATCGATTCACATCTATTTTGAAAATAAGAAGAATAACTATTTTATTAATTGTAAAAATAGTAAATATACTTCATCTAAAAAAGTTTATTAAAAAATTGTTTAATTACTAATATTTTTTATAATTTCCTCAAAATTTTTGTTAAATTGATTTTGCGTTTTAAATCTAAAAACTTTTCTTCCATTTGATATCAATTTTTTTCTTAAATTTACATTTTTGTAAATATTATTAATAGCTTTTGAGATATCTTTTGGATCATTGGGATCGACATAAAGTGCAGCATTTTTTAATTGTTCTTTCATTGCGTAAACATTTGAGCATATAAGGGGTGAATTGAGTGATATGGCCTCTAATGGGGGAATATTTGTAGGTCCCAATAAAGAAACAAATACTGTTGCAAAAGAATTTTTATATAAATATTTCATATGTTCATCCTTAACTCTTCCTAAAACTAATATTTTTTTCTCTAAGTTATTCTCTTTAATTTTGTCAAATATTTTTTCAAAAAAAGATTTTTTAACTCCACTAAGAACTAAATGAAGATCATCAATTTCTTTGAAGGAAATTTTAAGAGCAGAAATTAAATTCATATGATTCTTATGTTCCCAAAATTGAGCTGGATAAAATAAATATTTTTTTGGTAATTTTAATTTTATTCTTTTATTTTGTTTTTTAGATAAATAACTAGGTACCGTGAAAGGTAAAACATAAATTTTATTTTTTGGGTAGTTATATGACTCTATAACATGTTTTTTCCCCATATTTGAGTCAACAATTACATTTTCAGAATACTTACAAATCATATTGTAATGTTTCTCACGCATTTCAAATACACCATTTTTATATTCGGCAAAGTGTCTTTCATACCTATGCATTAGATCGTGAATCATTGTAATTGATTTTTTTTTTGTAAGATATCCTGCTCGATTTTGACTAGGAAAAATAATATAATCACAATCTGATTTATTCATAATTTTTACATCTTCATATAGAAGGTTTCTAAATATTCTCCAACTCTCATTAGTTGGTAAAATACCAAAAATTAATTTTCTTAGAATTTTTTTAAAAAAATTTTTTTTTATGAATATTTTTTTTGATTTTGAAGGAATTTTTTTTTTCCATAACTTCTCTGTATAAAAATAAGTAATTTTGAATTTTTTTTTGTTTAAATTGTTTGCAGCATCAATTATTGATAGGCAATATTGGTATATACCACCAACTTCCTTTTCAGACTGTAATAAAATTCCTATCTTAATCACTTAATTATCCTTATAAAATGGACTATATTATTTTTTGAATATTGGCAAATTATATAGCAATTGCAATTATAATTAACAGTTACATAAGATGAGTTATTTAAAACACATAGATGGGATTAGAGCGATTGCCGTATTTTCAATAGTGTTTTTTCATACTGGTTTTGAATTTTTTCAAGGGGGATATGTAGGCGTAGATATCTTTTTTGTGATAAGTGGATTTTTAATTACTAGATGGATTGTAACAAAAATTGAAAGAAATAATTTTTCTTTAAAAGAATTTTTTTCAAGAAGAATTAAACGATTAATGCCTGTTTTATTTTTTGTGAAGTTTCTTATCTTGATTTTTGGCTATCTGATTATGAGCCCATACCAGTTTTTTTCATTAGTGAAACAACTTATATATTCTACCTTTTTTTTATCTAATATATACTTATGGAAAAATTCAGATTATTTTTCTGTAAATACATTTGAAAATCCTATTGTTCATACTTGGAGCTTATCTTTAGAGGAACAATTTTACTTATTTTTTCCTTTACTAATTATTCTTGTAATAAATTTATTTAATAAAAATTATTTATTTTTAATTTTAATAGTATTTTCAATATTAAGTTTATTTTTAGCTCAGTTTGGGGGAAATCTTAATTTTAATAAACCCTATATAGAGGAAAACATTCTGTTTTTTAATCAACCTTTTTTTGCAAGTTATTTTATGCCCTTCGGAAGGGTATGGGAATTTTTATTTGGTTCTATTCTTTTTTTGGCTAAGGATAACCTTGAAAATATTTTAAATAAAAAAAAATTATTATTTAGCATAATTGGTTTTCTTTTTATTATAATTCCTATTTTTATTTATGATGAAAGTTATTTGTTTCCGAGTTTTTATACTCTTATACCTGTAATTGGAACTTCATTATTAATTGTTACTTATGACATTAAAAATTATATCTTTAGAATTTTATCCTCTAAATACTTTGTATTCACTGGTTTAATTTCTTATAGTTTTTATCTTTGGCATCAACCATTATTTGCATTCTACAAAATTTATTTTTTTGAAGATATCAAGACACAAGGAATTGTTTTACTCTTAGTTGTTTCATACTTGCTCTCTATTTTAACTTATAAATTTATAGAGAGACCAGTAAGAAATAAATACAAAAATAACAATTTAGTAATTATTATTTTTTTAATTATTGTCATAATTGTTTATTTGGGATTGAATCAACTAAATTCTGAAAATAATAAAAATAAAATTACAGATAAATATGAAAAGAATATACCTGAAGAAAATATAAACTTAGTATTAGATGAAAAGAGTGAAATAGAAAGATTTAGGAAAATTTATCTTAATGAAAAATTAAAATTTAAGAAAAATACTGAAAATATTAAAATTTTAATTGTTGGTGACTCTATGGCAACAAATTGGGTAGATGCTATTAATCAAAATTTTGATCTTTATAATAAAAAATACGAATTAGAACATCAAGTTTTAGAGGAAAATTGCATAAAATATCTGATTAAAAAAAATGGTAGTCACCCTAACTGCAGGAAAAATAACAATAATTTTTTAGATTACATGAGTCAGATTAATATAAATGATGTAGATTTTATTTACTTAGTGAGTGGATGGAATATCCAATCTTTATCAAACATTGATTATTTTGTTAAATTCCTTAATACAAATAAAAATAAATTAGTATTAGTTGGTAATGCTAAGTTTACAAATGTGTTAAGAAGTGGTTATTCCATTGCAAAGAATAAGGGAATCAATAAAAAAGAACTTGCTAAGTTTTTTTATGAAAGGATTGATACAACTAATTTGTTTATTAATGAAAACATAAAGAATTTGGCTGAAAAATATGAAGTTAATTTTTTTGATGAATATGTAATTTATTGTAGAGATGAAAAATGCAAAATATTTAATGATAATTACAACCTATATTTCTGGGATGCAGATCATCTTACATCTTATGGATCAAAATTTTTTGGAATGAAATTGTTTGATAATTTAATAAAAATAAAATGAGCAAAAAAAATATTTTACTTATAGGTTGTGGAAACATAGGTTTGAGGCATATTGAATTACTTTTAAAAGAAAGTACTATTAAAAATATATATGTTTATGACAAGCATATAAATAATTCTAAAAAATTAATTGATAAATTAAATAATCATAAAAAAATTGTTCAACTTAAAAATTTTAACACAAAAGTGAAAAGAATTTTTTTATGCATTTTAGCAACACATTCATACAGAAGATTTTTTCTATTATCAAAAATAATTAACCTCTATAATCCAAAATATATATTAGCTGAAAAACTTTTGGAAAATAGCGTTTCTGAAATAAATAAGTACCATAATAATTTTACTCGAAAAAAAATATATGTTAATTGCTCAAATAGAATGAGGTCAATATTCTTAGAATTATTAAAAAAATATCACAAAAAAAAAATTAATATGAATGTTAATGGAGGAGGTTGGAATTTATTGAGCAATTGTATACATTTTATTGATTTTATTGCCTTAATAACGAACGAACAAATTAAAAGAATATCGATTAATGAAAATTCATACTTAATCAAATCTAAACATAATAATTTTAAAGAATTGATTGGTGAAATGGTTATTGAGTTTAAAAAAGGTTCTATTTTAAAGCTTAACTCAAAAAAATCAAAAAAAGATAGAATTATGGAAATTGTTGATAGTAAAAATAATAAAACAATTACAAATTTAGATCAGAATAAAATTACTTTTCCAAATAAAAAAAAATTTAAAATGCAATATCAAAGTTTATTAACATTTCAATTTTACAAAAAATTGATAAAGGGTGAGAAAATAAATTTACCAGACTTAAAGAGAAATGTTACTCATACAAAAGTTTTGCTAACAGGACTTAAGAGAAGCAAATTGTTCAAATATAAAAAGGATATAATGGTAACCTAGATGAATTTAATTGTTGTTGGAAGTTCAAAAATTGCAATAGATCATATTATTGTTGCAAAAAGAGTTGGTTTTAAAATTCATGGAATATTTTCTTCTCGAAAAAATTCTATAAATGCAATTTCAATAAAAAAAAAGTTTAATATAACTCACAATTTTACTAGCATTAAAGAATTTATAAAATATGCATTAGACAAAAACTGTTTCATAATCATTGCTGGAAGAATAATTGATAACGAAAAAATACTAAAAGCTTGTATGAAAAACAATATTAAAGTTTTAATTGAAAAACCTATTTTTTTCGAACCAAAAAAATTTAATTATTTTACACGTTACAATGAAAAAATATTTGTTGGTTATAATAGACTCTTTTATAAAAATATTAATTTTTTAAAAAATAAATTAGTTTCAAAAAAAAAAATTGAAGTAATAATTAGTTGTCCTGAAAAAAATTTATTAAGTATAAAACGAAATTCTTGTCATATAATCTCAATAGTTCTTTATCTATTTCCAGATGCTAAAATTGTTTACTCTGCAAAAAATGGTGATAATTTTTTTGTACGACTTATTTCTTCAAAAGGTTATATTAATATTTTTTATAATTTAGGTTCATCTGCTAATTTTAGTATAGCTATTTATTCAAAAAAAGAAAAATTTCTTTTATCCCCGATTGAGAAATTGAAAATCTTTAATGGAATAAATAAAAAAACAACTAGAAAAGGAAGCATATATATTCCTAAGATTATAATTAACAAAAACGAGTATTTAAATTCAGCATACAAACCAGGATTATTAGAACAAATAAAATATTTTAAAAAATTTATAAAAGGTGATAAAAATTTTTATCCAAGCATAACATTTGCAAAAAAAGTTATGACTTTATGTGACAAAATAAGAAAAATTAATTAAAATGTCTCCCTGCAAATTTAATATCATCCAGTGTGTCGATTGAAATTTGTGCACTTTTGACAACATAATATCCTGTATTATTAGTGAATAGTTTTTTTTT
>MDTB01117255.1_pt1 | contig 13298 bp, 13 predicted proteins | sample 811161 | NCBI WGS metagenome assembly MDTB01 (sample SAMN05326650, study PRJNA326480) | marine metagenome | isolation source: seawater | place: Mediterranean Sea | collected 2009 | reverse complement strand
TTGCGCGACACTTTTGAAACAACACAAGGGTGAGAAACGACGCGCGGATACAGGATTCTTTGGTTGGTTTAATAAATATTTTAATAAGGGACGCGCTTGGTATCGTTGATCCGTCCGCACAGCCTTTTTCACAACACCGCTCGTTTGAGGACGTTGCGCAAGCCGCCCGCGAAAACATGGACAGTAAATATGAACAAATGCGCGAAAGCGGCGAACCGTTTGGTACAGATAATTTTGAAGGCAAAGAGTGGTATTCCCTCATGGGGGATTTAGACCGCCGCGCCCTTTATGCCGTCGCCAGCAATGAAGACGGCTCTTTCTCGAAAGAAGAACAAGACATCGCCCGCAATATCATGATCGGCCAACAAGGCATGGCAATGGGGCTTTATAATGGTCCGACACGCTTGGCCGGAGAATTCCACGCTCCGCTTCCAACCACGAATGCCGATCATATGCGAAACTATAAGGCCGGCGTTCAGTTCATGGATCAAGTCAGTATAGAAGAACAGGCAACAAGCGTCGAATGGGCGTATCAACGGGGTAGCATGCAATATAGCTATGAACATATCGCACGCAGCGAAGGACAAATTCCCGACGATATGCGCACCGATAATCCACTTGTCAATCTGGTAATCGACGCACTGGAAGCACAAGAAAACAGCCCCGAACTGATGTTCAGCGACGCAGATATCAGCAGCAAGGAAGAGTTGCTGGATGAGCCGTGGTTTAAAGGGTATGAAGACCGTCTTGATGATGCCATTGAACAAACACGCACCTTATACAGTTCTTCTGAATAACAACCGTGTTCCAAGACACGGTCGGATTATATAACCCAGCATGGTATTCAGGAGAATTTCATCGGCTTTCCATTTGCCATGAGACTCAAATCCCCCGTGGCAGAGAATGTTAAACTCACACGCTGCCCCTTATTGTTATCAGAGAACAAATCCGGATATTGCGCAATAACGGCATCAGCCTGAGCCTGTGACGGGGCTTGCGCATAGTCCTGCCTAAACGCCATTGACCGTTGCAACGCAACAGCATGACCGGTTAAGGCATTCAGCGTAGACAGCTCGTTCTTCAGGCCGGGGTTTTCCTCCAGCGCCTGCTTCAACTCATCTTTGTACGCATAGTCAGCAGGAAGTTGCATCCGCCCCGCATGATCATAGGTGATCTGTGCTGGCGCTTCGGGGATATCATAAGTCGTCAAAAGCTCTTTAAAGCGCGCATCTGCATGCGCGGCTATCGCTTTCACATTTCTTTCCGATGGCAAGAGAAGCCCTTCAGCCCCTTCAAGCAGATTTCTTGGCCCTGTCGGTTTTGGATCATTGGAAAAATATTCATCAAGATCAACCGCGCCGCCTATACTCTGTGCCGTTGGCGCAGACGATGACACGCTATCATTCCCTGTACTTTTTGTAACAAAGGCTTCTTGCGCCTGTAAAAGTGTCGCAAAAGAATCTCCGGCAATCGCCGCAGGCTTGCTGGCCCCAGACGGTGCGCGCGTAACTTGTGCACCCTGCGCCTGATCCGCAACCGCAGACTCAGCCTGCTGCAGCGCATTACGGGGCTGGGCGGCCCGCTGCGTGCGGAAAAAACTATAAAGCTGGCTTGCATTACTATTTATCGCATGAACCATGAGCGACATATCCTCTTTATGCGTTGTGTGTCCCCGCATAAACACGCAATTTTCGTGCCAATGCGTAGCCCCTGTAGATCGCGCAGGCGCATCAATCACATCATGTCACATCACGTTATGCCATGTCGTTCATCACATTAAAAACGGTAGGATATCCCCCGTCCATCAAAACAACGCTGCTCCATCAGAATTTGTCGTGCCGGCTCAGCAACAATATTCAACGATCCGGATTCCAGATATTGACAAACGAGTTTGAAAGTTTCCTTGCCGACCGAGACCGTGCGGGCATCTTCGAGCTGGGCGCGAACGCCGGAGGGAAGATCGTTAAATTTCCGCTCCGACACTTTAAATTCGCGTGTGGCCAGTTGCTGAATGTTCCAGCCTTCGGAGAGCAATTTTTCGATGATTTGGGAAAGTTTTTCCTGATCCCATTCAATTTTTTTCGGGAGATTGGAAATAATGACGATGTCATCATCGTTGATGTGAACGGTGCCAGTGTCTTTGCCGATGCGTTCCCGCATGGCTTTGGCCTGGTCTGCGTATTTTTGTGTGAGAATACCGTGCAGCCAGTCTTTAACCATTTTGGCACGGCGAAGATCATCTTCGGCCTGCCGCACGAGCGTTAATAATATGGCAGGCTTCATTTTCATGATGTCGCCAATCGGCATATGCTTTATTGTGGCGAGATCAATTTGAGGGGGCTGCTTTCCTGCGGCTGCAGCAAGTCCATCGTTATCATTCATTTCTTGATCCTTTCTTTTCGTGCAGATGTCGGATCAAGAATGCGGATATTGATGGAGGAAAGCGTGGGGCCAGTGGGGGGACTATGTGGGGCGTAAAGGGGCTGTCTTAATCTGTAAGCAGCCTGTAATAGCCCTTTCCGTTGGATTCTATTAGTTCTCTCCAGTTGGATTGATGTTTGAAGAGATCCTTCACACGGAATGTCTGCGCGCCAATTAAATGCAAAGTTTGCTTGCCATTAAGCCATGGATTTTCCGTTAAGGATGCCTCACAAAGCGCCTTTACAAGAGCGGCCTGCATGTCGCTGAAATGCCATTCTCTGTTCGCTTTCTTGACATAGCGGCCATCGTTTTCAATCACAAAGCTATCGAAATTCTCCAGCTTCATTGAAGACATTTTCCCTAATTGATCTTTTGAGATCACTAAATCTTTATCGGATAATTCGATACTGTCATGTCCGGATTCAAGAGATATGGAATGATAACCATTGTATGCACAGAATTGCCGAAGGTGTTTGCATCCGCGCCGCAAAATATCCTGCACATCTCTTTTGTGTAGTTGTTGCAAGCCGGAAAAATCGTCAATGACTTCTGCCGTTTTAACTGATTTTCTTCCAACAGTTTCTTTATGGGCGAATTCAAGTGGAACACCATCCAACCAGACAGAGACCCCTATATGGCCCTTTGTCAGCCAATATTTTATATCAGCTAGACTTATGCCGCGTTCTCCCAGCTCTTCCAGATAATAATAATCCTTTTCAGGAGTGCTCATTTTTCCCCTGCCATGTTTCTTGTTGAAAGATTAGTTTAATTTTGTTACAAAATTAAAAGCATAAATCAAATGAAATCAACTATCGGTTGCAAAACTAAAGAATCATGATGACCTACAGAAACGCTGGACGAAAAAAAATGGAATGAAGATACTCGTGTAATCAGGGTTCCCGCGTCTTTAGCTGACATTATTAAAAGACATATGAACACAAATTGTTTCCAATTACCCCTTTACACATCTGACAGCAAGAACATGCAGATGTATGGCAAAGATAAAAAGGTAAATCTCCATGATTTTTTGATAGATAAGCCGGACGATCAATTCTGCTTTAGAGTGGAAGCTAAATGTATGCAAGCTTCTGGCATCCATCCAGGCGATATTTTAATTGTAGATTCAAGTGTAACTCCTCAGAATGGTACAATCGTCATCTGTAGCTATGAAAACACTATTGCTGTAAGAAGGTATTTTAAGGACGGGAATATTATAAAGCTAATGTCTGGAGATGATGATTTTAAACCTATTAACTTATCCGGTGATGATTTTATTGAAATCTGGGGCGTGGTTGTAAATGTTATACATTCCCTTAAGCCGGAAAAAGATAATCAATCATCCAAAGAATGATTTTTGTCCGTTTCATTAAACAGGATATCTGGCTCTCCTATTTCACCATTATCATAACAATAATGTAAAATGGCTTTGCTTGCTCCATATTGCCGGGCAATTTTTATGGCTTTTTCACGTTTTTGCTCTCCGTTGGCTTCCAAAGCCTGGAAAGAACCATCCGATAGTATGAAGTTCAAATAAGAGCGTAGTATTCTGGATTTCTTTGCCATGGCATTACCTCATTGAAAAGCAAGTTATATTCATGAAAGTCTCCCTTCTTTTGGTTTAGGGGAACAAAGACCAGCGATTTGAAACACCCCTGTCTCCAAATCCTTTAATAACTCCAAGGAATTGTATATGCGCGCTATAGTGACTTTTCCCAAAATATAGCAATTCACATTTGATGCGGCGTTTTCGGCATTGATATCGTCTTGTCTTCCCTCTGAAGACAGTAGATCGTCTAAAGTATGCTCGTAATATTTCGTGTAATGGCTGAGTATTCCGGCGGCCCTTCCCCTAATTTCATCATGGCAAGCCATTTCGGAGCCGAGTGTAACGGTCAGAGCGCCACAAACATGACCAAACCTTCCATACAGATCCTCCTGAATTTTGTATATATACTCTAAAAAATTATGGAATCGTTCTTCCGGAGGAAAATGGGATGAGAAAATATCATCACATATGATTTTTGATTCCTGATAGCGGTGCTCCAACGCCTGCAGCGTTAGTTCTGTTTTGGATCCAAAGAAATGGTAGAAGCTTCCCTTTTTAACATTTGCCCGGGCGCAAATATCGTCAACGCTGACGGCGTGATAACCGCTCTTCAGCATAAGGTCTACAGTCGCGCAAATAATATTTTCTCGGGTCGTGTTCACATTTCACTCCCCCCCCGCCTAGCACCTTATAAAGATTAACCAGATTGGCCAGGCGCTGCCGTTCGATCTGGATTTCATTTTGCTGGAAAACATAAAGTTCACGTTGTGCATCAAGGACACTGAGGAAACTGTCGATCCCGGATTTATAGCGCGCCTGAGAAATATCATAAACTTTCTGTGCGGCGGCGACGAGATGGCGCTGTGATTTTAGTTGCTCATCGAGCGTTTCCCGCGCCGCCAGTTCGTCAGAAACCTCGCGGAAAGCAACCTGAATAGCTTTCTCATAACCAACTACAGCTTTTTCTTTGCGAATTTCAGCCAGATCGAGATTGGCTTTATTGCGCCCGCCCTGAAAGATCGGCAGAGTAATTTGCGGCAAAAAGGCCCAAGCACCGCCTGCGCCACTGGCGAAAAGATCACCTAGGCTTTGGCTGGCAAATCCGTATGTGCCGGTCAATGTGATACTGGGGAAAAAGGCGGCTCTGGCGGCACCGATGTCGGCATTGCGTGATAACAGGTTATATTCTGCCTGACGAATATCCGGACGCATGAGTAGCACTTCGGAAGGAAGACCGGGATCAAGACTATCCTTGATTGCCACATCATCCAGTGTCGTCTTCGGTAAAAATGCATCGTCCTGAGCCACGCCCATCAGTAAAAACAATGCGTTTTTATCCTGTGCGACGAAGCGGCTGTATTGATGCTGATTCACCCGCGCCGTTTCCACGGCTGTTGCGGCCCGCGCCACGTCCTGCTCTGTCGAAACGCCTTTTTCAAGACTTTGAGACAAAATATCATAGGTGCGCTGCTGCGCTGCTAGTGTTTTTTGTGTCAAATCCAACAGTTTTTGATCGGACAAAAGCTGTAGATAGGCATTGGCCGTTTCCGCGATCAGAGCATTACGAACCACCGCATGTGCTTCAGTCGTTGCCAGATACTCATTAATTGCCGATTCATTGTTGCTGCGGATTTTACCGAAGAGATCCAATTCATATGCGGCAACGCCTAGATTGGCCTCATAAAGCTCTGTTTTTTGCGCTCGGCCTGTCGCGCTGCTTTCATCCGAGCTTTCGGTAATCGTTCCGTCTCCATTGGCATTAACACTGGGGAACAAATCGGCACGTTCAATCCGGTAGAGCGCACGCGCTTCTTCGATATTGAGAGCTGCAGTCTTCAGGTCTTTGTTGTTTTGCAGTGCCGTTCCAATAACCAGATGAAACTCCGAGGAATTAAAAAACTCCTTCCAGTCCATTTCAACAGCCAGCTTTTCTCTGGTCTCCGATTCATAACCCGGTACGTCATGCCAGTTTTGGGCGGCTGAAAAATCCGGCCTGGAAAAATCAGGGATCATGGTGCAGCCTGACAACATCGTTGCCAGAAGTAAAAAGGATAAGGGTTTACGTGTCATGTTCTTGCTCTTTCTTTTTATCTTCTGATTGTTTTTCGCCGCGGTGGAAGATGTTTTCAACCATCACATAAAACATCGGTACAAAGAATATGGCCAAGAACGTAGCCGCCGCCATGCCGCCCATAACGGCAATTCCGATAGCGTTCTGGCTGGCTGCGCCTGCACCGCTGGCCAGCGCAAGCGGTGTTACACCTAGCATAAAGGCCATTGAGGTCATAATGATGGGACGAAAACGCTGCTTGGCCGCGATAGAAACAGATTCCATCAAACTATGTCCCTGTTCCCGCAGATCCTTGGCAAATTCAACGATCAGAATAGCGTTCTTGGATGCTAGCCCGACTGTCGTCAGCAATGCTACCTGTAGATATACATCATTGGGAAGACCAAAAATATAAGCGGCGATAACTGCCCCTAAAACACCCAAGGGCACAACCAGCATCACCGCTAGCGGTACAGCCCAGCTCTCATAAAGCGCAGCCAAACACAGGAATACGATCAAAACCGAGAGCGCGTATAGTGCCGGGGCCTGCGCTCCTGTCTGGCGTTCTTCATAAGACAGGCCATACCATTCAAGACCTAGCCCTTCCGGTAAGGTGCTAACAATTTTCTGTATCTCCTCCATCGCCACGCCGGTGCTTATACCAGATGCAGGAGATCCCTGGATATTGACAGATGAATTTCCGTTAAAGCGCTCCAGCTTGGGCGAGCCATATGTCCACTCGGCGCTAGAGAAAGTGTTGAATGGCACCATTTCCCCCTCATTATTGCGAACATACCAGTTATCAAGATCCTCCGGCATCATGCGGTGCGGCGCATCAGCTTGCAGGTAGACGCGCTTGATCCGTCCCTTGTCGACAAAGTCATTCACATAGCTGGATCCCCATGCGATTTGCAGGGTCCGGTTGATATCACTTAAAGACAAACCGAGAGCAGAGGCTTTTTCGCTATCAATATCAATTTTAAATTGAGGAACATCGCTGAGGCCGTTGGGGCGGACACTGGTAAGTTTTGGGTTCTGCCCTGCGGCGCCCAAAAGCTGATTCCGCGCATTCATCAAGGCTTCGTGCCCAATGCCGCTGCGGTCTACGAGCTGGAAATCAAAACCAGATGAATTTCCCAACTCGCGGATCGGCGGCGGAAAGAAAGCAAAAGCCATCGCATCTTTAATCTGATACAACGCGCCGCCTGCAGCTTGCGCAATAGCAAAAACGCTTTGGTGCTCTTCCTTGCGCTCGTCCCAATCTTTTAGACCGACGAAACCGAAGGCAGCATTTTGCGCTGAGCCCGCAAAGCTGAAGCCGACAACGGTGAAGAGGTGTTCAACCGTGTCCTTTTGTTGTTCAAGGAAATAATCCTCAACCTGTTTAACGGATTCCAGCGTGCGCTCCGCCGTTGAACTGGGAGGAGTATTAACCATTAAATACATTGTCCCCTGATCTTCGTTGGGCAGAAACGAGCCGGGAAGCTGCATAAATATACCCATCATCCCACCGACCAGAACGATGTATACCATGAAGAAGCGAAATGCTCGACCTGCTATAAAAGAGGCGCTTTTTTGATACCCGTCGCGTCCCTTATTAAAATATTTATTAAACCAACCAAAGAATCCTGTATCCGCGCGTCGTTTCTCACCCTTGTGTTGTTTCAAAAGTGTCGCGCAAAGTGAAGGAGAGAGAATGAGTGCTACGATGACAGACAGTCCCATAGCCGATACAATCGTGATTGAGAATTGACGGTAAATCGCGCCGGCAGAGCCGCTGAAAAAGGCCATCGGGATAAAAACCGTAGACAGCACTACGGCAATGCCGACCAGCGCGCCTGTAATCTGATCCATGGATTTACGCGTGGCCTCCTTGGGCGATAAGTCTTCCTCGCTCATGATGCGTTCGACATTTTCCACAACCACAATTGCATCATCGACCAAAAGCCCGATAGCCAGAACCATGGCGAACATAGTCAGCACATTGATTGAAAACCCGAAAGCTAAAAGTACTGCAAAAGTTCCCAGTAAAACAACAGGAACGGCGATCGTCGGGATCAAGGTTGCCCGCAGATTTTGCAAAAACAGCAGCATCACGAAAAAGACAAGAACAACCGCCTCGATCAGTGTGTGAACAACGGATTCAATGGAGAGTTCGATGAAAGGTGTCGCATCAAGGGGGTAGACGACTTTTATCCCTTCGGGCATATATTCCGACAGTTCTGCCACCTTGTGCTTAACAAGCTCGGCTGTCTGCAATGCATTGGCACCTGTTGCAAGTGTGATGGCCATTCCCGCCGCTGGTTTTCTTTTATAACGCACAATCCGGTCGTAGCTCTCAGAACCAAGTTCCAGTGTCGCCACATCCCTGAGCCGCACTTGCGAACCATCCGTATTTACACGTAAAACGATACGTTCGAAATCTTCAACGGACTCCAGCCGTGCCTGCGCTTTGACCGTCGCATTAATTTGCTGGTTCGGGGCGGCGGGCATGCCGCCGAGTTGACCCGCCGAAATATCGGTGTTCTGGATTTGAACGGCACTTTGCACATCCAAAGGGGTCAAATTATAACTATAGAGCTTGGCAGGATCGAGCCATATCCGCATCGCATGTTGGTCTCCGAATATACGGACATTTCCGACCCCGTTCACGCGCGAGATTGGCTCACGGAAGGTGCTAACCAGCATATCGCCGAGTTCGCCCTGTGACATTTCACCATCTTCCGAATAAACGCCAACAACCAGCAGGAAGCTGTCATTGGATTTTGTCACGGTAACACCAAGAGCTTGCACCTCTTGCGGCAGTTGCGTGACTGCGCCTTGCACCTTGTTTTGCGTTTGCACCTGTGCAATATCGGGATCTGCCTCTGGCTCAAACGTCAAGGTGATGCTCATAGAGCCGTCCTGACTGCTTGAGGTGAAATAGCGCAAATGATCGATCCCCGTCAGGCGCTGTTCAATGACCTGCGTGACCGAATTTTCAACCGTTTCGGCGGAGGCACCGGGGTAACTTGCATTAATAGCGACAGTGGGCGGAGCGACTTTTGGATATTGCTCAATCGGCAAGGCGCGGATCGATAAAACGCCGGCCAGCATAATGATAATGGCGATAACCCATGCAAAAACGGGGCGATCAATAAAAAAACGAGCCATAAATTTTACTCCTTACCGCCTGATGTTTCGCTTTGCTGCCAAGGCACAGAGGAGACAGGCGCACCGGGGCCGACTTTCTGATAGCCTTCGACAATGATGGTATCGCCGGCCTTTAACCCATCCTTTACAATCCAGTTATCTGTATAGGCTTGCTCAACCTTAACAGGACGCGGCTGCGCTTTTCCGGATTCATCAACAACCCAGACCGTCAAATCGCCTTCCGGCGTGCGAATTGTCGCCCGCTGCGGCACCAGGAGAACATCATCCTGCCCCAGATCAAGCGTTGCCCGCACAAAGAGACCCGGCAGCAGTAAACTATCCGGGTTTGGAATCAGGGCGCGCAAAGCAATAGAACCAGTCGTTTCATCAATCGTCACTTCGGAAAATTTCAAACTGCCTTCATGGGGGTAATCCATGCCTGTTTTTTCATCCAGCATTAAATGGACCGAGACCGTCTCCTTACCCATCATGCGGGAACGCAAATAAATGGCTTCCGATCCGGATTGCTGCATATCGATATAGACCGGGTCAAGCTGGGTTATGGTTGCCAGGAATTGTTCCTGATTGGCTGTTACCAAAGTGCCTTCGGTTACAAAAGATCGGCTAATTCGCCCGGAAATCGGGGCATACACTTTCGTATAATCCAGATTGACTTGCGCCACATCCAGAGCCGCCTGCGCGACCGCAATAGCGGCCATGGCCTGATCGAACTCGGCTTTCACATCGTCATATTCCTGCTCGCTCACCGCATTGATTTTGACAAGCTCTTCGTAGCGTTTTGCGCGGGCTTCAACGGTTTTTACATTCGCGCGGGCGCTGGCCAGATCCGCCTTGGCGCTATTCAGCGCCGCCTTATAGCGGGCGTCGTCAATTTGATACAGTTGCTGGCCTTTTTCAACATCCGCCCCTTCTTCAAACAGGCGCTCGGTGATGATTCCATCCACTTGAGGGCGCACCTGCGATTGACGGTAGGGCGAAACACGGCCGGGAAGTTGTTGCGTAAATGTAATTCTTTGCGGTTTTAATTCCAGAACCGCCACGGCCTGCGACGGCCTTGCCGCAGCGGAAGACGCATTCTGTGTGCCGTCGTCGTTCTTGAGCCACCAATACCAACCACCTCCGGCGAGCAGGAGCGCCAGCATTAATAAAGGGAATATTTTCTTCATATTTTGTGTTTCCTTTTCCTGCTGTCTTTCGAAGCTGGACAAATATAAAAATTACAGCTATGTTTAACCATACATTTATGTATGTATGATGTCAAGACAAAGGATAACTCTTATGAGACGCACGAAAGAAGAGTCAGAGAAAACGCGTGAAGACCTGTTAAACGCCGCTGTTCGGATTTTTTCTGAAAAAGGGGTGGCACGCAGCACGTTGGATGAAATTGCAAAAGCAGCAGGCGTTACGCGGGGTGCTGTCTATTGGCACTTTGAAAACAAAACGCAGATTTTTGAGGCTTTACACGAGCGCCTGCATCGCCCTTTTGTTGATATGATCCTGGAAGACCTGGAAAAAGACCATCCGGAACCGATGGTGCAGCTTCGTGATTTATGTATCCAGATCATGTTGGATCTCGAAAAAGATGAACAAAGACAGCAAACCCTTATTCTATTTTTCATGAAAAGCGACTATTCCGGCGATCTTGCACCCTATAAAGACAAACACCGCGAGAAAAAAGCGGAGAGCATGCGGCTGTTTAAACGTTACATCGAAAAAGCCAAAAAAGCCGGAAAATTAAATACACAGGCCGATCCCGAACTTTTAACACAGTGTATTTCGTGCTTTATGAAAGGTATCCTCTTTGAATATCTGGATAACCCGGAAGGCTTTGATATTGAAAACAAAGCACCCAAATTGATCAATTTGTTTTTCAATACTCTGGAATTGGAAAAGAATTAAATGCGGCGGCTTATTTTTTTTTACAACATCTCTTGCCTTTGTAACATTATCCTCCCCTCTTGTGCCACAGGCCTATGCCGACCCACAGGCCGGTAATTTTAAAGATAGAATTCCCAAAGAGCTTCTTGATGAAGATGCCGATTTTTTCACCTTCACGGTTGAAAATGATAATTTTGGCGGGAATACCGATGAAAACTATACAAGCGGGGTGCGCTTCACCTATTTCGATTATAGTGCCGATCCACCGTGGTTTGCCGACATACTGGATCACTATGTCCCCACGTTTGAAATTAATGAAACGACTTCAACCTATTATTCTTTCGGACAAAACCTGTATACACCAGAAAATATCACGGTGCGTACGCCCGATCCGAAAGATCGTCCTTATGCTGCGTTTTTGTATGTTTCTGCCGGACTGACCAGTTTGACGGATAATCACGTGGATGACCTGGAAGCCACGATCGGGATCGTCGGCCCCTGGGCTTTGGGGGAACAGACTCAAAAATTTGTTCATGACGTTCTAGATGCAGACGACCCTTCGGGCTGGGATCACCAACTGGAGAATGAGCCGGGACTGATGCTCTCCTGGCAGCGCCAATGGCCGGAGGCCTATGCAGCCGATATAGATGGCTTCACATTTCGGGCGGCACCTCATGCTGGCATTACGCTTGGCAATATATATACATACGGCTCCGGTGGTTTGAGTTTTCAACTCACGCCCAGCCAGTATAAATGGCAATCTACCCCTTTGCGGGTACGCCCTGCCATTCCGGGTAGCGGCTTTTTTGCCGTGCCGGAGGATCGTTTCGCTTGGTCATTGTTTGCCGGAGTGGAGGGGCGCGCCATGGGACGCAATATATTTCTGGACGGCAATACGTTCGAGGACAGCCCCTCGGTTGATAAAAAATACCTGGTGGCTGATGCCAACGCGGGCGTGAGCTTTACCTACGGCAAAGCGCAGTTTTCCTATACCATCAACTGGCGGTCAAAGGAATTTGATGGGCAAGACGACCCGTCTCTCTTCGGCTCGATCTCTTTAGGGTACAGGTTTTAGATTGCGAAAGCTGACGACTGAGAAATTCTAGTAGCGTTTTAAGGATTTCAGGTTTTGCTTAAATGCAGCAAATTCCTGAGGGTCAATATTTCCATCGGCATTCTTATCGATATTTTCAAAGACAAATTCATCTTGCACTTTTTGCTTGACGCCGTCTTGACGCATACCGCCCGCGCAACCGCTCATCAGCATTATCGCTATCAGGCCTGTCATAAGTATGGCTTTTCTTTTCATAGTATTTTCTCCTTTTATGCTGGGCAACTGTAACATTTTTTTCATTAGACACATTCTAAAATCTTATCGAGGTGCTTTCTCCAACTTAAGCCGCAATTGATCGGCGAAAAGCCAGAGCAGATAATGTTAACAGTGATAAGCCCACCACGCTCACGGCCAGAAAATTCGGCCAGACAATATCAAGCCCCGCCCCGCGATACAAAATCGCCTGCGCGAAGGATACAAAATGGGTTGAAGGCACGAACCACATGATGTGCTGCAGCCAGTCCGGCTGGCTTTCCAGAGGCGTTTGCCCGCCCGAAAGCAGATTCATCGGCAGGATCGTAATAATAAACAGCAGGCCGAATTGCGGCATGGAACGCGCAGTCGTCCCCAGAAAAATTCCCAAGGCCGAGGCAAAAAACAGATAAAGCAAGGTTCCCAACAAAAAAAGTGGCACCGATCCGGCAATCGGTACTTGCAAAACGCCCTCAATCATCACCCACAAACAAAATGCTGTTGCCGTGAGGATCACCAGACCATTGGCCCAAACTTTGGAGAGCATAATCTCAATCGGCGTCACCGGCATGACCAGAAGGTGTTCGATTGTGCCATGTTCGCGCTCCCGGATCAGCGCGGCACCGGTGAGCAGAATAACAAACATCGTGATGTTGGAGATGACCTCCATAATACTCGTAAACCATTTGGATGACAGATTCGGATTAAAGGCATAACGAAGCCTCATATCGACCGGACTTTGCGATGTGGACGGGCCGTTATTTGTAAAACGCGTTATCTCATCATTTATGATATTTTGAATATAGCCCGATCCGATCCCGGCGATCATAACGGCGGTGGCATCCAGATTGACCTGAAGGGTTGGCTGGCGGCTACGCAACACATCAGCCTCGAACTCTTCGGGAATAACCAGAACAAAACTGTATTTGTCCAGATCCATACCT
>MDTB01232017.1_pt1 | contig 13299 bp, 9 predicted proteins | sample 811161 | NCBI WGS metagenome assembly MDTB01 (sample SAMN05326650, study PRJNA326480) | marine metagenome | isolation source: seawater | place: Mediterranean Sea | collected 2009 | reverse complement strand
GTTAAAGGTTCGCTGTGAAAGCCTTGCCTCGGTCTCAACAAAAGCGCGGTAGAAACCACTCTCGATCGACATGAGTTGGGTATGCGAACCCTGCTCGAGCAGTCTGCCTTGGTCGATATACAAGATAGTGTCCGCTTGTTGAATAGTGGATATGCGATGCGTAATCAGAAATACCGCTCGCTTCTGCGCCCACTCTGTGAGGCGCTGGAGAACGCGATGCTCGGTAGCAGCATCAAGGGCTGCGGTGGGCTCGTCGAGAACAAGGATCGGTGCGCCTTTTACAAGGGCGCGCGCGATTGAAAGACGTTGGCGCTGGCCGGTGGATAGCTTGCCGCCTCGATCACTCAATACCGTGTCTAACCCTTCGGGTAAGCTGGCAATGTATTCCTCTACGCAGGCGACCCTCACGGCTTCCATAAGCTGCGCGTCGGTAGCCTCTGGCAGTGCATAACGAATGTTGTCGCGTAAAGATAAACCAAATAAGACGTTTTCCTGTAAAGCGACCGATACATTTGCGCGCAAACTGTCTAGGTCTAGATCTCTAAGATCCACACCATCAATTGATACCGAGCCAGCGTCGGGATCGAAAAGCCGGGAAATTAAACTCATTAAGCTGGTTTTGCCGGAACCGGTTGGCCCGACAATTGCGGTCACGGTACCTGGCTTTACGCTAAAGCTAATGTCCTGCAAAACAGGTCTTTCGGGTTCGTAAGCAAAGCTTACTTTGTCAAAGCGAAGCTCGTGGTGAAATCCTCCTAGTGCCGGGGCATTAGGTTTGGATTTGACGTCGGGCTCAATGTCGAGAATATCGAATACTCTATTCAGGCCCATAGCCATGTCTTGTGCCCGGGTCCAGCGGTCGACTAAGTCACGGATGGAGACGCTGGAAGCGCCTAAATATTCCTGAGCGGACTGATATGCGGAAAGATTCCAGCGTAAGAAACTTAGGCCGACGAGCGCCACTAATACACTGGCGTAGGTTTCGCGCTCGCCAAATGCCCAGATGGCGGTCAGGTATTGCCCATATAACAGCGCGCCCGCGGCGATTGTGAAGGTGACAATCCCAATAACCGCCATTAATGAGCGGACGCGGTATGACGCATTGAACGCATTGATGGAGTCTGACTCAAAACGCTGTTGCTCTTTCTCCTCTGTGCTAAAAGCCTTGATAAGCCGGGTACTTGCAAACGTTTCCTGTACGCGTGATGTGAAATTCGAATTAGCTTGGCGGCTGGCTAAAGAATTGACTCGCATGCGGGGTGAAAACCAGCGCGCCCATATTAAGGTGCCAACTATAATTGACAGAGCCATCAGCCCTAAAATTGGATCCAGCGCAAACAGAAAGATGATGCCGGTAAAATAGGTGATCAGGACCTGTAGCGCTTGCGTAATTTCGCCGATGACAGCCGTTACTTGAGAGCTGTCCTGATAAATTCGATATACAGAATCGCCAACCCGATGATTGCTGTGGTAGCGCAGGGATAACTGATGCCAGCGCCCTACTAAAGCAACGCGTAGATCCTGATTCACCCTTTGCATGATGTAGATGTAGTAATAGGGTAGTGCGAAACCAAGCGGCAACTGCGCGAGCCAGCCGAGTACCAAAAACACGGCATAGACCGATTTGAGGCTGTGGCGCTGCTCCGGCGAGAGAGGATTGAGTTCTATATTGGCACTGTCTTGGTTGGGCGAATCAACTGGTTTGGAGCCCTCTATTGGGGTACCAGCGAGTTCAGGATCTGCGATTAGATCCGCAATGAACGGCGTCAGCGGTTTCGCCTGCAGAATCGATTGGCTGACTACGTCTACAGAAAACAATGAAATCAAAATCAGCAGTAGTGTGGATGCCCATACTCCGACAAAGTAATAAATTAAGTGGCTTCCAAGGCGGATTCTGAAGCGCAACCTGCCGGCTTGGAACTGGTATTGAAACAACCAAATCCCTGCGCTGACGGCGCACATGATCGCGATATAAACATTGTCGAGCAGGCCCTCGACGATGAATACCGCAAATAAAAAACTCACAGCTCCGATAATGAAAAGACTTGTCGAAAGAGCCGCATAAACTTTTTTCTTGGTAACGAGCAGGCACCACGAAAGGACTGCCATTGCAAAAGTGGTGATCAGCAAAAAATCATATAACCAACTTTCGTTATAGGGCAGCACCCCAGTAACTGGGCCAAGGGCAGCGGTTAGGGTGGCGAGCGGTGGTATATGCTTAAAACTCCATCGTGTCGCCTGGTTATCGTTAGGCGCATCAGGTGCAGTGGAAGGCGTCGCGGATTCGGTGTGTCCGAAAGGTGTCGGGCTTGTTGCCGCGTTGCTGCCTGAAAATGACAGCTCACGCCAGTAACCAAGAATATAGGGCTTCAGGAATGGCCAAGTTCGGGCAAAAATCATGGCAATGGCGATGAAGCCCTGGTCTGCGGCAGGACTGTCTTTTTGATCTTCGTTTACGGAGCCTGTGCCAAGAAATGGCAGAGCCTTGGCCCGGTTTGAATTGCTCATGAACGCCCCCGACGTTACTCGGATCAGCCTATAAAGCCGCGTCGCGGTGGGTCAACGCTTGTATTTATTAGTTCACCCATAAACTGCTTAGCGATTAGCTGCCTAGGTCTAGCTGCACGCTATTTATGGGCTGTAATTCCGCCACAAGGTGAAGATCGGAGTCGCTTGTGCAAAACCTTGCTTGTTTCAATTGTGCGGCGAAAATGGGGGAAATCTACGGCTCGAGCGTTGCGTTCGCTTCGTGAAAGTTCTTACGCTGTTGGGGTAATCGTCCAAGGAGGTTGGAGATGGTGCAGATAACACCAGACTATGCTGATCGTGTTTACGCAGGGGTATTAGGTAAGGTAATCGGCGTCTATTTGGGGCGGCCTTTTGAGGGATGGTCGTACGAGCGGATTCAGCAACGGCTCGGCGATATTGAATATTATGTGCACGACAAGCTCGACGTACCGCTTATCGTCACGGATGACGACATAGCTGGCACGTTCACTTTCATTCGCGCGCTGGAAGATCACGGAACTAACCCAGACATCAGTCCAAAAGATATCGGCGAAAGTTGGCTCAATTATCTCATCAAGGGCAGAAGCGTATTGTGGTGGGGTGGCTTAGGCCAGTCCACTGAGCACACCGCCTACCTGCGTCTCGCCAGCGGTATAGACGCACCGATGAGTGGGTCAATGGAAATGAATGGGCAGGTGGTAGCGGAGCAAATTGGCGCGCAAATATTCATTGACGGATGGGCCATGGTCGCCCCGGGTGATCCGGATCAGGCTGTAAAGTTTGCCGAAGCCGCGGCTAGAGTGAGCCACGACGGGGAAGCTGTTAATGGCGCGAAGGTTTTAGCCGCTATGGAGGCTATGGCTTTTGTGGAAAACGACATTCAGAAGCTGATTGATATTGGCCTTAGTTATATTCCTAAAGATTCGGTTATTGCTAGGATGATCGCTGACTTACGTGCCTGGTATGCCGTAGAGAAAGATTGGCGTGCCACAAGAGAGAAGTTGGAAGCAAACTATGGGTATGACAAATATGGCGGCAACTGCCATATGGTGCCTAACCGCGGTTTGATCATTCACTCGCTACTGCACGGCGAGGGCGATTTTTCTGAGACTTTAAAGATTGTTAACACCTGCGGTTGGGATACAGACTGTAATTCCGGCAATGTGGGCTGCCTTATGGGCTTACTGGTGGGCTTAGAAGGCATCGATGCGAGTGCTGATCGAGGTATTGATTGGCGCGGCCCAGTCGCCGACCGGTTGTACTGTCCGACCTCGGACGGCGATCGCTGTATAAGTGATTGCGCGCGTGAAGCCAAACAGATCATCAACATGGGCCATACGCTTGCTGGCGAGCCCAGTTTCGAACCGAAGCAAGGTGCGCAATTCCATTTCAGCTTTCCTGGCTCTGTTCAGGGCTTCCAAGTTCAATCGGGCACGGCGGAGTTGAGCAACTTGCAGGGTGGGTCGTTGCGCATTGTCGGTAAGTCAGGAGCGCGAATAGGCACACCTGTATTTGCACCCTCCATAGAAGTCGCTGAATACTTTGAAAAGGCGCACTACAAACTTATGGCTTCGCCAAGGATATTCTCGGGTCAAAATGTGTCTGCGCGTATTAGCGAGCCCGGTGCAAATCTATACATCGCCTACTACGGTGAGGATGATGAGGTGGATTATATTGATGTGGACACCAATACCGGGGATGCCACCAATCTTTCACTTCAGGTTCCCAGTCTACCTGGGCCGATTTTCGAAGTGGGCATTCGCTTAAATGAAGACGTTTCCCTCCATTTAGATCATGTCGGTTGGCGGGGGAATCCGCAGGTGACATTCGAGCGGCCCAAGCATAAAGGACTAATGTGGAGGCGTGCCTGGGTTGACGCAGTTGATCAATTAGTAGGTTGGACGGAGATGTTCCGGCTCGTGCAAAACGAAGGTCTTGGCATGATTTCTCAGGGCACCCGTGAATGGACTGACTATGCGGTCAGTGCTGATGTAACGCCGCATCTTGTCTCGCGCGCTGGTGTCGCGGCACGGGTGCAGGGCTTAACTCGATTTTATGCGCTGCTGATCACGCGCGAGCAAAAAGTCCAGTTGGTGAAAAGCTTGCACGAAGAAAGCGTATTAGCCGAGGCCCAATTTAATTGGTCGTTCGGAGACACTTTGGATATGACGTTGCGGGTAGTAGGCGATGAACTGGTAGGTGAGATCAATGGTTTAACGGTGTTAACAGCGCGAGATTCGTCGCTGGACAGCGGCGCGATCGGCCTGATCGTCGCAGATGGCCGCAGCGCAACTCACAAAGTGGAAGTTGCGGCGGCAGATTAGCAGTATGGCAAAATGTGAGGTAGGCGCGGCGCTTGACGCTGCCGCCGATCAGAGCGCCGGTGGCATAGGAAAATTTGGAGCGGAGATTTTATGTTAGAAACGCTGTTTTCCATGCGTGGCAAAGTCTGTGTCGTGACAGGGGGTTCTACCGGACTGGGCAGCTATATGGCTCAGGGTTTTCTCGAAGCAGGGGCTGAGCGGGTGTATATCACCGCACGTTCCGCGGATAAGTTGCAGGCTAAAGCGGAAGAACTTTCCGCGATCGCATCCGGCGAGTGTCTTCCTGTTGTTGGCGATCTATCAACGCTGGAGGGGGTTGAGGCATTGGCGGCCAGACTCCGTGATCAAGAGTCTTCTATCGATGTGCTGGTCAATAATGCAGGACTAGGAACAGGAGGTCCTTTCGCCCAGATGAGCGCTGATGACTGGGACCGAACCATGGACATTAACCTCCGGTCGCCCCTGTTTTTGACCCAGGCGCTTCTCGATTTGTTGAAAGGCCGGGCGACAGTAGATGCACCCTCGAGCGTTATTTTTGTCAGTTCGGTGGCTGCCAGTGAGATATATGCACACGTGATGGCGTATTCCACTAGCAAAAAGGCGGTGGAGCACCTGACGCCGCAGTTGGCTTTAGCCTTTGCCGATGAGCATATTCGCGTTAACGCCATTGCACCGGGCAGGTTCTATTCAGAAATGACCCGTGGTGCCTGGCAGGATCCAGAGGCCGAAGCCTATAAAGCAGAATTGCAGCGGATTCCAGCCCATCGTTATGGTGATATCCACGACATAGCAGGCGTCGCCATTATGCTGTGTAGTCGCGCAGGCGCGTACTTTACCGGTGAAGTGTTGAATGTGGACGGTGGTCATCGGCTGCGTCGCTAATCGATTCAGGTAGCTAAGCTGTTGCTTGCATTGGGCTGAAACCGATATAAGCCGCGTCCGCCTTTAGATTTTTGCTCAGTTGCCTTGCTTTTAATGGATCTCTTGCGTCTTCGGCTCTACGAACAGCTTTAATGTGCGCGGCCAGTTTGGGGCGCCGACGCGGCTTTCTGCGTTGCGCTAGCTTTAATCCTATGAGCGCGTTATTGCCAAAATCGCTCTGATTTCAGCCAGGCGCGAATTGGATAAAGCTCTCCGGTTAGGGCATCGGAGGCCGGAGACGCCAGAAATAGGGCAAGATCCGCGACGTCTTCCGGATTCGGTGTTAGTTCCAGTCGCGGTACTGGATTGCCTTCGGCGTCGGTATTTGCTGGAATAATCCCGTAGCCCTTAAGTTCGTCGGTGGCGATGAGGCCGGGTAGAATGCAATTAACGTTAATATTGTGCTGTGCCCACATGTGAGCGAGATTGTTGGTAAGGCTTATGACGCCGGCCTTGGCAGCAGAATAGTGCAACTGATGCGGATTGCCTTTGCTGCCGGCGGTTGACGAAATGTTAATGATTTTACCACCCTTTTGTTTGATCATTTGCCGGCCAGCGGCCATGCAGGGCAGGAATACGCCTGTTAGGTTCTGGTCGACAATGGTGCGCCACTCATCTAATGGTGTGTCCTCAGCAGCGTAGCTGCGTCCCCATCGCCCGGCGTTGTTTATGACCACGTCCACCGAGCCAAAAGTGGCAACTGTCTCATCGATCAGAGAGTTCACCTGTTGCTCGTCGGTTACGTCCACTGGGATGGCTGCCGCGCTATAGCCTTTTCTTTGCAGACTGGCGGCTTCTGCCGCAATTTTGTCTTGGCTGCGGCTTGCAACGATAACGTTGGCGCCGGCAGCGCCGAAGTTGGCGCACATGGCACGACCAAGACCGCCGGCTCCGCCAGTCACTATTACGGTTTTATTGTGCAGTGAAAAATTCGACATGGGTTACTCCCGTAGCTTGTGTGCAGTTGTTTTTGGTTGCGGGATGGATGAACTCTTTCTTTGTTTGGCCGTAAGATGTTGATCTACCAGGCCCTAGTATCCAGGCTGGACAGTAGTGGATTCAAAACCTCGTTGAGTAATTGTTGGCGCTTTTCGACGTGGTCGGCATGAGTGACCAGGTTTTGCAATTCGTTGGGATCCTCAGTGATGTCATAAAGTTCGATGGGTTCCCGGGTTTTTGCATCCGCCGAGAGTTTATGTCTGCTGGTGCGCAGCATAACGAAAGCTGATGGCGGTAGACCCAGTTCACTCAATACCGCAGTGCGTTGGGAATGATTTGAATCACCTTCAAGAATTGGCAGAACTGACTGGCCGTCGCTGTCCTGAAGTGGTGTGGCTTCGCAGATATCAATAAGCGTTGCAACAATATCCAAGTGGCAAGTGAGGGCCTGAGCGGTACCTTGGCCTCGTCCGTTTGGCGAGCGAAACAAACAGGGTACCTTGACAGCGCCCTCATAAAAGACCTTTTTTGCAAGTAATCCGTGATCGCCAAGCATTTCTCCGTGGTCCGACGAAAAAATAATCCAGGTGTTGTCCAACAGATTACGCTCTTCTAATGTTTGCAAAATCCCGCCAACACAATCATCGATTAGGGTCACCTTGCTATAGTAGTTAGCCTTCAGCAGTTGGTTTTGCGCAACGCCCATTTTATTGAGCTTGTTCGGCGCATGTTTAAGCAGTAACTCCACATGAGAGGACAGTGGGCCGGTCCGTTGGTCGCGAATCGAAAGCGGCATATCGTCAGGGTTGTATAAACTGCGATACTCAGGGGGTGCGTCCCAGGGGTCATGTGGCCCCCCGAAATTCACCTGTAAATAAAAGGGTTCGGCGTTGTCGCAGTCGTTGATCCACTCTTGCGCGAGACGGCCAATAAAGACGTCGAGGTGATCTTCGGTGGGCAACGGGGTGGGCGGCAGTTCCCATGGGTATGGTCTGGTTCCACGTAAGTACATTTCGAAATATTGCCGGTGCGCATCGAGTAACCCACGAGCGGCCAAATGGTCGGTGTATAACGAGTCGGTTAATAGTGACTCGGATGGTCCAGTAGTTTCTCTGGCGTCGACAAAACCCCAATCTTGCATTTCTTGTTTATGCTCGCCTGCGTGCCCGGGACCGTGGCGCCAAAGGTGAGTTTTGCCGACCACGCCGGTGCGATAGCCGGCGTCGCGAATATTGCGCACGTGGCTTTGTCCGTGGCGAAGTTCTGGATCTGCAAAGGCCCATACGCCATGCTGATGAACCTTATATCCGGTCATCATACTTGCGCGAGCAGGCATACAGACTGGTGAACTGGTGAAGCATTGGCTGAAGACGGTGCCCTCTGCGGCAAGTTTGTCCAGATGCGGCGTAATCGCTACTGGGTCGCCCGCGTGGCCCATTGTGTCTGCGCGCTGTTGGTCGCTGAAGATGAATACTATGTTCGGTCTAGGCATGAATCGCTCGGTTCTATCCAGTCACTATCCCATAACGTATTTACCGCGGGCAAAATAATGCAATCCGGTATGCGATACATTACCCCAAAATTGACTATGCCTACCTGCGCGGGTGCCTGCCGAGATCTACGAGGGGTGGAAAAGAGTCTAGCTGCGGGGTAAACGGGCGGGCTATCTTGTTGCGTTAGACGGTCTGAATGTGTTGCAACATATCTTCGGCAACTTGCCAAAGCTCTTTGGCCAATGTTCGATTAGCGAGCAGGTGGTCGTGCTCGAGTTCGACGAGCTTGCATGCAGCAAAAAAACATCCCGACTCTTTTGCTGCATCGGGATGCGTGGCCACATAAACTTGGGTAGAGGCCCCTTCCTCAACGGTACGCAGGAAGCCGCGAGCCATTAGTGCGGCTGCTTTCGTCCAAAAGGGCGCTGCATGGCTGATGTTGGTCAGAATGCTGCCGGGATGCAGTGCGTTCGACGTTAGGTTAGTGCCCTTCAGGCGGTCTGCCAATTCCAACGAAAAAAGCGCATTGGCGAGCTTCGATCTGCCGTAAGCCTCTCCGGCATGGAACACACCCTCGCCACGCAGATTGGCAAAGTCGATGCCGCATTCGGGTGCCTGTTTGTAGGCTGAATCGCTGCTGACATGAACAAAGCTCCCCACGCCGCGCTGTTGCATGGCTGGTAATAGGTATTTGATTAGCGCGAAGTGACCAAGAAAATTAGCAAAGAAAACTTTTTCGACACCATTTACCAGTTCAAGAGAGCCAAAAGGATATATGCCCGCATTGCAAATAACAGTATCCGGCACCAGATCTGCAGCGAACAAAGTGTTCGCACAGTCGCTAATCGAGGCTGGGTCGGTCAGTTCTAGGGCCAGAGGTGTGATTTTGCCCGCCATATTGCGACTGGCGAGTTGCACTTTTTCTTCAGTTCTTCCTGTTGCTAAAACATGAGCGCCGCGCAATGCGAGCACTCGCATGCTCTCGCGGCCTATGCCGGAGGTGCATCCAGTGACGAGCACCGTACTTTCGGATAGATCAAGGTGTGCGGTCACCTCTTCAGCGGTAGTGTTTTTGGTGAATTGATTCATAGAAGCAGGGCGTGATGATTATTGAAGCAGTGCCGTTGTAGATTGGTAGCCACGTATTAGCTAAAACCGGTCGGTCACGATGAGGATCCCTGATCACTTCTGGCCTGAAACGCTAATCTAATCTCCCGGTATAGAAACAATTAAAGCCTCGGCGTTGCGCGCCGTTATGGTTGGCCCCTGACCAATGCACGGTTCGAGATTGAAACAGCAACATGTCGCCAGCGCTCATAGCTGCTTCCACCAAGTCAGGATGATTGGAAAGGTCATTGGGCTGGTTTGGGCGCAGATGGGCGAATTCGGCTTCGTGCTTGTGAGAGCCTTTAAGGAAGTGAATGCAGCCGTTTTCGCGATTGGTATCGTCCAGGGCGACCCAGATCACGCCACCGTAAACTGCGTCGATATGCGGATAAATCTCTTCATAGTTTTTGTTCTTGGTGAAGAAGCTTGCGGTTGCAGGAATGGGCTTTGTACCGAGTAGTTTTTGCAGCAGTGGGACTTGTGGCCCCTCATTAAGCAGTTTTTCGAAGAAGTCGTCTGCTTTTTCCAATCCCTTAGTGATATTTGTGTAGGTCGGCGAAAATTCAGTTCGATTGCTTAAAATCCGCTCTGCACGCCAGCGAATTTCTTCGACCTGCTCGGGCTTGAAAAAACTTCGAGCGATCGCAAAGCCGTTGTCTCTAAACGATGTTGATAGCGTGCTGAGCTCTGCTTCCTGCATGTGTCGTTTTTACGCTCGCTTATAGTATCTATTGCAGCGCACTTTATATGTCGGCTCGAACATTTACACACGGCCATATTGCGTTTTCCCCCAATTTCTAGCGCTCGACGCGTTCTGCACCACTGGGTAAATTCTCAGCCTGGTTGCAAATTTGGGTGACTTTGAGGGGCCCATGCGAAGGCTCGTGCTTGAGAATGGCTTACGATGGCTGGGCGGCGGATTAAATGGGAGTCGTGGTTTTGGAGTTAGGAATACTTGCCGATGATCTCACCGGGGGCATGATGGTCGCGAGCTTGCTTGAGGCCGAGGGTATCCGGTGTCCATTGGTAAGTTCAGTTGAAGCATTGGCTGAACTTGACCCGACCACAGCAGAAGCTGTAGTCGTTGCGAGAAAAATCCGACTAATTGAGCCAGATCTGGCTGTGCTCGAAGCGCAGACTGTTGTCGCGGGTTTACAGAAACTGGGTATTCAACGGTTCTACTATAAGTACTGCGCTACGTTCGATTGCACTGATCGAGGCAATATTGGTCCCGTCGCGCTTGCGATGCTGGAGGCGAGCGGCGGATCCAAGACGATATTTTGCCCCGCTTTTCCGCGGCATACGGTTACTGTCTTTCAGGGCAGGATGTTCATCGGTGCAACCCCGTTAGAGGATTCGTTTAAGAAACATGATCCGGTCACACCGATGTTGAACTCTAATCTTGTTGAAGTACTTGAACCCCAAACTACTGAGCAGGTGGGTCTAATCCCGCATGGTGTTTTGGTACAGGGCACTGCGGCCGTTGAATCCTATTTAGCCAAAGCGGATGGAAAAAAACTTTTTATCGCGGATACAGCGGACGACGCGGATCTTGAACGTATCTGCGAGTTTGTCCTAGATTGGCCGTTAACTACCGGGGCCGATGCGCTGCCAGTATTTCTCTCGCGGGCATGGCGACAACGCAATGGCACGGAATTGCAAAGCTCGCAAAAAACTTTGCTGCCGCCGTCTCCCGGGCGGGAAGCTGTGATTGCTGGTAGTTGTGCGGGGCCGACGCTGCGGCAGCTGCAGCGATTTGCTCAACAGCACCCCCTGTTGCATATAAATTTGCTCGATGCAGGAGATCCTGCAGCTTTTGTAGAACGCATATTAGCTTGGGTAAGAGCGCAACCAGAGGATCAGCCGCTGGCTATCGCTACCTCGGACGATGTTGCAGACGTTGAAAAAAACCAAGCCATGCTCGGTCGCGAGGGCGCCGCGGCTCTGGCTGATCATATCATTGGCGAGGTCGCACGAGGATTGCTTGGCATGGGTTTCAGGAAATTTGTAGTCGCTGGAGGCGAAACCTCTGGGCAGGTTATCAACTCCTTAGATATCGCCTCGGTTGAGGTGTCTGCATTCGATGAACTAGGCGGCGGCTACTGCCATCAATCCACGCCAGAACCTGTCTCATTGGTTCTGAAAGCAGGTGCATTAGGGCAGGATGATTTCTTTTTTCGTGCTTTGGAAAGAATGCGACTGGCGGAACGCAATTAACTTTTGGGGGGTTTAATGAGCGGGCAACACGATGAAGCAAATTTGCGAGCTCAGCTCGCTGAGCAATACCAACAGCTAGAGTCGATTGGGCTTAACGAATTATCGTCGGGCAATGTGAGCTGTCGTTTCGGCGATAACATGCTGATATCGCCCTCTGGAGCTACAGGTTCGAATATTGCGCCTGAGCATGTTGTAGAGGTCACTTTGGACGGCGAATGGAGTGGTGAGCGTAAGCCCTCGAGCGAGTGGCGGATGCACGCGGCAATCTACAAAGAGACCAAGGCCGAGGCGGTAGTGCATACCCACTCAGATCATTGCGTGGCGTTGGCCTGCCAGGGTCGCGGTTTACCGGGCTTCCATTATTTGGTCGGTTCGTTTGGCGGCTCAGATGTACCCTGTGTTCCGTATTCAACCTTTGGTACCGAGAAGTTGGCGCAAGATGCAGCAGCGGCTCTGCACAAACGTTCGGCTTGTTTGCTAGGAGCGCATGGCATGATTTGTCGTGGTCGAGATCTCGCTAACGCGGTTTCTCTTGCCCATCGTCTGGAAATTATGTGCCGCCAATATCTGCTCGCCTGTCAGCTAGGCGAACCGTATTTGCTGAGCAAAGAGGAGTGGCGCGAGTTTTTCGACCGGGTAAAAAAAGTCAGCTATGGATCGTTTATCTAGCACATAAGACGACTTAAATTCTTTGCCGGTAAATGGGTGAATACCGTTAGTGCTGGGTTGCCGGTCTAATTTGATGGCGTACTCTGGCTGCGGATACAAGGGTGAGCGTTACCATGATTTCATTTGACGAGTGTCGAGTTGTTGATTTGAGTCCTCGGATCAAGGCTCGGGTGCACCGCGTAGATGGCACGATTGAAGAAGGCACAAGAGATCCCTATGGCAAGCCGTGGGTAATGCAAGAGGGGCGATTTCCGGGGGATAATTCGCTCTTCACGCTCTATTCGGCGCCTAAGGATGATGCAGTCTGGCATCAGGAACGTATGACATCGCATCACGGCGCGCATGTGCAAGCTGGTAAGGGACACATAGACCACTGGTCTGGTATGCCCAAAGAGATGCAGGGGCTTTGGGAAATGCCGCTGGAAACGTTCGTTGGGCCGGCTTCGGTAGTAAGCCTCGATCACCTTAAGCCGAGGGCCGATGACGAATCTGCGCGTTATCCTCTAGGCGAAGGCTTTAGAATGCAAAGTCAAAAAGGCGATTTGCGTGGTCAAGAAATATTGCCCGAGCATCTAGAGCACGTTAACCAAGGTGACATACTCCTGATGACCAGTTGTTATGAAGGGCTGGAACAGCCTTGGCTGTCCGAGTCGACGGCGCAATGGCTAATTTCAGACAGGCGAATCAGAATGCTCGGGCTGCAGGCAACTGGGGTGCAGTGGCAATACGCACTTAAAGCGGCTGCGCCGGCGAATTCGCCCATCAGGAGGATGTTGCTAGGCGCCAACATCCCGATAGCGCATCCTCTTGTGAATATAGACGTATTGCAGCAGCAGCGAGTGTTTTACTTTGGCTTACCCTTGAATACTCCAAAATTGGAAGCCAGTTTTATTCGAGCGATAGCCTTTGAATCGCCAAATGTGTAACACGCCTCGCGCAGGGGCAGCGCTGAAGACAAGCATAGATAGCTCTAAAGTTACGAGGAACAGGGCATGATGGAAGAAATGTTCGAAAGTTTCGGCAGCGCTAAGATCGTTGATCTGACTGTAGAGCTTGTTTCGCGATTGACGCGACTGAACGGCTCAGTAGAACAAGGCACCCGCGACGTATACAACATGCCC
>MDTB01212293.1_pt1 | contig 13299 bp, 16 predicted proteins | sample 811161 | NCBI WGS metagenome assembly MDTB01 (sample SAMN05326650, study PRJNA326480) | marine metagenome | isolation source: seawater | place: Mediterranean Sea | collected 2009 | reverse complement strand
TTGAAAGTCTTATTAACAGATATATCATCGATAATAAACTCTACATTTGATTGCCCTTTCCACTCATTTAGGGATAATTTTCCTGCAATATTAAATGTTTTTTTATTTTTTTTTAGTAGATAAGCGCCAATATCATTTTCTACTGCATTAAAAGCTATACATTTTATTGTAGAACCATCATTGCCAACTAAAACCGATTTAACATGCTTTTCTCCAACAATTTTTCCATTAATCGTTTTAACATCTTCAATTACAAATTTTGGTTCTGGATTACCTGAACCAAAAGGAGATAATAATGCCACCTTGTTATAAAAATCCAAATTTACTGCTGAGGGAGAAATAATACTATCTAAAAGTACCGGTCTTTCTTTTGTCAAATCTATATTTATGTTACGAAATTTTCTAAATACAAAATTTTTAAGTTTTTCTATATTTTCTGCTTTTATGGAGAAGCCACCTGCCATTTTATGCCCTCCTCCTTTTAATAATATATTTTCTTGAGTTGCGGCAATTATAACTGAACCAATATCAAAACCTAATATAGATCTCGCCGAGGCTTTTCCAAAATCTCCTTCTAAGGAAATTATTATAACCGGTTTGTTAAATTTATCTTTTAACTTAGCTGCTACAATTCCAATAATTCCTTCATGCCAATTAGATCCACTCAAAATTAGAACAGGATCATTCAAATGATCTTTTGCTTTATATAAAATCTTTTGCATAAGATCTTTTTCTATTAATTGTCTTTCTTTATTATATCGATCAAGCTCTGAAGCTAATTTAAAAGTGTTTTTAGGATCTTTATCTAATAATAAATTTGCACCGTGAGAACATTTTCCAACTCTACCTCCTGCATTTATTCTTGGTCCGAGTAAATATCCAAGATGATAAATTGAAGGACTAGAATCTATCTTACATATATCTAATAAAGTTTTTAAACCTAAATTTTTTTTTAATTTAATTATTTTTAAACCTTGCTTTACTATTGCTCTGTTTAAACCTACTAATGGCACAACATCACAAACTGTTCCTAATGAAACTAAATCTAAATAATCTATCAAATTAGGTTCACTAATGTTTTTATTTTTGAACCAATTTGTCGATCTAACTTTTCTATTTAGCGAAACAAGAAACATGAACGAAACTCCTGCAGCACATAAATATTGCAAATTTGATTTATCGTCGAGACGATTTGGGTTTATTATAGAAAAGGCTTTAGGTAAATTAATTTCTGATTGGTGATGATCAAGAACTATAACATCAATTTTATTTTCTTTAGCAAAATTAATTGCATCGAAAGATAGAGTGCCGCAATCTACTGTAAAAATTAATTTAACATTTTTTTTGATTAATTCTCTAAAACTTTCGATAGATGGTCCGTATCCTTCTTTTTTACGATCAGGTATATAAATTTCAAAATCAAGATTTAATTCATTAAAATAATTTCCTAATAATGCTGTAGATGTAGCTCCATCAACATCATAATCACCGAAAATACCTATTTTCTCATTATTGGATATAGCCTCAAAAGTTCTTAAAGTTGATTTTTCCATATCAACTAAATTATATGGATTTGGAAGAATGCTTTTTATTGAAGGATTTAAAAAAGAGTTAATGTCCTCTCTTTTAATATTTCTAATAGATAAAAGTTTAGATGTTATTTCATCTAATGAAAAATTTTCTTTTATAAAAATCAAATCTTCTTGATTATAATTCTTTAAAATCCAATTTTTACCACTTACAGAAAGTGAGCTCATTTATTATATATATTTTTTACAGACTTAATAGTTTTTTGACTTTTGTGAAGAGCGAAAGTATTAACTTCAAATTCGTTTCCTAAATCTTTAACACCTTTTGCTAAATCACCTGATGTAACTCCAGTGGCACAAAACATTACGTCTCCCTTAACCATATCATCAATATTATATTTTCTATTAAAATCTGAGATACCAAGTTTCTTTGCCCTCAGTTTTTCTTCATTATTTAAAACCAATCTACCTTGTATCTGGCCTCCATAACACGAAAGAGCAGCTGCTACTATAACACCCTCGGGTCCTCCACCTGTACTGTAGTAAATATCATTTTTAGGCTTATCACCAATAACACTGAGAGCTCCTGCTATATCTCCGTCTGTTATGTAATTAATTTGAACGTTTAACTTAGTTAATTCTTTAATTATATTTTCATGTCTAGGTCTTTTTAATACGCATGCTTTTATATCAAAAATATTTTTACTTTTAGCTTCTGCTAATAACTTTATATTCTTCGCAACACCATTATCTATATCCATTAAATTCTTTGGTAGATTAGAGCCAATTACAATTTTTTCCATATACGTATCAGGCGCTGATAATAAACCTCCTTTTTCAGAAATTGCTAAAACAGAGAAAGCATTAGGTTCACCTTTTGCAGTAAATTTTGTACCTTCTAATGGATCTACAGCAATATCAAACTTTGGTCCATTTAAAGTTCCAAGTTTTTCACCTATGTATAACATTGGAGCTTCATCCATTTCACCTTCACCAATTACTACCGTCCCCTCCATATTAATTTTATTTAATTCTCTTCTCATAGGATCTACAGCACCTTTATCTGCACCAATTTTATCATTTTTTCCAATAAATTTAGATGCACCAATAGCAGCTTTTTCTGTTACTTTAATAAATAGATTTAAGAATTTTTTGTCGATTGACATTATTTATCATCAATTCTTATTAATTTAGGTTTCTTTTTTATAAATTTCTTTTTTGTAACCTCTTTTAATATTTTGTTCAAAAATTTATCTTTTGACCTATGAGTAATAATTATAATTGAAGAAATTTTTTTATTTTTGTTAGGATTTTGTATTAACCTTTTTATAGAAACTTTATTTTTAGAAAAAATATTTGTTATATTTGACAAAACACCAGGTTTGTCTACCACTTCAAATCTAAGATATGCAGAAAAAAATCTATTATCGATATTATCAAATTTAAGTTTTTTTCTTTCCTTCGATGATAAAGAAAAAGGAAATTTAATATTACCTCTTAATATTGAAGATATATCGGATATAAGAGCTGAAGTTGTTGCAGCCGGTCCAGCACCCTCACCTTGAATTATACTTTGACCTACAGGTTTGCCATCAACAATTACTGCATTTAAAACTCCATCAATGCTAGCCACATATGTCTCTTTCTTAATCAAAGTAGGATGAACTCTTTGGTAAATTTTGTTTTCTAACAACTCAGCAAAACCTAACAATTTAATCTTGTACCCTAGCTTATTAGCATTATCTATATCATTTTTATCTATATCGTTAATTCCCTCAACATAAATATTATTATTCAAAAAAGAGTTAAAACAAAGAGAAGATAAAATTTTCAGTTTAGATGAAACATCATCTCCATTTAAATCTGCAGATGGGTTTGACTCTGCATAACCTAAGATTTTTGCATTTGATAAAACCTCTTTTAATGATTTATTTTCTTTATCCATAGATGAAAGAATGTAATTTGATGTACCATTAAATATGCCATAAATTTTTGATATCTTATTTGCAATTAAACCTTCTTTTAAGGACCTAATAATGGGAACTCCGCCACAGACAGAAGCTTCAAATTCTAAATTTACTTTATTTTTTTCAGCTATTTTAGCAAGTTGATCGCCATATTTTGCAATTAAAGCTTTATTTGCAGTAACAACATGTTTTTTATTTTTAAGAGCATTAAAGACCAATTTTTTAGCAGCGCCTTCTGCACCACCAATTAACTCTACTATTAGATCAACATCATCCAATTTTGTTGCATCAAGATAATTTTTAAGCCATAAATTTTTATTTATTTTTATGTTTCTTTTTCTTTTTGGATTTTTAGCACATACATATCTAATATTAGGTAGACAATTATTTTTTTCGGTTAGTAATTTTTTATTGTCTCTTAGATATTTGAATAAATAGCTTCCAATGTTTCCAAGGCCAATTATAGCAATATTTAGTTTTCTCATAATAATTAAATTATTGTCTAGTGGTTATATCTGGAAAATTTTTCTTTTTTCCTTGTTCTAGTAAATACTTAGATATTTCATCAATACTACATTCCTTCAAAATTGTACAAACATCAACAACTTCTTTTTGTTTTTTATTCACATTTTCTTTAAAAACAATTTTTGAATAACTTTTATTTATATCGCTTTCAATTTTTGTTTTAGAATTTGAGTTATCTAAAATAATCTTTTTTTTTTTAGCAATTTTAACTGGATCGTTTTTTTCTTTTTTCTTAGTTTTTATATTCTCTTTAATCTTCTTTATTTCTTTATCAGATAGAATTTTCAAATTTTCTTTAGGTTTTTTTTTTGATATTGCATTAACCACTCTTTTACCATTCTGATTATCTTTTAAATTTAGTTCAATTAGATCAAATTCTTTTCTAATTTTTTTATTTATAATCTTTACCTCTAAAGTTAGATTTTCTTCGAAATATTGTTCTGCTTCTGTCTTATTAACACAAACATGATTTCCACATATTAAAACTGTTTTAGGTTTACTACAGTTGGATAACAAAAGAACCAAAATAGAAAAAAATAGATATTTCATTTTAATCCAAGATAATCAGGAAATTTATAAAGAAGATTCATGTTTTGTATAGCTTGACCAGAGGCACCTTTAACTAAATTATCGATTGCTGAAAATATTACAATTTTATTTTTTATTCTTGTTTCACACACAGATATCTCACAATTATTTGTATTTAATACATTGCCAGATCCTATTGGGCTATTTAATTTTAGAATTTTAATAAATTTAGAATTTTTATAAAAATTAATTAGATTGTTTCTGATAGCATGCGCAGATTTACCTTTTTTAATTTGTACATATATAGATGTCAAAATACCTCTAAATGTAGGTAGCAGATGTGGATTAAAAGAAAATTTTATTTTCTTCTTGGTTAATTTATAAAATTGCTGATCTATTTCACACACATGTCTATGGTTTTTAGTATTATAAGCAAATGATGATGAATACAAATTCTTATGAGTGAATTTTTTTTCTAAGTTTTTACCAGCACCTGAATATCCTGACTTAGTATCTATTGTAATATTATTAATATTTATGAGGTTTTTCTTTATTAAAGGCACTAAAGCTAATTGAACTGATGTTGGATAGCATCCTGGATTAGCAATAATTCTAAAGTCGCTAATAGTTTCGTTATTTAATTCTGGAATTATATATAAAGAATCTTTAATTAATTCTTTTGCTTTATGTTTAATATTGTAATTTTTCTCGTAAACCTTAAAATTGTAAATTCTAAAATCAGCTGATAAATCAATAAATTTTAAATTTTTATTTTTGTTATAAAATTTTTTTATAAATTCTTGAGCTTTTCCATTAGGAAGAGATAGAAAAATTAAATCTAAATCAAGCCAGTTTATTTTGTCTATAGTTGAAATTTTAGGTAAACTTTTTTTTATTCTTTTGTCAAAAAAGTTTATCTTTTTTCCTATATTTTTAGTAGCGCACAAATATTTCACAACAACACCAGGATGTTTGGATAGCATAAAAATGAGATCTAAACCTGTAAAGCCAGTTGCGCCTATTACTGCAACTTTTTTTTTATTATATATAGTCATTCGAGTGTTATACCACTGTCTTTAATAATAGTTAAATTTAAATGATTATCTCTTAGAAAATTGGAAGCTTCTTCTAGCTTTTCTGTGTCCGTATTTTTTACGTTCAACCACTCTTGAATCTCTCGTGGTAAGCTTATCTTTTTTTAATTTTTTCTTTAGGCTTTCATCATAAATTATTAAAGCTTTTGATATTCCAAGAATAATAGCACCGGCTTGTCCTGATAGACCACCACCTTTAACTGAACATTTTACATCATAGTTAGTTGCAACTTCAGAAATTTCTAAAGGTCTTGTTACAATAATTTGATGAACAGGTCTTTTAAAGTACTCATTCATTTTTAAACCATTAACATGAATGGTGCCAGATCCTTTCTTTACCCAAACTTTAGCAATAGATCTTTTCCTTCTTCCAGTTGCGTATTTGCTATCTTTAAAATCTAGTTTAATTTTAGCGGGTTTTACAGATTTTTGGTTTATTTGTTCCATTATCCAACAATATTTTTTTTATTTAGTTCACCAAATTCAATAACTTTTGGTTTTTGAATTTCATGTGGATGTTTATCTCCAGTATAAATTTTGAGTTTTGTAAGTTGTTTTTTAGCTAAAGGACCACCAGGTAACATTCTTTTTACAGCTAACTTCAAAATCTGCTCTGTTTTATTCTTTTCTTTGAGAAAAATTGGAGATGACACTTTTATTCCACCAGGATGTCCTGTGTGCCTATAATATTTTTTATTAATAAGTTTCTTTCCACTAAATTTAATTTTATCAATATTAGTAACTACTACAAAGTCACCATTATCAACATGGGGGTTAAAAGTTGGTTTATTTTTTCCTCTCAAAACTTTTGAAATAAACGCTGCTAATCTACCGACAGCAACGTTTTGAGCATTTATAATGTACCAATCTTTTTTAATTTCTTTCTTTTTAATAAATGGCGTCATGATAATGGGCGATAAATACAAAGATTGTTTAATAATGTCAATTTATTTAGCTCTGAAATAATATAGGTTTATTGCACTAAATACTAAAAACACACTAGTAATTTGATGCATTGAGGCTAAAAAAATATTTAGTCCACTAATTAAGGTAAATATGCCTAATGAAATTTGAACAAATAAAAAAAACAATAAAATTTTGAAAGGACTATATAAATTTGAAAGCTTATTTTTATAAATATATATAGCTAAATATATTGAATATACAATTATTAAATATGCTAGATTACGATGATAAAATTGGACGAGTGAGTGATTATTAAAATCTAAAATAAAATTTATGCTTTTTATATTAAGATCATCAGGTAGATAAGACCCACCCATCATAGGCCATGTTTGATATATCCTGCCAGCATCTAGACCTGAAACAAAAGCACCCATTATAATTTGAATAAAAACTAAAAGAATAAATACTTGAAAAGGTAGATTATTTTTTGAAAAAACGAAAAACGATTTATTTTGTCCAGATACAAAATTCTTAATTAACCAAAAAATAGTCGAAATGATTAATATTGCTGTAGATAAATGAATTGATAACCTATAGTGACTCACGGTTATATCGTTAACTAGGCCACTTAAAACCATAAACCATCCAATAACACCTTGTATTACAATTAATAAAAGAATTAAAAAACAAATATTTAAAAATTGTTTACTAATTTTTTTTGAAAAATAAAAAAAAATTAATGGTAATAAAAAAAATAAGCCTATTAGTCTAGCAAGAATTCTGTGAAAATATTCCCAATAAAAAATAATTTTAAAATCTTTCAAGCTCATGTCATAATTTAATAATTTATATTGAGGAATTTGTTTATATTGATCAAAATATAAATTCCAAGAACTGTTAGATAAAGGAGGAAGAATCCCTTTAAATAACTCCCACTCTGTTATTGAGAGACCTGAATTAGTTAATCTTGTCAAACCTCCAACTATTATAATAAAAAAGACTAATATTAATGAAGTAATTAACCAATAAAGAAACAATTCGTTTATTTTTTTCTCGTTAGAAAACATAAATTATAATATATATTTATTTAGTTAATCTTAAATTTCATTTTGTCGCTATGGTAAACAAAAATATACTTAAAATTAGAAAAGAATTAGATAAGTTAGATAATAAATTATTAAAAATAATAAAAAAACGATCAAATCTTGTAGATATCGTAATTAAAAATAAAAATTTTAAAAAGGACATAGTTGATAAAAAAAGAGTTTCAGTAATACTTAGTAATATTAAGAAAAAATCAATTAAAAATAACATTGATCCAAAAATTACTGAAAAAATATGGAAATCAATGATTAAAGCTTTTATAGATTACGAATATAGAAATTTTAAAAAAAAATAATTATTTGCTGTGAGGTGGAAGTTTTTTTTCAATGAAAAATTCGTGTTTACGCGTATTAGGATTATATTTTTTTAATTTAAGTTTTTCTTTAACTTTTTCACCTTTTGTTGGCTTTTTAGCGTAATAAATAAATTTACTATCAGGATTGCTTTCAGGAACCATTCGAACTTTAAGATGAGTTTTTTTTGCCATGGGATTTTATTTTGTTAATTTTTTTTAGTATTAATTTACTTTTTAAATTTAAGTTATGCTTATAATAATCAGCTTTTAAACTATTATGGTTGTTTTCGTCAAGTTTATTTAAATCTAATTTTAATAAATTTTTAACACCAGATATTGTCATTCCTTTATCTTTAAGAAGAAACTTTATCATTTTGATAATTTCTATCTGCTTGGATGAATAATACCTTCTATTGTTTATTTTTTTTGGGTTTATTTGGTGGAACTCTTTTTCCCAGTATCTTAAAACATGATTAAGTGGTTTTTTAGATTTTGAGTCTATTAAATTTAAAATTTTACTTAATTGGGTAATATTAACTAGTTTATCCATTTAATCGATTAATATGATTTAAAATATTTTTCGACGCTGTAAATTTGACAGATAATCTAGAAGAAATTACAAATTCCTCTCCTGTTTTTGGATTTCTTCCTAATCTCTTATTTTTTTTTGATAGTTTAAAGGAGCCAATGTTTTTAATTTTCAGATTATTATTTTTTATGGATATAATCAATATATCAATTAAATCATTAATTAATTTTTTGGAATAAATTAATGAATAGCCTTTTTTATTGCTTAATTCTTTAGTGATATCAAGCTTTGTTAGACTAGATTTCATTATTAACATGTTTTAAATTTTTTTTAATTTGAGTCATCAAATCCCCTTTAACTATTTTATAACACAAATCTATTGAATGATAGAAACCTAATGAGTCTATTCCTCCATGGCTTTTCACTACGGGACCATTTAAACCTAAAAATATAGCTCCATTGTATTTTCTTGGATCAAATTTTTCTTTAAATTTCTTTAAAGAAAAATAAGAAAAAATTAACGATATTCTTGATGCTATATTTTCGGTTAAATATTGTTTAAGATTTTTTGTAATAAATTTAGCGGTACCCTCTGCAGTTTTTAAAGCTATATTTCCCGTAAAACCATCTGTTACAATTATATTTGAATCTCCGCCCATTATATTATTACCCTCTATATAACCTTTATAAATAAAATTATCATCGTTAGATAAATTTTTTAATCTTGCAGAAGCTTTTTTTAAAATTTCTGTTCCTTTAATTTCCTCTGATCCAACATTTAGCAAAGATACTTTGGGTTTGTCATTTGGATATAAAGATTTAAATAATGCAGAACCAAGTTCTGCAAAGTCTATAAGATTCTGATCATTGCATTCAATATTGGCACCAAGATCCAAAACTATATTTGTTCCATTATTATTAGGCCATAAACCTGCTAAGGCCGGTTTACTAACTTCATTAATCATCTTTAAAATCATTCTGGAAATAACAAGTAAAACACCTGTATTTCCGGCTGACAAACTAACGTCAGATTTACCTTGAAGTTGATGTTCAATACATTTCCACATACTGGAATTTTTGGAATTTTTTACTGCTTTTATAGGTGATTCTTCATCGGAAACAACTGAATTAGAATTTATAATATTTATATGATTAGATTTAACCTTAAATTTTTTTAAACAATTATTAATAACTTCTTCTTTGCCAAAAATATTCAAAATAAAATCACTGTTAGAATTATACTTATTTAAAAATATTTTCACGCCACCAATAACTTTATCAGGTGAGTTGTCACCACCCATTGCATCAATTGCAATAGAAATTTTTTTAGACATAATAATTAATTAGATATCTAGAATTTTTTTACCGTTATAGTAACCAGATTTAAGATCTACGTGATGAGAGAGCTTATATTCACCGCTTTTTTTATCCTCGACAATATTTACAGAAGATAATCTATGATGAGATCTTCTCATTCTTTTTTTTGATACAGATGTTTTTCTTTTAGGAACGGCCATAGTTTAAAACTTATAATTTTGAATTTCTTTTATCATGTTTTTAGATGGTAATTCAAAACAAAAATTATAAAAATGATATAAATAAGCCTCAAATTGCTTGTATTTTTCATTGTTATTTGTGAGTTCAACAAAATATTTATTAATCATTTTTCTATTTAGTATAAGATGTGTTTGTTTTTCACTAATCTTAATTAAAATATCGTAAAATATTTTATTCATTTCTTTCATTTTTTTATTAACAGCAACATCACCAAATCCTAATTCACGTAGGTTATTTTCTATATAAAAAAAAAAATCGTTATAGTTTTTTTGATCGGGTTTATTTTTTCTCATTTTTTGAATAAATAAAACTATTGAATAATGTAAAGACATTAAATAAATTCGTGTTTCATAAGCGTCTTTAAAATCAAGAGTTTTATAGAAAAAAATATTACGAGACAAATTTAGTAATGTATTGTAAAGAAAAGAACTATGTTTTTTTATTTTAAAAATCATTTTATAGTTTTAAGTATTATAATATTTATTATTTTATCATCATGTAAATTACAAGATTCAAATAAAAGTCATGGTATTGTTTTTCTAGAAAATCGATCAGATAAGCTTATTTTAGGTAATTCTAATAAAAATGATGTGATTAATATATTTGGACAGCCACAAATTAAAGATGAATTAGATGCGAACACCTGGATTTATTTAGAGAGAACTTTAACTAAAGGTAAATTCCATAAATTAGGTAAAAATATACTAAAAGACAACAACGTATTAGTTTTAGAGTTTGATAAATACGGAGTTATGCAATCTAAAAAATTTTTAAATAAAAAGGATATTAATAAAATTAATTTTTCAGAAAATACTACTAAAAATGATTTATCGAAGAAAAGTTTTGTACAATCCTTTTTAGAAAGTATTAAACAAAAAATGTACGGTAATCGAAAAAAAAATTAATGAGCAATAACTGCTAACAAAAGCAAAGCGACTATATTTGTTATTTTTATCATCGGATTAACAGCGGGGCCAGCGGTATCTTTATAAGGATCCCCAACAGTATCACCAGTAACAGCTGATTTGTGTGCTTCAGAGCCTTTACCTCCAAAGTTTCCATCTTCGATATATTTTTTTGCATTATCCCAAGCACCTCCACCAGCAGTCATAGATACAGCTACGAATAGTCCAGTAATTATAACTCCCAATAACATTGCACCCAGAGATGATAGCGCTGCCTCAATACCTCCAATTTGTAAAATTATAAAGTATAAAACTACAGGAGATAAAACAGGTAAAAGAGAAGGAATTATCATTTCTTTAATTGCAGCCTTTGTCAGTAAGTCAACTAATCTTCCATAATCGGGTTTCCTTTTACCCTTCATAATTCCAGGTATTTTTTTAAATTGTCTTCTAACTTCGATTACTACAGCACCACCTGCTCTACCAACTGCTTGCATACCCATTGACCCAAATAAATAAGGGAGCATTCCTCCAATTAATAGTCCTGCTACTACAAAAGGATTTGATAAATCAAAAGTAACAACTACACCCTCTAAAGAAGACCCTTTAACGGTAGAAAAATATTTTATATCTTCTGTATAAGCAGCAAATAAAACTAGTGCACCTAATCCTGCTGAGCCAATTGCATAACCTTTGGTAACTGCTTTTGTTGTGTTTCCAACTGCGTCTAGTGCATCTGTTGTTTTTCTTACGTTTTTAGGAAGTTTTGACATTTCAGCTATTCCTCCAGCATTATCAGTGACTGGGCCATATGCATCTAATGCAACTACCATCCCAGTAAGAGCTAACATTGCTGTAACTGCTATAGCAATACCATAAAGACCGGCTAAACTATTTGTATATAATATTCCAGAAACTATTATTAAAGCTGGAATTGCTGTAGCTTCCATTGATATAGCTAATCCTTGAATAACATTTGTTCCATGTCCAGTTGTAGATGATTGCGCAACTGATTTGACAGGTCTATAATTAGTTCCGGTATAATATTCTGTTATCCAAATTAGTAATCCAGTTATAATAAAACCAACTACACCACACACGTACAAATCCATTCCATTAAATATTTTTCCATTATTTGTATAGTTCTCTGAAAGTCCAACTATAGAACTTGTTACAGGATATAGGATTATAAGAGATGTAATTGCAGTGACGATAAAACCTTTATATAAAGCACTCATTATATTTTTACTTTTTCCAAGTTTAACGAACCAAGTGCCTATTATTGATGTTAATATGCAAGATCCCCCTATCGCTAAGGGAAAAATCATTAAGTTATAGTCAGATGGAAAAAATATAGAAGATAAAACCATTGTAGCGACTATAGTAACGGCATAAGTTTCAAACAAGTCTGCAGCCATACCAGCGCAATCACCTACATTGTCACCAACATTATCAGCAATTACGGCTGGGTTTCTTGGATCATCTTCTGGAATTCCTGCCTCAACTTTCCCTACTAAATCAGCGCCAACATCAGCACCTTTTGTAAAAATACCACCACCAAGTCTTGCAAAAATAGAAATAAGAGATGCACCAAAACCTAATGCAACTAAGGCATTAATAATTTCTCTGTTATCAACATTAAGGTTTATTAAAATTATATAATATAGAGTTATTGCTAATAAAGCTAAACCAGCAACAAGCAATCCCGTAATTGCACCGGATTTAAAAGCTATAGTTAAACCTGACTGTAAACTGTGTCTGGATGCTTCAGCAGTACGAACATTTGCTTTAACTGATATAAGCATTCCAACATAACCAGCAACTCCTGAAAGAAAAGCTCCTATAAAGTAACCAATTCCAACTAGGTAACTAAAAAAATAGGTTACTATAGCTAGAACTATCACACCTACAATTGCTATAGTTTTGTATTGTCTATTTAAATAAGCTTTTGCTCCTATTTGAATAGCTTCAGCAATTTCTTGCATTTTAGAATTCCCAGCGCTAGAAGAAATTATTTGACCCGAGAGTAAATAACTGTAACCGACAGCTAAGACCCCAGTAAATGAAATTAAATAAAGTAATTCTAAATAATTAGTCATGATTTAAAGCGCATAAATGCCAAATTAAAATTAAAAACGCAAGCTAAACTTTATATAAATAACAATTTTTAATCGCCTTTTCTCAATTCTTTTGATATTTTATCAAGAATTGCGTTTAAATAGCCAATTTGAATTTTCTCTAAAAAGTGTTCTGAAGCAGCTAAATATTCACTAATAATGACCTTTTTTGGTGTGCTATGTTTAAACATTAACTCAAACACGGAAGCAAACAAAATAATTTTTAATAGTTTATCTGTTTTT
>MDTB01210545.1_pt1 | contig 13301 bp, 12 predicted proteins | sample 811161 | NCBI WGS metagenome assembly MDTB01 (sample SAMN05326650, study PRJNA326480) | marine metagenome | isolation source: seawater | place: Mediterranean Sea | collected 2009 | reverse complement strand
TTCTCCAAAAATTAGACCAATCATAATTTAATTTTGTGGTGAGCAAATAGGTCTTTTTTTATCTTTTTCGATAAATCTTATCACTTCTGAAACGAGTTCATTGTCTTTATACTCACCGTTAATTTTACTTAAATTTTCATGTAGATTCTTTGAAGAGAAAATTTCTTTATAGGCCTTATCTAGTCCCATAATTTTTTTATTATCATATTTTTTCCTTCGTAAACCAATAAGATTTAAGCCTTGTAAATAGTTTCTGTTTCCAATTGATAAAGCAAAAGGTGTCACGTCCTTAAGTACACCTGTCATTCCCCCAATCATTGCTAATCTTCCAATTCTTGTAAACTGTTGAACAGCAGAATTGCCTCCAATTACTACAGAGTCCTCAATGGTAACGTGACCTCCAAGAGGAACATTGTTTGCAATTATAACATTGTTTCCTATTTTACAATCATGAGCAACATGAGTAGAAATCATAAATAGACAGCTATTGCCGATTTCTGTTTTTGAACCTCCTCCCTCTGTACCTGGATTTATAGTTACATACTCTCGAATAACATTTTGCTCGCCTATTATTAAGCTATTTTTTTCATTTTTAAATTTAAGATCTTGAGGTTGAGTACCGATGCTTGCGAATGGAAATATTTTTGTTCCTTTTCCTATTTTTGTATTACCTTCAACATGTACATTGGAAACTAATTCCACATCATCAGATAATTCTACTTCAGGCCCAACATAACAAAACGGACCAATTTTAACTGTCTTAGATACTTTAGCTTTTTTATCGATTACACTTGAATTATGTATCATTCTTTCCTATCTACAATTGTTGCTGACCACTCAGCGTCTGCCATTCTTTTTCCGTCAACTTTTGCTGTTCCTTTATATTTCCAGACTCTACCATGTGATCTAATAGCCTCTATTTCTAGATGAAGTTCACAGTCTGGAATTACAGGATTTCTAAATCTAGCTTTGTCTACTCCCATTAAGTAAACTAATTTATTTGCGTACTCTTTAGGGTCAATTCCAAGAGCTGTCAAAGCAGCGGCAGCTTGACCAAAAGCCTCCACAATTAAAACACCAGGCATCACAGGTTGACCAGGAAAATGTCCTTGTACGTAAAAACCATTTTTCTTAACATACATTATTGCTGTTGCAGATTTTAATGGAACAATTTTAGTTAATTTATCAATAAGTAACATCGGTTCTCTATGAGGTAATAGAGACTCTATTTTTTTTTTATCTATTTCTGTTTTACTCATTGTTAATTTTTTTATTTTTTTTTAAAAAATCCCTGAATTTTACAGCTGGGTAACCCATGACGATCTGATTGTCTTCAATGTCTTTAACAACTCCGCTTCCTCCACCAATTTTTACATTATTTCCTATTTTTAGATGGCCAGATATACCTGCTTGACCACCTATTGAAACATTGCTTCCCACAGTTGAACTTCCAGCAAAACCTACTTGCCCAGCAATCATACAATTATCTCCAATTTTTACGTTATGAGCAATATGTACTTGGTTATCTAAATATGTATTTTTGCCTATTAACGTATCATCTACCGAACCACGATCAATTGTGCACCCAGAAGCTATTTCAACGTCGTTTCCAATTATCACTTTTCCTATGTGAGGAAATTTTATGTTTTTACCTTTTATTGGTATAAATCCAAATCCCTTTTGACCAATTTTACAATTATCTTGAGTCACCACTCGATCTCCTAACAAAGTATTCTTAATAATGTTTCCAGAACCTATAATACAATTTTTGCCAATAATTACATTTTTTTCAATTATAGTATTCGATCCAATTACCGTATTATTTCCAATTTTAACATTTTTTCCAACTAAAACATTATTACCAAATTTAACAGTTTTGTATTTTTTCTTAATTGCTTTTTTTAAGGTAAAATCTGGATAATCTATATCAGCATTTGAGTAGATTTTTTTTAGAACATGGGCTAATTCTAGTAAAACATTTTTAACAATAATTTTTTCAACTTTTGCCGGTATAAATTTTTCAAAAGATTTAGTTGTAATGCAAGCACCGGCAGCTGTTTTAGCTGCCATAGATTTATATTTAATAGAGTCAAAAAAAGTTAGATCTTTATTTTTAGCTGTATCAAGAGGTTTAACATCATTTACTATAAAATTTTTATTTATTTTTGAGTTTAAAAATATTTCTCTTAAACTTAAATTCTTTTTTGAAAAAAAAGAAATAGATTTCATTTAAACTAATTCAAACTTATCGACTTTAACTTTTTATTTAATCTTGAAACAATATCTTTAGTAATATCAAGGTTATCATCAGCTAGTAATAGACTTTTTTTGTCTATTACCATTCTAATTTTTTTTTCTACCATGTATTCTTTAATTACTGGATTTAAATTTTTTAAAAGTACATTTCTTGCCTTATTTCTAAGTTTTGAGGTTGTTTCGATAAGATTTTTTCTTTCCTTTTGTAAACTAGAAACACTTGATCTTAGTTCATTTACTTTCTTTTTATACTCTTCTGCTTTTAATATTTTTTTTTGACTTATGATCTTTTTTTCATCTTCTTGTAATTTTTTTTCTTTTTCTCTTAAATTTTTTATGCCTTTGTCCAACCTGTTTTTAAGTTCTGTTTGTGCCTTTTTACCAGCACTGCTTTCGTTTAAAACATACTTAAAATCTAGGAAGTGAGGTGTCTCTGCATGAATATTTAACGTTATAAAAAAGAATGATAATATTATAAAGATTTTTTTTGAAATGTTTTGCATTAAAATGTAGTTCCTAAGTTGAAGTTAAATGATTCTGTCTTATCAGTTGAAGCTTTAGACAAATTTTGTGATAAAGTAAAGGTCATAGGGCCAATAGGTGAAATCCAACTTGCGCTCAATCCGGTTGATGATCTTAATTTACTTCCATCATCAATTGTATCGTCATAATCAACACCCCAAACATTTGCAAAATCTAAAAATAATGATACGTCGGTATTCGAAGACTCTGGTAAAAAGTTAGGTAATGAAAGATCAAAATTTGCTGATGCTGAATAATTACCTCCAATATGATCATCGGAGTCCACTGGGCCTACTTTACCTCTTTCAAAACCTCTTAGCCTTCTTGTGCTTAAGATTTTTCTTTTACTTATTCTGACGTCTTCATCAGCTATTCCAGTAATTGCAGATATTAAAAACTTACTTGATCCAATGTAGTTCTCGCTAAATGAATTGTAGAAACTTGCTGTAATAGTATTATCAATAAATGGTTTATCAGCATAAATTGGTAAAATTTGGTTAAAAGCGATTACTGATCCACTAGTTGGCATAAAACTTCTATCTCTTCTATCGTATAGCAATCCGTAACTTGCAGAAAGTTCTGAAAATTCTCCGCTTTGTTTTTGTAATGATGAGGAAGCGTTTGAGGTTGTTCTCAGGTCATCGTAGGATAAATTAATACCTAGGTTAGCAAAAACATTATTAAACTGCTCAAATTTTGTTGAAGCGCCTATGCCAAAAATACTATTTTCATAACCCTGGTCAGGTTTATCATTTGTAGTATTTCTGATAGAGTAAGAAACTGAATTGCCTAAAAAATCGTAGTTTGGATTTGTATAAGTAAACTGTCCTTTCAAAGACTCTTCGCTCATTTCAAAATCTACTCCAACTTGTTTTCCTTCGCCCAACCAATTATTTTCTGTGACATTAAATGCTATAGTCCCACCACTAGTCCCTACTCCTGCGCCAGCACTAATTTCCCCTGTTGGTTTTTCTTCTATATAGATATCAATTATTTTTAAATCATTTTTTGAACCAGTAAGTGTGCTAGACTTAACTGTTTTAAATATATTTCTAGATTTAAGTTTAGCTATTGATTTATCTAGATTTAAGTCTGTAAAGGGATCTCCCTCATCTAATAATAACTCTGATCTTATTACGCTTTCGTTAGTTACGTTGTTTCCTTTGATATTAATTCTTTCTACCAAAACTTTTTGTCCTTCTCTAATATTGAATTTTAAATTAATTTCATCATTGGTAATAGTCTCAATGACTTCATGTTCAACAAATTGAAGATTATTTTCAGCTATTAATTGATCTATTTCTTTAAGAACTTTTGTGACCTTAGTAGGTGAATAGTAATCACCAATAATTTCTCTATAAATATTTTCTAAAGGAAAAAAGATTGATTTATCAAATGTTGAGTCAACAATAGTTTCTATTTTATTAAATGTGAAACGTTTACCAGCATTTATGCTAAAAGTTAAATTAACATCACTTGAATTTAATATCTCTGCTTGCGCAGTATTAATCTTAACATCATAGTATCCTAAGCTTTTGTAATAATTTAGTAAAAGTCTTTCATCCAAAGAAATTTGATTTTCACTAAACCTTGTATTTTTTGAAATTACTTTCCAAAATTTACTTTCTTCACTAACTATAACATCTCTTAGTCTTCTTTCTTTAATTTTTTTATCACCAATAAAATAGATTTTTTTAATTTTGGTTAAATCACCTTTGGAGATCTCTAAAGCGATATCATAATTATTTTCATCTATTTTTCTTACCTTTGAATCTATCTTTGCAAATTTATAACCTATGGATGAATATAAATTTTTTATTAAATTAATATCATTATTTAAATTATTTCGAATAAATGAGTTTTTTTCTTTTAGACTGATAACATCTTTAATTTGTTTTTGTATATTTGAATTTAGTTCACCGATAATAATAATCTGGTTAATTAAAGGATATTCTACTAAATTAATTTTTAATACATTGTTTTTTATCTCTATGTCGATATTTTCGAAAAAATTTGTTTCATAAAGATTTGTTAAAATATTATTAATATCACTAGCACTAAAATCAGAGTTTAAAGGCTTTATTTGTCCATATACTTTAATTGTTTCAGAGCTAACTCTTTTATTCCCTTTGATCTCTATTTTATTTACTACTTCAGCGATTACGTTATTAATTAAAATAAAATAAAATATGAAAGTGATAAGTTTAATTTTTAACATTTTTTAAAATTTTGTTTAAAGTAACCTCTCTTGCCCAAAAATCTATTTTTTTAATTTGATTAATATTTTTGGGTCTTTGTATCGCATATTTTTTATAATTTCTATGTCCAAGTATATCCATTATGATTTTACTTATATTCAAAAAAGGTAGTTTTTTATGAAGAAATTGATCAACTAATATTTCATTTGATGCATTTATAATAATTGAAGACGAAGGATACTCGTTAATACGATTTTTCAACTTTATTATTGGAAATGTCTTAACATTAACATCATCAAAATATAAATTTTTAATTTTAGCACCTCTAATGTTTAAGATATTTTTAATTTCAAAGTTTTTTTCGAAAATTGCATTAGCAATTGGCACTAACATAGAAGTTTCATGATATATAAATTTTTTTAAACCATTTTTAAAATCTATAATTGCATGTACTAATGATTGAGGGTGAATTAAAATTTCAATTTTTTCGTTAGGTATATTGAATAGTTTTTGAGCCTCAGCTAATTCTAAAATTTTGTTCATTAAGGTTGCTGAGTCAATAGTAATTTTTTTTCCCATTTTCCACTTTGGATGTTTTAATGCTTGATGGGGTTTAACGATCTTTAGTTGTTGATTTGAAAAATTTAAAAAAGGCCCTCCAGAAGCTGTTAGGTACACTTTATTAATTTCATTAACACTATGCCCTTTGAGTAAACTAAAAATTGAAAAGTGTTCAGAGTCAATAGGAATAATTTTTGTAGATGTTTTCTTAGATTTATTTTTTATTAGTTCCCAACCACATATTATAGACTCCTTATTTGCTATTAACATTTTTTTGGTTGATCTCATAATTTGTAATGTTGGATATAATCCGGCAATGCCAGGTATAGCTGAAATAGTAATTTCTGATTTTTTTTTAATATTTAAATTGAAATTATTTCTTATTTTAATTTTCTTATTCTTAAATTTCTCTTTTACTTTCTCATATGTATTTTTTTCGTTTATAATAAAAATATCTGGTTTATATTTTATTATTTGTTTGCAAATAAGACTGAAGTTTTTATTTGCTGAAAACAAATACGGTTCAAATAAATTAATTTGTTTATCGATTATTTTTAAAGATGATAACCCTACCGAACCTGTCGAACCTAATATAGAAATTTTTTTTTTCATTATAAAAAAAGAATCAAAGACAAAAGTCCAACTGGAATTCCCAATAAATATCCATCTATCCTATCTAAGACACCTCCATGACCAGGTAAAATATTTCCAGTGTCTTTTAGTTTTGCTTTTCTTTTAAGAAAAGAGAATAAAAGATCTCCTATCTGGCATGCAATAGAAATCAACATTGCACAAATAATTATTTTAAAATTAAAGTTATTTGTAAAAAAAAATATTGAACCGGATAATATTGCGGATGAAAAAATTAAAGATCCTGCAGCACCAGAATAAGTTTTATTGGGACTTATTTTTGTAAGCCTTGGACCTTTTAGATTTTTACCGACAATATACCCTCCAATATCTGAAGCTATACAAGATAGTAAAATAGAAAAAAGAATTGTTTTTATCAAATAAAAAGTTGAAAAGAAAAAAAACATGAAACAAAATAAAAAGATATAAGTAATAAAAAATATATTTAAAATTATAATAGAATATCTATTTATAAAAATTCTCTTAGAAATATTTGTAAATTCTATAATGGCATATACACCAAGAACAATAAGTGTATATGCAAGAATAAATTTATAATATAAAACTAAAATTATTAAAAAGAATAAAGCTATTGATGTATAAATCCTTTTTTTTAAATTTAACGAAATCATATCCCTCCAAAATTTCTTTTAATTTTTTTGTATCTTATTATAATTCGCTCTAGATCTTTTGAGTTGAAATCAGGCCAAAGTTTTTTAAGAAAAAAAAGTTCTGTATAAGCTAATTGCCAAAGCATAAAATTACTTAATCTTTGATACCCTCCTGTCCTTATTAAGATGTCTGGATGCGGTAAATTTTTAGTATATAAATTTTTTTCGATACTATTGATATTAATTTTTCTTTTAAATTTTTTTAATGAATTTAAAATTTCATATTTTGCTCCATAGTTAATAGCTAAATTTACTATAATTTTTTTATTTTTTTTTGTTGTTTTAATAGTTTTCTTTAAAACTAAATTAACTTCTTTTGGTAATTTATTTATCTCACCAAATATATTTATTCTAATTCCTTGATCTTTTAAACTTTGAATTTCCTTTGTAAAATAAGTTTTAATAAGTTTAAAAAGGTAACGAATTTCATTTTTTGGACGCTTCCAATTTTCGGAAGAAAAAACATAAAATGTGATTATGGGAACTTGGAATTTAATTGAACTTCTGACAATTTTTTTAACGGCATCAACACCCTTTAAATGTCCAAAATTTCTTCCTCTATTATTTTTTTTCCCCCACCTACCATTGCCATCCATAATAAAGGCAATATGGTTAAGCTTGTTCATATCTGACTGATCTCTTTTTCTTTCTCTGTTAAAATTTTTTCAATGTTATCTATATTTGTATCAGTAAGTTTTTGAATGTTTTTTTCAAAATTTTTGTTATTGTCTTCTGAAATTTTTTTATCTTTTAATTTTTTTTTTAAGTCTTCATTTGCTTCTCTTCTTATGTTTCGAATTGCAATTTTACTCTTTTCGCCGATATTTTTTAAAACTTTTATCAAGTCTTTTCTTCTTTCCTCTGTTAAATCTGGAATTCTCAATCTTATGATTTGACCATCAATTTGAGGGTTGATACCAAGTTCAGATTTTTGAATAGCACTCTCTATCAATGGTGTGTTAGCTTTGTCCCAAACTTGTATTGAAATTAGTCGTGCTTCTGGTGCACTTATAGTTGCAAGTTGGTCTATGGGCATAAGTTGTCCATATACATCAACCTTAATCGTATCTAACATATTTGTATTCGCCCTACCAGTTCTTAACGTAGATATATCTTTTTTTAAAGATTGAATGCTTTTATCCATTTTAGATGAATAATCTTTCTCGTTAAACTCACTACTCACTTTTAAACTCCTTCTCCAACCTTGTATCGAACAAACTCTAAAATTTTAAGCTGCTTTTCTGATGAGTTTTCTTTTAAAATATCTGCTACTTTTTTTTTGGGATCCATTATCCATATTTGATTTAATAAAGAGTTATCATTTAAAAACTTTAATATCTTACCTTTAGAAATTTTATCAGCCATTTCCTCTGGTTTTCCTGAATTTTTAATTTCGTCTTTAATAATTTCAAGCTCTTTATTTACTATAGATTTATCAATATCATCTTTATCTATTGCCAATGGATTTGAAGCAGCTATGTGCATAGCAACCTTTGTTCCAATTTCATCATTTTTTCCTTCTAAAATTCCATCAATTTTTACTATGGATATTATTTTACCTATACCATTTTCTATAGCTGAATGAACGTAAGAAAAATTTTTACCATTTAAATTATCAAAGAAATTTGCTCTTCTAATGGTAATTTTTTCTCCAATTTTAGCAATTAAACTAACTAGATTATCTTTAACTAAATTTCCATTCACCATTTTAGTTTCATTAAGCTTATTTAAATCTCCTTTGTTAGAAAAGTTAATTTCTGACAGCTCTTTACAAAAATTTATAAAGTCCTCATTTTTTGCAACAAAATCTGTTTCGCTATTAATTTCTATTAAAGAAATTCTTCCATCTTTTACTTTTACTAATGCAAGACCTTCTGAAGCTGTCCTGCTCATTTTTTTTGATGCCTTAGCTATTCCTTTTTTACGAAGAAATTCAATTGATTTTTCTAAATCACCTTTAGTTTCATCAAGCGCTAGTTTGCAATCTTTAAAACCTACGCCTGTCATCTCTCTTAATTTTTTTATGCTGTCTAGTAATTCTTTATTTGACATTTTATTGTAAAGTTAATTTTTTTTAACTTTAGAGGGTTTCTCTTCAATTTTTTCTTCTGCCCCTTTGATAAATTTTTCAGCATCTTTTATGGTGCTTTTTAATAACTCACAATATAAATTTATAGATCTTCTAGCATCATCGTTACCTGGTATTGGAAAATCAATTCCTGTAGGATCGGAATTAGTGTCTAATACAGCTATGATAGGTATCCCTAATTTTTTTGCTTCTGCAACTGCAAGCGACTCTATGTTTGTGTCAATAATAAAGATTAAATCTGGTGTTTTCTTCATTTCTGAAATTCCACCAAGAGATCTTTGTAGTTTTTCTTTCTCTTTACCAAATTTAAGTATTTCTTTTTTAGTAAAACCTAAATTTTCTTTAGATAATTGATCGTCTAATTTTTTTAATCTTTTAATAGAGTTTTGAATTGTGTTCCAGTTAGTAAGCATTCCTCCAAGCCATCTATAGTTCACATAATACTGACCTGTTTCTTTGGCTAAATCACTTACTTGCTCTGAAGCCTGTTTTTTTGTTGATACAACTAATAACTTTCCTCCACTGGATATTATCTTGTGAACTTGCATTAAAGCGTTTTTAATAAATTCTACTGTCTGAGTTAAATCAATTATGTGAATTGAATTCTTTTCTCCAAAAATATATTTCTTCATTTTTGGATTCCATCTAAGGGTTTTATGACCTAGGTGCACGCCGGCTTCTAATAACTGTTTTATGTCTACTTTTGGTACATTCATATTTTCCGGTTAATCCACCACAGTAATTCCTAAAATCGGACCGGTAGGGCAATGCCCTTATAACTGTGTGCGAAATAAGACCCAGGTATATACAATCGATTTAAAAAATCAACAGTCTAAACTGTTATTTTTTCTACGTATTTCTTGGCTTTTAGAGACTTAAGATCTTTTACATCAAATTTTCTATTTTCTTGCAACGAGAAAAAAGCTTGTTTATTTTGATTTTTAATAATTAGGTTAATTTTTGTCTCACCTTTATTTGATAATAATTGCTTTATCTCATCGAGATTATAATCATTTTTAAGCTCTATAGTTACTTTTGAATAAGGTTTATTTATTACATCATCTAAATAAAGGATTTTTTTTACATTTACTCTTTTTTTTATATCTTCTCCAGAAACTTTATCTTTTTGTAAAGTCAAAACAAAAGACTCTGACTCTTTTAATTTTTCTCTGTTTGAAACTAATATCTCAGCAAATAAAAAAAGTTCAAATTCTGCCTGTTTATCGCTGAATTTTACTATGGCGTAAGGAGTTCCTTTTGCACTTTTTTTTTCTTGTATTGACATAATTGTGCCTGCCACCAAACCCTCACTTTTTTCATTTTCATAAAATTGATCATAAGAACTTATGTTCAGTTGATTAAAAATTTCCTCAAACTCATTTAACGGGTGATTGGTTAAATAGAACCCAATTGATTTGAATTCCTCGGATAAGAGTTCTTTTTGTGACCATGTTTTCGAGGGTAAAAACTCAAAGTCTGTAAGATTATTATCTTGATCTCCAAAAAGATTTGATTGATGATTATTTTTATCATCATTGATATTTTTAATTTGCTGAATAATTTTAGGTATTGAATTTAAAATCTTATTTCTATCTTTATCAAATTCATCAAACACTCCTGCTTTAACCAAACCTTCTAGTTGCAGCTTATTAACATCTTTTGCATCTACTCTATAAATGAAATCAACGAAAGATTTGAAGTCTCCATTCTTTTCTCTCTCTTTTGTAATATTTGATATAGCTTCAAAACCAACATTTTTTATTGCGCCAAGTCCATAAATAATTTTGCCATTTGTAGCTTTAAAATCTGAAAAGCATTTATTAATTGATGGTTTGACTATTTCAATTTTAAGCTTTTTTAATTCTTCCACAAATTCTCTCAACTTAGAAGTATTTGTGAGTTCTGTAGACATTGTTGCTGCAATAAAATCTTCTTTATAATAAGTTTTTAGAAAAGCTGTTTGATAAGCTATCAAGGCATAAGCAGCGGCATGACTTTTATTAAAACCATACTGTGCGAAGGGCTCTATTTTTGTAAAAACAAAACTTGCAACATCTTTTGCTATTCCATTTTTTAAAGATCCGTTAATAAATCTCTCTTTCTGTTTATCTAATTCTGCTTTCTTTTTTTTACCCATAGCCCGTCTTAAGATATCTGCTTCACCAGCTGTAAAACCAGCCAGTGTTTGGGCAATTTGCATAACTTGTTCTTGATAAATAATTATTCCATAAGTTGGTGTTAGTATTTCTTTTAAAGTTGGGTGAATGTAGTCAGGTTCTTTAATTCCATTTTTGCAATCATTATAAATTGGGATATTGCTCATAGGTCCCGGTCTGTATAAAGCAACAAGTGCAATTATATCGTCAAACTTATTTGGTTTCATTTGTTTAATGGCTTCTCTCATTCCAGCACTTTCAAGTTGGAATAATCCTGTTGTTTCACCTGTTGAAAGCAAAGAAAAAACTTTTTTGTCGTTATGATCAATTTTACTTATATTTAAATCAATTTTTTTTGATTGTAATCTTTTTATAGTGTTATCGATTACAGTAAGAGTTTTTAAACCAAGAAGATCAAACTTAACAAGTCCAGCATTTTCTGAAGAGTACATATCATATTGAGTTGATGGCAAAGTTAAATTTGAATTATGATCAATATATAGTGGAAATTCTTCAGCAAGCTTATCACCAGCGATTACTACCCCAGCAGCATGAGTTGCCATATTACGATTTAGTCCCTCTAATTTTAAAGAAAGCTCCAAAAGTTTTTTTACCTTAATATTACTTTTAACTTCTTCTTTAAATCTTGGCTCTCGATCAATTGACTCCTGAAGCGTAAGAGGTCTAGAAGGATCGAATGGCACCATTTTACAAATTCTATCAACGTGTCCATAGGATAGACCTAGGACACGACCAACATCTCTTAAAACCATCCTTGCTTTTAATTTACCAAAAGTAATGATGTGAGCTACACCATTTTTATATTTTGATTTTAAATATTCAAATACCTGATCTCTCTTTTCTTCACAAAAATCTATATCAAAATCTGGCATTGAAATTCTGTCAGGATTTAAAAATCTTTCAAATATCAAATCAAACTCTATTGGATCTAAATCTGTTATATCTAAACAATAGGCTACTAACGATCCTGCTCCTGACCCTCTTCCAGGACCAACTGGAATAGAATTATTTTTAGCCCATTTTATGTAATCAGATACTATTAAAAAATAACTAGCATAATCCATGGAATTAATAATGTTTAATTCATGAGATAATCTATCCTCATAAATTTCTTTAATTTGTTCTTTTGTTTTAATTTTATTTTTTTTTAAAATGAAGTTTTCTAGTCTGCTCTGTAATCCCTTTGTAGCTAATTTTGTCAGTTCCTCCTCTGGAGATCCGCTTTCTTTACTGGCTATAGAGGGAAGGATTGGTCTTGATTTTTTTGGTTTAAAATTAAATCTCAAATGAAAACTATAATTATTTTCTAGCGCTTCAGGAATATCTGAATATAAGATTTCTAATTCTTCCTGAGATTTGATAAAATGTTGATTACTATATCTAAATCTATCTTTATCATCTATAAAATTTTTCTCTCCAATACATATTAATGCATCATGAGCCTCATACATTTCTTCAACTAAATAAAAAATTTCTTGAGAAGCAATTAATGGTAAATTTAAAGATTTAGAAATATTTAATAAATAATTTTCGAAATTTTTTTCCTGATATTCATTGTGACGTTGAATTTCTAAATATAATCTATCTTTAAAGATTTTTTTAAGAGAATTTATAATTTGTTCAAATTCTTTAAGTTTATTTTTATAAAAAAGTTTGCCGAAAAAATTTGTATAATTTCCAGTTAATAAAATTAATCCCTCATTATTGTCCATTAAATCTTTTAGGCTGCAAGATGGATCCGTTGATGCGTTATTTTTAAGATAGCTTGACGAAGAGAGTTTAGTTAAGTTTTTATATCCTTCCTCAGTTGTTGCATATAAGGAAACTTTTCCAATAATATCCAGTGCATTGATATTAATTTGAGTTCCGATAATCGGGTGAGTGCCGACTTTAGAAATTTTTTCTGAGAATTCTAAAGCTCCACACAAATTATAGCTATCAGCCAAACCTATTGCTTTAATTTTTTTAGATTTACAATAGTCAGCTAATTCATCAATTTTTATAGCACCTTCGCATATTGAATATTGAGTATGAACCTTAAATTGATTAAAATTCTTATTACTACCGAGCATTTACTCGTTTTATATCACCATTGGAAATAAACAACTTGTAATCCGCCCTGTTAGCAAGTTCTCTATTGTGAGTTGCAAAAATTATTGTTTTCTTTAATTTTTTTAATTTTAAAAAATAAGAAAAT
>MDTB01179272.1_pt1 | contig 13301 bp, 11 predicted proteins | sample 811161 | NCBI WGS metagenome assembly MDTB01 (sample SAMN05326650, study PRJNA326480) | marine metagenome | isolation source: seawater | place: Mediterranean Sea | collected 2009 | reverse complement strand
TCTCCTTCTTTTGCTTTTTTTTGGGGTTTTGTTACCAACAACAGGAGAGTTCGCATTTCCAAATTCGTTCACGTTAGGCAGTTCACGTTCCTTTCGTTTACGGGTGGAACGGGCTCTAGTACGTGTTGAAGTCTCATCGTCTGAACTATCATCATCGCTACTACTAGGTAATCGATTTTTGGCAGCTTGTTTTCCCCCTGAACTATCCGGTGCTTTAAAAATTTCAGACTCTTTAATAAAACACTCGTACGAAGTATTAAGATTGTCAACAGCTTCGAAATCATCCCCGTTAACAGCAGTGATTCTAAGTTTACCATAAAGTTTAACTCCCAACTCTTTCATTGCCTTCTCTGTCAATGTAACAAGGTTGTTTACCCAGCCACCTTCTTTCAAATAAGTTAAGGCTGGTTTTACAATCATCTCCATCATTTGCTCGTACGGTTCGAGAAATAGAATACTGTTTAATTCATTCCACGTAATACGCTTACCAACTACGCTGTGCTTCTCTGCTTTATGGGGATTTAAAACTGCGTCTTTTTCACCAACAAATCTACGATATTGAAAGATCAACGTGTTCGTTCCCTTTATCGTGAGTAGCAGTTTCCTTTCGTCTTCAGTAATGCCCTCAGCGTACTTGATGAGGGTTGTTATGGAGTACGCTTCTTTGGCTACGTATGGTGGTTGTTCCTTTTTCGAGTTCATCATCATCATGGCATTCGCACCGTTGACGTTTCGGTTTTTTTCATCTTCGTTCTCACGTTCGATATCACGTGCGATCTCAGCATCCAACTGCTTCCATTCAACATCTGAAATATCATCTTTATCATCCGTGAACGCTTCTACAGCTTGACGCAAAGAGGCGCTTAGCTTTTCAAGGCTATCGAAAATCCATTTATTCTCAAAAGTTAATGGAGAAAGAAGAAAGCGAATTGCTTTGTACGCAACCTTATAATCTTTTTTGTTCAACGTAAGAACCGCCTCGCGATAGTCTGCTGGCTTGCTGTTGGGATTATTCTTCAGCGAGGGTTCTTTGTTGAGTTTATCACGGAAACTACCCGTGTCCCCGTGCCACCAATTCCATATTTTATCTGATTGTTCCTTACTCATAGTTCTGGAACCGCCTGTAATCGCGCCTGTATCCTCATTATTTTCACCGCCTGTATTATCGCCTGTATGCTCCGCATTATCATCATCATCATCATCAGCCATATCTATTGGATTTTGTTTTGAACTTCCAGCGTTCTCCTCATCTTTTTTACCAGCGGTAATGGTAGTGGTAGTGGTAGTGGTAGTGGTGGTAGTGGTAGTATCATTTGTAGGCATCATCATCATATTGCTGTTGGATGAGCTAGAAGATGATTCATTCCATTTTGCCCACAACTCCTCGAAATTAGCAACTTTAAGAAACAAACACAAACCCTGCATTTGTGGTTTATCGTAATTTCCTGCGTCAAAGAACGCTTTCAATTGTTGTTCTGGAGTTAAATTTTTCATTATTTCTGTGGCTTGCTTCACGCTAACTTCTTTCTCCGCCTCTACAACGTCTGCTTCCAATCTTTGCAAGGATTCTGGGTCCACATTCGCATCGTAGTCTTCGCTTTTGTAAGTAAAAAGCCATCTGTTCAACTTCGATTTAAAAGATTGACCCAATGCATTGACTCTATCACGTAAAGCATTTACTTTTGAGGCAAAGGTTGACCTTTCTTTTTCCCACTCAAGACATTTTGCTTCGTGCCATACTGGGTAAGCTTTGTTCAACCACCGCGCCGTAAGGAACGACAAAATATTTTCACAACGTACTACTTCTAATTTTTGTTGCCGTGCAATTTTTTCGCTCCGTTCAAAATTTTGATAATTTAAAAAAGCTAATTGAGAAGGAGGACATTGTGGGTACTTTACTTCTGCAACCGGAGGTATCATGTTAACATTGGCAAACACTTCTTCGTCCAATATATCATATTTTCGTAATACCGGGAATAAATTGTGACGTACTTGGGTAAATAGCCCAACAGCACGTTCCGAATTCCACGTCAATTTGTCCATACCATCTCCTAACAAACGTCGCAATTTGTCAAAATGTACATTTCCTTGCGGATCTGTTGGCTTCTGGAGATTGTTAATAATATTTTCAGTGGTAAACGTTTCGTCTACTAGTCCTGACAATTTTAATTTCTCGTACAAACCCTTTACACTGTGCGCTATGCGATACTGACCCTCAACAAGAGGTTGTTTACTACGGGTTTGAAAATCTGCGTCGTACCCGTAAGCATGCGGTACACCTCTACGCAATTCCTTTTGCTCCTTTGTCACCGGGTCAACTTGAAAAAAGTTGCAATCTACTAACTTCTTAATGTCACTTTTTGCTTCAGTTAATTGTGCGTAACATATCCATTCTGCGACTTGTTTAATTTCATATTCGTTTTTTAAATTTGGTCGTGCCATATTGAACGTAACGAATTAATTTGTTTCTTTTTGTTTCTTTTTATTTCTTTTTGTTTTCTTTTTATGTATATTGTATATATGCTTCTTCTCTTCTCACATATAAGTATATATATATATTTACGGGTCAATTTATTATATTAATATAGTGGTATTATTCATTTTACCTCTCTACTTTCTGTAGAAGTTTTTTCCTGCTATTTAGTGCTATGTATATCCTATAGTGATACGTGTTAATTCTTAGTTAATTTATTTTTTATTAAAAAAGGAAGTAGTTTTAAGCCTGTGTCATGCTAATTTAAATGACTGGTCCATAGAACTTCTAAAGAACTTTTCAATATTTTAAATAGCATGCAATTAGTATTGATGTGCATGTTGTGCATAGTACGCGTGTTACTTTTGATATATTAGCACTATTTACCACTATAATACTTCTACATATTTTTTTAGTTATAATTAATAATAAATACATAGAAAAAAATGAATAAACAAATATATATTAAAGGAATAGATATGAAACAAACAAAGTATAGAAACAATATATACAGTCAAAGAAAACAAAAAGAAACAAAAACAAACAAATTAATTCGTTACGTTAAAGGAAAAATGTTTACAAGCAATTCTACATATTATTCAGCTGTCGATAGTTTGACGTTGGAACGTGATGCTGCAAGAAATGAGCTGAAAGAAATGAGGGAAGTAGCTGATGCACAAAAAATCAAGTTGGAAGAAACTCAAGCAAAACTTATTGCCATGACGGATAAATTCGACAAACAAAAACGTGCCGCTGAAGCAGCTATTAGAGAGGGTCTCTCATGCGCACAAATGATCACATCATATGCACAAGCAGTTACTGGTGATGACAAACGTATCCCAAGAGGAAAATTGGAAGATCATGTTGAAAAGATGATTCGTAACATTAACTATATGTACAATGGCAAAACTCGAGATTTGCAAAACATGAGTAAACTTTATGAAGCTGAAACAAAAAAGGTTGAATCTTTAAAAGCAGAACTTCGCACATCCAACGAAACGAATGATTCTACTTCGAAAAAACTTGCTGGTTATGAACATCTTTCTCAATTTGTCGAGAATATTGTACAAGCAAATTTCAAAAAGCGCAAACGTTCTCGTGATGGGTCTACTCGCGAATCAAGTTCAGAATAAGCTTTTCAAGTTGTTTCTCGTCGTCCAGGAAATGGACAGTAATACCTAAATCGGTATCAGCATTGACGCTGAATAATACTTCGGCTCTGTCGTCTATATGACTGACTATGATGTGGGTGTTGAGCAACCCACTAGCCTGCCGCAACTTTCTTATATCATCTAGCTGTTCGAAATTTGTCGCATGACAGAGTATGACATTAAAACTATAAGTTTTTAATATAAAATAATTTGTTGTTTTAATATTGCTAACATATATCATTTCACTCAGTGGTGTATCTACCACACCTACTCTATCTACATGTGGTATGCTGTTGAATATCGGTAAGGTACCAAAGTAAAAATACTTCATATATTTACATACCTCTCCATATTTATAATATGTATAATGTTCCCATTCCTAGCATCAGAGATACAATTATCATTGACTATTTGAGGAATAATAAATTAGTGAATCTGTGGGGGAGCGAACGGCCTGCATATGAAGACCTGCTTCAATGCGACAGTTTTCCAGAAGATCAGGTATTTGAGTGGCCGGAGCAGTTTTATGATGAACGTGGACACTTGCTTAACAATGAAAATAAGAGGGTTTTTAGCATACACATGTATGGACGTTTCTTATGTCAAATTAATGAAAAGAATCCTATATTATTACAGTTAAAAAACTCTGAATTGGAAACAGAAAAATGGAACCCCAAACAAAAAAGATTAATAAAAAGAAAATACATACAACGTAAAATAGAAACACCAGATAACTTATTTAAAAATTTGGCTAATGAGATCATGTTGAAACACGAAGACACTGATACCGATCATTCAGCTGTCATTGAGGCTATAAAAAAGTTGTTATCGGACATGATTTACAAGTACCCAACTTTTGCTATTCATATTGATTTTCTACGAGCGTTAACCATTTCATTAAGTTACAAAGATATGCAGTGGGATAATTGGTATTTAAACCAACTGTTATCATATTCTCCACAGCTGTTCCAACGTCCTTTTTATTACAAAAGACAGAAAGATGATAGAGAGGACGAGAGACTCGCATTACGTTTGGACAGAGATAACGAAAAAAATATTTATGGATATCACATCTTGACATACCAAACACGATATTTTTACGGCGAGCGTGAATGGTTACTAGACAGTGAAATAGATAAATTTTGTGGGATCGAATTGAGAAAGGTGGAGTTGTTAACACCAAAAAAATTTCGTATACATTACGATAATTTAGATTGGGAGAGGCAGAAGCTTGTTAGAAGATGCTTCAATCATAGCCGTGAATATGTGGACAAGTACAAGCAATTTGTTGAAGACATAATTTTCTCCCGATTGAATCGACGATTATATTCAAAAAAACGCACGAATGAAATTGGTGTTGACGAATTAAACAAGCTTCTGAAAAGAGAATACGACCAGGACAAAAAATTCCACGGACAATTTACTGCCATCATATTACAGGTTGTACAATCCATTTCATGGCTGAAGGCTGTTGGAACAGTAAAGAAAGAAGCTCCAAAAGCTAGAAGTCGAAGAGAGAGATCCGAAAGCATAACAGATGACGAGTCAGAGTTATTATTTTATGATGACGATTTGACTGATGTTGAAAAAAAAGCCAGACAATATATTACCGATTATATTTACGCAAGAGGATCGCTTCAATTTCGTAATGAGCTTCGCGATGATGTTCGTAAGGAACTATTGAAAGAAATGGCTGGCTTCAGGTTGAATGATCCTGAGGCTTTTTTAGATAAAATTATCGACCAGTACAATAATAATATAAGGGATGGAAAAACAGTGCCTGAGTACGAAGCGGATCACAAAAGACGAAATTCTGTGAAAGGTGAAGTAAGCAAAAAAGAAGTTAGTGTAGATTAAAATTAGTATAAATACTTCTAACTATATTAAAAAATATGACAAGTGTAGCAACTGATTATACATGGACACCAAAAAGAACAGCACATGGTATGTACGAGTACGAAGGAAGCAACGGGTTGAAATTGCTGCTTGTACCAAAGCCAGGGCTTGCTGTAACCACTTGCAACGTAACGTATCACGTAGGGTCTCGTAACGAGGGTTTAGGATTAAGTGGTGCAACTCATTATTTAGAGCATGGACAATTTAAGGGAAGTAAAAACTTTAACGGTGATAAAGGCATGTGGTTTTTAGAAACGTTAGGAGGTTACCTTAATGCCACCACGTATCTAGATAGAACCAATTTTTTTGAAGTGATCGAATCGCAATTTGTAGAAGAATGTATTAAGCGGGAAGCAGATAGAATGGAAGCGCCACTTCTTACACCTGAGTCGTTAAAGAGCGAAATGTCAGTAGTACGAAACGAGTATGAAAGAGGTGAAAATAGTGCCTTTCAATTAGCACACAAAAGGTTGTTTGCAACTGCTTTTATGGCGCATCCCTACCATCATTCCACTATTGGATGGAAATCCGATATAGAGAATGTAACCGCCGCATCATTGAAGGCGTTCCACGATAAATTTTACGTACCATCAAATGCAACCTACACATTTGTTGGAAACTTCAACCCAGAGAAAATAAAGCAACAGGTGGCAAAATACTTTGCTCATATTCCACGGGGAAACGATATCGAGAAGATGTATACGCTAGAGCCAGAGCAAACCGGGACGAGAAGGGTGGCAGTGCAAAGGCCATCGCGATCATCTATATTGGGATTGGGGTTTAAAGCCCCACATGGATTGCATCGAGACGCTATCATACTATCAGTGTTAGGGCATATTTTAACTCAAGGAGCAGATTCTGCCGTGGAACCGTTGAAACAAAAAGGTATCGTACATGATGTGGTTGCTTCGTGGGAACGTGTAAAAGATCCATATCTTTTTACGTTCTGGTGCACGACGAATTATCCCACCCAACAAGCATTGGAAATGGCTGAGAAAAGCTTACTCAAAGTGCTTAGTCAGTTTGAAAAACCGTCGGGAGAAAAGGTTAATTTAGCAATTAAAGCGTTGGACTTTGAATGGAAAGCTTCCATGGAAGGAACAAAGAACTTAACAATGGCAATCAATGAATCCATCTCCAGAGGTGATGCATTTGATGTCTTCAATAGATTTGATGTGTTGCATGCCATTACACCAGAGGATGTTGCCCGTGTTGCGCAAGAATATTTTGATACAAATAAAATGACAGTAGTAACGTTCTTACCAGGTAAGACTCTACCAAAATCATACATGAAGATGGATTACAAAACTCCGGAATATGAGGTGACACCAAATACAATAGCCGAACCAGCACACGCCACGTTGAATTTTTCAAAGCAATCCACAGAAAGTAATGGTATCACATTCACAAAATACGAGAATACAAATAACACACACATATTAGTATCCATGGAAGCGCCAAATTCTGCATTCACCCCGTCGGAATACATTGGCAGGATGATATTGTCAAAAATGATGATGAAGGGCGCTTTTGTGAATTCTTCTTCGTGTCCAGAAAAAGCTATTAGTAAATTCCTCCAACAGAATGGAATTCGTAGGGAATTTAGCCATTCTCCGAACGGTGTTGTACTTCAATTAACGATTCCAAACTCCGATTCTAAAATAGTGAACAAAATGGTAAAATTGATGAAAGCGGAAATTGAAAGTCCTATGTTAGAACAAACTAGTTTCACATACACGAAAAATAGAACTATCGCGGAGCTAAATGGAATCACAGACGATGTGAACAGAGTTGCTAGTAACCAGCTTTCCCAAAATTTATTCAACAAGGGTGATGCAAACTACCGACATAGTACGCATGATTTAGTAACAGCCCTCAAATCTTTATCGCTTTCAGATGTAAAGACGGAGCATGGAAAGTTGAAGGCGTCTGCTCTAACAAAGCTGACTATCCTAGGCCCAGAACTTATTCGAACCTGTTCGCTCAAAACATCACCCAATGTTGTAAAATTTACACGGGATCTGAGAACTGGAGCGCCTACTATACAGAGAATTGAATTGCCTGGTAAGAGTTCGTGCACTGTCAATATGGGTATGATAGTAAAACCTTCAACAGATTTAGTAGTTGCGGCGGGCATTCTTGGCAATGGATTTAGTGGAAGATTAATGAAATACGTAAGAGATAAAAAAGGTCTTACTTATGGCATAGGAACTAAAGTGAAACGAGAAAATGGAGCAGGGATTCTTAAAATTGTAGCGACATTCTCTCCAAAATTATTAGAAGAAGGAATGGAAGCAACTAGTCACGTATTAGACAGTTGGTTTAACTCCTCCTCTATTACACAAAAAGAGGTCGATATCCAAAAACAAATTCTATTAGGATCTCGAACAGTACATTTTGACACACCCGCACAAATTGCAGGCACTGTCCACAATGCGGCTGTTACGGGTAAGGGTGTTAAGTATATTGATGACTTTACAAAGAAAGTTAATGCTGTTACATTAAGATCCGTTCAAGCTGCCATCAATGGCTTAGATAGAAACAATTTAAAAACCGTCATTGCGGGTACATTTATTTAAAGTAAATTAATCATAAATATTACTACAGTCTAGTCTACAAAGAGGGCAATTAGTAGCACCAGTTCTAAACCATGTGGCTATACAATGCACATGAAAACTATGGTTGCACGGTAAGGTAGTACGCACCACATTATCTTCTTCATGACATATATTACATCTTTCAATTTTATATGGTTTACCGTCTTTCTCCAACGGTGATTCTACAATTAATGTTTTATTATTTACACGAGCTATGTACAAGGTTTGATGCAAATGTAGTTGTGGATACAAACTATGTATTCGTTGTTGAATTAGATGCTGGTAAGGTCGAGCATTTTTCTCAGTTTCCAACCATTTCGTAATATTATCTTCTATTACCTTTTTTTTACCACGTTTGGCAGCCACAACTCCATATGCATACTGAGTCATGAAAGTAAATACTTTCTTCTATTGATCCATTCGGTAATTCTGAAACTTACGAATTTTAGCATCTTCATGGTGTTGAAAAACCCAACTTTTTGTGAAAGTGGTTTGAAGCCAGTTCATATCTTTGTTCACTGTTGGTATTTGTTCCCTACACTGATCAAAATGGCCAGCATATTCACTAGAACCAAACGTTATTGTAATATACGGTACATCTGACTCTACCGTTCTTATACATTTAGCCACTCTAGCATAGCCACAATATAGATATAACGCTTTTTCTTCTTTATGCTTTTTTTTCAAAGCGTAGCTGTACACTTCATGCTTAAATCGAGACATAGGATTAGCAGACTCTTCCAATGTATCTAATAATTTATACGAATCATCTTCTTTCGTACGTGAGTATATGTAAAAAGTACTTTCTACTAAATAACTGTAGGTATTCCCCATATTTTATTATATTTCGTGAGTCTTAAATACTCGTTTAGCTACTTTACAATTAGCTATTGCAACTTTCATGTCCAACGGCAATGGGTATGTAGGAGGCAAATCATATGCTTTCATATAAAATTCAGATACCTTCACTTCGCATTCCATAGAGAGCGTTAAGCATGCGTACCCACTGTATAATATTACAGAAGTTATGATAATAAGTAATGCCAACATATTCATTTTAGTAATCGAATATTCCATCAAAAACAACATGTAGGTTTGCAATAATTTCAACGTGTGATATTGACGTATTCTTTTTTCAATAGCCCATTCAAAACTTGCGTCATTTATTTTCTGTGCCTGTGGCTCGTATAATACTAATAATGACAATAAGAGCGTACAAAGCTTTCCTAAGATATCAGCGTTCGTTATAAATAGCATACACATTGTTACGTACACGGCAGAATGTTCACACTTAGATTGATAACGACGTGGTATTTTACATACGAGAATAGTACCGGCAATAATTCCTAATATACTAAACAATTGCGACTTGTAATAAGCCCTGACGCTAAAGCTGGATATTAACAGTAATTCACATACCCGCTTGGCTCGAACCCATGCTAAAATACCCTGTTCCAGGTATGGCTTATGGTTTAACACAGCGAAACAACTAGCCAAATACAAAGACAAAATAAGAAAATAGGCAATATAAAATCTAGTAAAATAGTATGATAATAGAACAGCATATGGTATATATGCTCCAACAAATAGAACACGAAATAGCTTGTTCATTTTAAACATATCTTTAATGTATTTATACACACTCAACAATTCGTATGGATCCTACTTTTGCTTCACTTCTTAAAAGTGCTTTTAAAGAATCTTTTCTAGGATTCAAGTCTGCTACCTTTACCATCTTCCCGCTCTTTCTCCAGGACATCTTCACTTCGGCGTTTTTATCTCCCTTCAAATAAGCTTTCAATGCCTTCAAATACTTTGGTCTACCCTTCATTAGCTGTTCCTCCAACGGTAACTTTGAACTTTTGAATCGAATCAAATGCTTCATGTCTTGCTTAAATTCTGCTGTATCTTTTGATGCTTCTCGCACCAATGCCGAAATTTTTGATTTCTCTGACACTATATTTTTTGGTGGTACAGGGGTAGCTGCCTCCTCGTCGTATTCTTCTTCTACAACATTCTCCTCTGGTTCGCTTAGCAAATCATCTAATTCAACGTTTTCCTTTTCTACTTCTACTTTTTCCGTTTCTACATCCATTTTGACTTCCTTTTTGTCCATTTTTTTCCCCATATTACCCTTGTGTTTCTTGCCCAAGTTAGGCATATTTTTTAAGAAATCTTTACCCCACTGGGACCAACTTTTCCCGCCCCCCTTCTTCTTCATCTCCTTGAAATCATCTTGTGAGGCAAACTTTACTTGAAGAAAGTCATCTGGTCCCTGTATTTTCCTAGCTGCTGTGAACGTGTAATGGAAATACAAATCATAATCTTCAACATCTGGAATATTTGTGCCAAATTTTTTATTAAAGGATTGTACGTCTAAATATTTTGCATATGGTTTTCTATGGTAACGGTGGTATTGATCCATTTCTTTACTTATCACTTACCTGTATATATACATATTTTCAGTTGTTCATGCTTCGCTGGTGGAAAACAATACGTTGGTAAATATCAAAGTGCCCAATACTAATTTAGCGGCTAAGGAAAGAATAACATATGTTAGTTCTTTGCATTCGTTCTCGCAACGGTTCTCACCATTCTCTTTTGCTTTCCTCTTCTTACATCGTATACGGCAACATTCGAACGTATCGCAACAATCACACTTACAACCACAACATGGAATAGACAAAAACGTCTTACAACATAAAAATTGTTCCGTTTTTTGACACAATTCCACCAGTTGGACTGCCCCGAAACAAGCATACAGTGCGAATAACATAAACACGATAACGTATACGAATTGTGGAGGTTTGGCAGGTGTAGCTGTAATTGATTTAAAGAAAGCATGACTAATGATGCCGTAGGCACATAAGAACTGAATCCATCCTGTAAAATGCAATATCCACTGCCATATTATTTGATCGTCTTTCATGTATTCAACGACTAACCCACAGAGCTGGCACATAGCAGTGAGCACGGCAATGGCAGCTATTAAATTGATATCTGTTACCCCATTTAAAAATGCGATACAAATAAGCATAATGGATGCGCTGATGCTATACTCTATAAATCGTAATGGGTTTCTCCCATCTGTTATCATTTTGCTATACTCATAGGTATATTCTTCCTCACCAATAGTAAACTTAATAGGGCAAAAATCTGTTATTCCAGCCAACGCTTGAAAAAAGAAAGACAGTAAATGGAACGAAATAATTAACCATCCTAAATCCAACCCATCACAGTTAGGTGGTTTGGCTTCATCGCAATTTATACCATCTGATGTAGGTGTTATACACCAATAGTTGCCATTAACAGTTTCTAAAGGTCTTGCACCTGCTGTACAGTTCATTGTACTGTTTGTGCGTTCCCATTTAAGAAACGTTTCTGTGTATGGAATTATTAAATTTTCTCGATTCTCGTATAAGTATAGAAAAGTGCCCGAAGCAACAGCATGTCCAGCAACAGCTACCCAATTTATGATTTGGTATGGTCTAAGCTGAAAACCCACAGTCGTCATTTTATTCAACAGCGTATAAAATATATACTTGATATTATTAGTAAATGAGACAACCGGTGTTTGATATAGAAGAAGATTCGGATGAAGAGGAGGACGACATTCATGTAAAAAATGTAGTTGTAGTGGGTAAAAAGAGATCTGGAAAATCTTCCATAATCACACGGCTAGTCCGTAGCAGTTTTACGCTATGCTACACACCTACTAAAAGTATAGAGATATATCCACCGGTGCTGATAGGAACAAAATATTATAAATTCTACGAAATACCGTACTCGTACGACTTTAATCATCAATTTTTCATCGCGGCCCATGTTGTGTTCATCGTAGAAGAGGTAGAAAGTGAATGGTGGGCAAAACTAATGAGTACGGTAGATCCAAAACTTTCTGTGGAAGTTTACTTTCTTACGCAAAAAAACCTTAACTTAATACATAGGCAATACAAGGTGGACGCTTTGGCATTTTCTGGGTTTTCTAATTTGATGTACGACATACAAAAATTATAAATTTTTACTTAACCAATCAAAGCCCTCATTGATACCATGCCCCTCTGTAGCTGTCGATTCTGCCACTTTCCAATCTCTCCCACGTATCTTCAACAGATCTAATCGAGTTATCAAGGCATCTCTTTTCACAGCGTTCGGTAGATCTTGTTTGTTAGCAAAAAATAAAAATGGAATATCTTGTAGCTGTGGATGCCTGAGAAGTTTCCAGATCTCATCCTTCACAATACCAAACCGGTTTCCGTCGTTACAATCAATTACAAATACAATAGCATTACAATTCTCAAAGTAATGATGCCACATCTTACGGAAGTTTTGTTGTCCACCAATATCAAAAAGTGTAAAGGTCAGACGACCATATTTAATTTGTTCGGTATTAAACCCAATCGTTGGAATTGTTACACACCCTTCATTGGACTTTAGTCGATTCAATAAAGTAGTTTTTCCAGACGCGTCAAGACCTAATATCAAGATGTATGCCTTTTGACCTTCACCAAATGCCCAATCAAAGAAGCTAAAAACTGCTCCCATTCTATGTTATCCTTCAACTGTATATATACTCAAAGAACATGTTTGCTACGTTGGTGCTGCCCTATGTGACTTTATAAAAAAAAATACTATATAAGGCTTTGTAAGTGTTCACAACTAATAATTAGAATGAGTAACAGAGGAAACGGAACATCTGTGCATACACAGAACGCAAATTTAATACAACATGGCTTGACAGCCGCCGCACAAAATCATCCACTTGAGGCATTCTTTGGCCCCTACAACGGCACGTCTCAAGACATGCGGGCAGACGACGCCTTAGCACACGAAACGTATAACTTGCCAGAAAGTTACCGGGGAAGGAACAAATTTTTGGAACGTGTTTTAGATTACAAAATTAGAAAGGAGGACGAATTTTATACCCGTTCTTTATTACCCTGGGAGTACACAGATGATTTACACGTGGCGTGGGAGATCTTCAGTTTCAACAGAACACTTGCAGATCTAGAGCCTCACCAAGGCGTACCACGCTACGTATCGGCCCAACAAGAGGCACACACTGACAATCTATTGCGTCGTGGATTGGCATTCATCATTGAGCATAAATCTATGCTGAAAAGTACCCGGCTGTACGGTAACGTACAGATCAAACAGTTAGAGTCATTGACTCAGGTACTAGTT
>MDTB01154382.1_pt1 | contig 13301 bp, 13 predicted proteins | sample 811161 | NCBI WGS metagenome assembly MDTB01 (sample SAMN05326650, study PRJNA326480) | marine metagenome | isolation source: seawater | place: Mediterranean Sea | collected 2009 | reverse complement strand
TTTGTAAAAGAATTAAAAAAAACTAAACAAAATCTAGAACTTGATAACGCATTTCTATTACATGGTGGTGGATGGAAAAAATTACATGATCAAGAAGTCAGTAATGAAGTATTTAAGAAATCAATTTTAGACATTACTAATTGTTCTAATGTAAGAAATTACTATGGAATGGTTGAACAAACAGGAAGCATTTTTATGGAATGTAAATATGGTAATTTACATGCAGCTAATGGTTCAGACCTTCTCATAAGGGATTTTGAAACTCTTAAGCCACTTGGACACAACAAAAAAGGTGTAGTACAAGTATTATCAAATATTCAAAAAAGTTATCCAGGCCATTCAATATTAACTGAGGATTTTGGACAAACTAAATGTGGAACTTCATGTGAATGTGGAAATAATAATAATATAATTGAAATTCACGGAAGATTAGAAAGTGCAGAGATTAGAGGATGTAGCGATGCTTACTCTAGATGAAAAATTCTTTGAAAAATTAGATATTAAAAAATTAGATATTAAAAAAAGATCTCCTTTTGATGAGATTGTTGTTGAGTTTTTAAATGATGTATCAAAAAAAATTTTAAAAGACAAAAAAGCTAAGCAATATCCAGATTTGATCACTTTTGGTTTTTTTTGTAGAAAATCAAATCTTAAGCGAAATAGAGAAAGATATGAAACTGAGATTAAAATGAGAAAAGGTTTTGGTTTGTCATTACATATTTCGCCATCAAATATACCCATAAATTTTGCTTTTTCATTTTTGTTCGGTTTGTTGTCAGGAAATTCAAATATTGTAAGATTGCCTTCTAAGCAATATGACCAGATTAATGTCTTTTTAGATATTGTCGATAAATTAGTTAAGGAAAAAAAATATAACAATATTGCAAATTCTAATATTTTTTTTAGATCGTCTAGAAACTCAATTAAATTAATAGAATTATTTAAAGAAGCAGACTCAGTTATTGTTTGGGGCGGTGATGATACTGTAAACAATTTTAAAACTTTTGAAAAAAAAGTTAGCTGTATTGAGTTATATTTTCCCAATAGAGTTTCATCTCTAATAATAAATTCTAAATTTTTTTTGAACCAAGAAAATAAAGAATCAATTTTAGAGAAATTTTATAATGATACTTATTTAGTTGATCAAAATGCATGCTCTTCACCAACAAATATATTCTGGCTAGGAGATTCCTCTTTAACAAAAAAAGCTAAAAGTATTTTTTGGGAGAATCTTAGTAAATTTCTTAAAAACAAAAATTACTCTTTAGAAACCACCTTGGTATTTGATAAATATATCAATACCATCAGAGCTATTAAAAAAAACAAGTCAAAACTGAATATTAAAATTCATGATATAAATATTTGGGAGATAGAAGACTTACATAATTTATCTGATAATTTTAACTTAGGGCTTTTTAATACAAACTTTTTAAAACATATTGATGAATTTCCAGAGTATGTTCGAGAAAATGAGCAAACTATCACATATTTAGGTATCGATCCTCATAAAATTCTATCTGTGCTAGAAAAAGCAAATTCTTCAATTGATAGGATCGTACCTTTGGGCTCTGCTCTGGATATTGGGCTTATTTGGGATGGTAAAGATACAATAAGATTGTTATCAAAATATACACAAGTCAGATGATTTACCAAGGTTTTATTAAAAGAACAATTGATATATTAATATCTTTTATTTTAATAATTTTGCTTTTGCCATTATTTGTATTGGTGTCGATTTTAATTTTATTATTAATGGGAAGACCAATACTTTTTATACAGACAAGACCTGGTAAAAATAAAACTCCATTTAAAATTTTTAAGTTTCGTACAATGATAAGTATAAAAGGTATGAATGATGATGATAGGGTTACTAATTTGGGAGAAATATTAAGGAAATTAAGTTTGGATGAGTTACCTCAGCTTCTTAATGTTTTGAATGGTAGTATGAGTCTTATTGGCCCAAGACCATTACTAACTGAATATAATGATTACTTCAGTAGTAAAGAAAATAAACGTTTTTGTCTAAAGCCGGGTATTTCAGGTTTAGCTCAAGTTAATGGAAGAAATAATTTGTCTTGGGATCAAAAATTAAAACTTGATGTAAAATATGTTGAAAACATTAATTTTTATTTAGATTTAAAAATATTTTTTTTAACAATTTTTGTTATTTTAAGTTCAACAGGTTTTAAAAAATCTGGAGAAAGTAAAAACTTTATTGAGAGTAAAAAAGATGCTTAAAAATGTGATAGTCACAGGTGCTAGTAGCGGTATAGGCCTTAAAACCATAAAAGACCTTTTAGAAGAAGGTTTCTTTGTTAGCGCATGTAGTAGAAGTCTTTCAAAGGATCTTGAAAACATAATCTCCAATAATGACAATATTTGTTTTTATAATTTTGATTTAGAGTCTAGAGATTCAATTAAAAAAATGGCAAGAGATATTTTTACTAATAAGAGTAAAAAAGAATTTGGATTAGTTAATTGTGCTGGAATGCCTTATGGCGGACTTTTTTCAATGACTAAAATAGAGGAACTAGAAAAAGTTTTCTCTGTAAATTACTTTAATCAACTTTACTTAATTCAATTAATAACTAAAAAATTAATACGAAATAGAGATGGCTCTATAATAAATATTGCCTCAATTGCTGGTGTTTTTGGAGATGCGGGAACAATTGCATATGGAGGCTCCAAAGCTGCTCTAATTCATTCGACCAAGGTTTTGTCTCATGAACTAGGTCAATATAACATTAGAGTTAATTCGATATCTCCAGCCATTGTTAATACAAAAATGTCAAAGGAGATGGATCAAAATTCAATTGATATGATTAATTCAAGAAAAAGCATTTCTGGAGATATTAATGCATGTGATATATCTTCATTGGTAAAATTTCTTCTTTCAGATGAAACAAAAAATTTAAGTGGTCAAAATATCAGAATTGATCAAGGAATGTTTGTTTAAACTTATTATGTGGCCCTCATATGATAATGAATATTCAAAAGCCGTAACTAAGGTTTTGGAGTCTGGTAAAGTAAATTATTGGACTGGCAGTGAGGGCAAAAAATTTGAAAATGAATTTGCAGAATATTTTGGATCAAAATATGCAATAGCTTTAGCAAATGGAACAGTAGCAATAGATATTGCTTTAATAGCTTTAAATATTGGCAAAGGAGACGAAGTAATTGTTACATCAAGAAGTTTCATAGCTTCTGTATCTTCTATAATTAATTGTGGCGCTGTTCCAATATTTGCAGATGTTTGTCCTAATTCTCAAAATATTAGATCTGGTAATGTTAAAAACCTTATTAATAAAAGAACTAAAGCTATTCTATGTGTTCATCTTGCTGGTTGGCCTTGTGAAATGGATAATATAAAAAAACTAGCATCAGAGCATAACCTATTTCTTATTGAAGATTGTGCCCAAGCACATGGAGCTATGTATAAAGGAAAATCTGTGGGAACAATTGGAGACATTGGTTGTTGGAGTTTTTGTCAAGATAAAATCATGACAACTGGAGGAGAGGGTGGAATGGTAACCACAAACAATAAAAAATTATGGGAAAAAATGTGGTCATATAAAGATCATGGAAAATCTTATTCAGCTGCTAACAAACCTAGTAATAATATTGGCTTTAGATGGCTGCATGATAGTTTTGGTACGAATTGGAGGATGACTGAAATTCAGGCTACCATAGGAAGGATACAGCTTAAAAGAATGCCAAACTGGACTAAAGCAAGAAATAAAAATCAACAAATGATTTGGAAAACTTGTATGAAATATAATGCTCTTAGAGTACCAAGATTTAATGAAAAGTCTTGGGAGTTTTACCGTAAAGATAATATTCATGCCGCCTACAAATGTTATGTTTTTATTGAAAAAAAATATTTAAAGAAAGGGTGGACCAGAGACATTGTTGTTAACAAAATTCAAAAATTAGGTACTCCTTGTTTTACAGGCTCATGCTCTGAGATATACCTAGAAAAGGCATTTAAATCGACTAATTTTAAACCAAAAGAAAGATTAAAAATTGCAAAAAATCTTGGAGAAACTTCTATAATGTTTCAAGTACATCCAACTCTAACAAAAAAAGACATGTTAAAAACATGCAATTCAATTTCAAAGATTATGACCAAAGCTTCAAAGTAATAAAATATAGTGATTGTATTTAAAAACAATAGTAGCTTAGAGCCATATGTTCTATTAAGAGATTTTTATTTGAAGGCTTTAGACTCTGGCCAGCCCAATATTGAAGCTGTTTGTATTTCATCATATGACCAAAAAAATTCTTTTGTAGATGCTAGATTTGTGAATATAAAAATTATAGATGGTGAAGATTTTATATTTTTTTCAAATTATGAATCACCAAAATCAAAACAATTTAAATCTCATTCTCAAATAACTACCATTTTTTATTGGCAATCTGTTGATCTTCAAATAAGAATGAAGTGTGAGATTGATAGATTAAACAGCAAATACTCTGATGAATATTTCCAAAATAGAAAAAAAGAAAAAAATGCTCTGGCCATAAGCTCAATGCAGTCCTCATTAATATCCTCATATGATGATGTACAAAAAAACTATTTTGAAACTCTCAAAAATGAAGACTTAACCAAACGACCAAAATATTGGGGTGGATTCTCATTTAAACCTTATTATTTTGAATTTTGGCAAGGACATCCTTCAAGAATAAATAAAAGGGTCATCTACTCCAATGATGATAACAAATGGTCATCTTATATAATTCAACCCTAGTCAATTATGTTTTAAATTTGGCAAATGCAGAATAATTAGTTTAAAATCCACATTCACATGAAAAAATATATCACCTTTATTTCAATTACTCTTTTTTAAAATTGCAAAATATACTCATTCCAATAAATCAATAAGGCATCTATCATAAGTTCTACAAAAAATAAATCTGCCTTGATCAATAATAAAATTGTTGCTGAAAATGTTATATTGATTGATAGTTCTGGTAAAAAGCTAGGTATTGTATCTATTCAAGAAGCTATTGAGAAAGCTAATGCTGTTTCGATGGACTTAGTGCAAGTTTCCCCAGGTGGATCTGAACCAGTAGTTTGTAAAATTCTTGATTATGGAAAACATATTTTTTACAAGAAAAAAAGCAGTTCGTCCTCGAAGTCTAAAGTAAAAAAAACTACTACAAAGGAAATAAAATTTAGGCCATCAACAGATATCGGTGATTACAACATCAAATTAAAAAAAATTAAAAGCTTTATTCTTAGCGGAGATAAGACTAAAATAAGCGTTCGTTTTAGAGGAAGAGAAATTTTAAATAGTAATATGGGTCTTCAATTACTAAATAAAGTCTTTGAAGATCTGAGTGAAATTGCTCAAATTGATCAAGAGCCATCTTTAGAGGGCCGTCAATTACTAATGATTTTATCTCCTCTAAAAAGAAAATAAAAAATTTATTATGAGTTATAAGATAAAAACACATTCAGGGGCTGCCAAACGCTTTAAAAAGACAGGTACATCCGTAAAAAGTAAAAGTGCAAATAGAAATCATATTCTTACAAAGCAGTCTACAAAGAGAAAAAGACATAACAGAGGTTTAAACAAGTTAAGTGGAACAGTTCTTAAGATGGCCTCAAGGTTAATAAATAGGTAATCATTATGCCAAGAGCCACAAAATCAGTTACTGCCAAAACGAAGCATAAAAAAGTTTTAAAGGCTACTAGAGGTCATTACGGCGCAAGGAGCAGGCTATATAAAACAGCTAAACAGTCTAATATTAAAGCTATGCAATATGCATTTAGAGATAGGAAAAATAAAAAAAGAGCTATTAGATCACTATGGATTGCAAGAATTAATGCTGGTTCAAGAGAATTAGGTGTTCCTTATTCAAAATTAATAAATTCTTTATCTCAAAAAAATATCAAGCTAGATAGAAAAATTCTTTCTGATATTGCAATTACTGATAATCCAACTTTTAAATTGGTTGTTCAAACTGCAATAAGCTAGTTCACAGTCTGATGTCAGATTTAAAAGATGTCAGTTCTCCAGTTTTAATTAAAGAAACTGGAGCAAATCACCCTATAAACCTTATGAAAGATTCTTTAATGAATCTCTTAATATCTTTTGGTTTTGAAATAGTTGATGGTCCTGAAATAGAAACAGAAGAATTTAATTTTGACATGTTAAATATCAAGAAATCGCATCCTGCACGTCAGATGCATGACACATTTTATGTCAATAATAAAAATAGTGTCCTCAGAACACATACCTCTCCGGTTCAAATAAGAGGAATGCTAGAAAAAAAACCACCCTTCGCTTTTATATCAGGTGGAAAAGTTTATAGAAAAGACGATGATGCTACTCATCTTCCAATGTTTCATCAAATTGAAGGTATATATGTAAACGAAAATGTTAATTTTGCACATCTAAAAGATCTTATATATAAGATAATTAAAAATCTTTTTGGAGAAGAAGTTAAACTCAGATTTAGACCTTCATATTTTCCATTTACAGAACCATCTGCTGAAGTAGATATACAATCAGATAATGGAAAGTGGCTCGAAATTCTGGGTTGTGGAATTGTAAATCCAGTTGTGCTTGAAAATTGCAAAATTGATTCAAAAAAATATTCAGGATTTGCTTTTGGATTAGGAATTGAAAGAATAGCAATGATTAAATTTGGCGTAAATGATATCAGAGATTTTTATAAATCCAACTTAGACTTTTTAAATCAATTTAAATGAAGATCCCATATAAACATCTTTTACAAAATATCGAAACAAAGCCCAGTATTGCAGAATTGTCAGATAAATTGTTTCAACTAGGTCATGAGCATGAAATATTTGAAGAAATTTTTGATATGGAGCTGACACCAAACAGAGGTGACTGTCTATCACTAGATGGAATTTTAAGAGAGTTAAAACTTTTTTACAGTATTTCAAATAAAAGAGATATTTATGAAAAAGATATCAGGCCTTTTGAATTTCAATTTTTAAATGAAGCAAAAAGCTCATGTGGCAGTATTTCTTTCCTAAAGGTAGAAATAAATGAAGTTCCACAAAATTATAAAGATTTTATGGAGCAGTATTTTTCTGATTTAAATATCAAAAAGATCAACTTCTTTACTGATATATCAAACTTCCTCTCTTATGAAACTGGTCAGCCAACCCATTGTTATGACTCTGCAAAAATTAAAGGCCAATTAAGCTTAAGAAAACTTAATAATGAAAGTAAGTTCGAAACATTATTAAATAAAAAAATTATTTTAGAAAAAGGAGATCTAGTTTTTAGTAACGGCAATAATGAAGTAATCAATCTCGCCGGTGTCATGGGGGGCAAGAATACTTCATGTAATGAAAAAACGAAGTCTGTAATTATAGAATGTGCTCATTTTAATCCAGAATCAATACTAGGTAGGTCTGTAAAATATAACCTCAACTCAGAGGCAGCTCATAAGTTTGAAAGAAATACAGATCGGTATTGTCATAATTACGTTTTAAGAAGATTTATTAATGTTATTGAAAGCCACTGTAAAATTACAAATCTTGAATTATTTTCAAAAACTTATGATAAAGAAGTAAAAAGAAAAGTTCCAATTAAAATTTCAAAAATAAACAAGATCTTGGGAATTAAAATTGATGATAAAGAATACACAACATATCTAAAGAAACTTGGATTTAATTCACATGAAAATATGACAGAAATTCCATCATACAGAAATGATATTAACACCATAAATGATATTGCAGAAGAGATTGCTAGAGCAATAGGTTATGACAATATAAAAAGTCAACCAGTCGATATTAATATTAAGAATGTTTCAAAATTAAACTCAAATGAGATTAAATTGAAAAGATCTTTAATTAGTAATGGCTTTTATGAGGTCATTAATAATCCTTTTGTTGAAAGTTGTTCCAAAGAATCAGTATCAGTTGATAACCCTCTTGATTCTAGTAGGAAATATCTAAGAACAAACTTGAAAGATTCACTTATAAAAAACCTACTGTTTAACGAAAGGAGACAAAAAGATAGTATAAAGTTATTTGAAATTTCAGATATATATTCTAATAAATCAAGAGCGGGCAAGAGATTCATAGGCATAATTGCTAGCGGACGAGTTGGTAAAAATTATCTAGACTTTTCAAAGAAAATTAATAAACAGTACCTTGAACAAATTTTAATTAAAAATAATATCGATCAATTCGTTATTAAAGAAATATCTAGACAGTCTATTGATTCAAAATTAAAAAATCTTATTATCTATTGTGAAATTGAACTTGATAAAATTTTAAGTAGTGACAATGACTCAGATAATTATAGCATTCAAGATATCAACCACATGCAATATGTTCCAATATCCGAATTTCCAAGTTCTAAAAGAGATATCTCTTTCTCAGTTAAAGATTTTTCAAGATGTAAAGAACTTGAAGATCTTATCTTAAATTTCAAAAATAATTTGTTAAAAGATTCGTTTGTTTTTGACTATTACAAAAATGAAAAGATGAAAGAAATTAAAATTGGGTTTAGATTTATTTTTCAATCTTTTGAAAAAACTATTACAGATTCTGAGGTAGAAGATGTTATGAATAATATAACTTCGAGAGCACTAGAAATAACTTCAATATCTATTCCAGGATATTCACATGACAATTAAGAAGATAGATATTGCAAAAAAGATTTCATCAGATTTAAGTATTAGTGTTACTGATGCAAAAAATATAACGGAAAGCTTCATTAATTGTATAAAGAATTTTTCAAGTAGTGGAGATGTTAAGCTGTCGAGATTTGGTACCTTTAAGCTTAAACTTACAACTAAAAGAATTGGTAGAAACCCTAAAACCATAGAATCATATATAATATATCCTAGGGAAAAGTTGATACTTGTAGTATCTAATAAAATAAAATCTTTAATTAACTAATGAAAAATTTACTCACATCTGCAATATTAATATTACCTTTTTGGCTTTTTGCACAAGAGCTTGATGAAGATTATCTTGAAAGTCTTCCTGATGGAGTCAGAGAAGATGTGATGGCAAAAATGGAAGAAGATAAAACCGAAAAACCAATTTATAGAAGTCCATCTACCATGATAGACAAAGATATACTCTCAGAACTTGATAGAGATTTCTTAGATGAGATTAGAAAAAAATTAGATTCAATAACCGCAAGATTAGAGAATGAAGATGAATTAGGTCTTAGGGTCTTTGGAAGCCAATTTTTTGATTCGTTGCAATCCTCTTTTATGCCAGTTAATGAACCTAATCTTGATGGTAATTATATGATTGGATATGGTGATAGTCTGGAAATTCAATTAGTAGGACAACAGAATACTATTGAGGAGTATATCGTCAATAGAGATGGCTCAATAAATCTTCCTGAAGTCGGCAAGATTGATCTTTTAGGAAAGACTCTTGATGATGCTAAGATGCATATAAAGTCTAAAATAAACGACAGTTTTGTTGGCACAAATGCATTTATTTCGCTTAAAAATATTAGAGATATTAAAGTTTTAGTTACTGGTAATGCATATAGCCCTGGAATATACACATTAAATGGAAACTCTAACATTCTACATGCTCTCAATATAGCTGGTGGTATTGATAAAATTGGCAGCTATCGAAATATAGAGTTAATTAGAAATAATAAAGTAATTGATACTTTAGATTTATATGAAATTTTAATATTTGGAAAATCTAATTTTGGCAAAAGCTTAAGGTCCGGCGATAGCATCCTTGTAAATCCTATAACAAGGATTGTAAATATCGAGTCAGGAGTAAGAAGACCAGGTTTATATGAGATATTAAATAATGAAACTATTGAAGATTTGATTATATTTGCCAATGGGTTTCTTTCAAACATTGATGAAAATAATATTTCATTAAAAAGATCAAGCCAAGGAAAGCTAATTTCTTCTTCTATCAAAAGAGAAGATATTGATGCATATCAATTAAAAGATGGTGATTCTTTATTCATAAAAGAATATAAAAATAACACTGTTTTTCTTGAAGGTGCTGTCAAAAATCCAGGCACATATTCTGTACCAAATAATACAACTTTAAGTATGTTAATTGCTTATGCCGGAGGTTATGAAGATCTTGCATATCCATTTGGTGGCTATCTTGATAATAAAAACACATATGAAATAAATGCCACTTCAAAAGAAAATCTTTACAATAAATTTCTTATGAGCTTGATTACAAGTTCTGCTTCTAATTCTCAGAATCAGAATCAAAGCCTACCATTAATTTTGAAGCAGTTAAGAGAAAGTCCAGTTACTGGTAGAATAATTGCCGAATTTGATACTGATGCCATAGCAGGAGATCCAGAGCTTGATACCTTTCTTCAGGATGGAGACAAAATACTAGTTCCATATATAACACAACAAGTTTATGTTCAGGGTGAGGTTAGTAATCCAGGTGCTGTTAAATATGAGTCGCTTGAAGACTTATCATATTATATTGATGCCTCAGGCGGTTCTTTAGATTCTGCAGATAAAACTAATATTTATATAGTTCACCCTAATGGAGAAACAATAAAATATGACGGACTATCTAATTTTGTTTTTTCAAGCAAAAATTATGGAAACGATTTGATATATCCAGGTTCAATTATATTCATTCCACAAAAATCTAGCCTAGTAAATAATCTAGAAGCTGCATCAATTTGGGCCCCCATCATAAGCAGTGTGGCCCTAAGCTTGACTTCATTGTCAGTATTAAATAATGATTAAAAAAAAAGGTTTATTTTTTTTTTAGTATTTTTTAATGTCTACTTGTATTCAGATTTTCTCGATTATATAAGACCAGTTAATAACTCATTGAATCAACCATCATACAATTCATTTGGTCAAGTTGGATTGATACAAGTGCCTTCCGCTGAAATTAATAAAGAAGGTACTGTTTCAGTAAACATTAATAGAAATGACATATGGAAATTTGGTACATTAACTGTCACCCCATTTGATTGGCTTGAAGCAAGTTATTTTTATTATAGACCATCTGATTTACTGTGGGGCATTACACCTGGGTACTACATAGATAAGGGATTTAATATAAAGGTAAATTACAAATTTGATAAACTATCTCATACAACCATTGCTGTAGGCTTGGATGATTTTGCTGGAACTGGGCTTTTAGATAAAGAATATATTGTTTTAACATCAAGGCTAACTAATAGATTTAAAATGTCTTTAGGCCTTGGTTGGGGCAAATTTGTAGGATCTAATGATGGGTTTGAAAATCCATTCTCAAGCATTTCTGATGAGTTTAAACAGAGACCCTTAGTATCTGGTAATTATGGGCAAGGTGGCTCTATATCATATGATAAATGGTTCAGAGGTAATGCTGTTGTATTTGGTGGTTTTGAATATGAAATCCCATATTTAAATGGTGCAAAATTTAAAATAGAATATGACCCATTTGATTACAATAAATTTTCTTCTGGAGATTCTTTAGGTGCTGACTTTTTATTAAGATCAAAAGATTCAGATCTCAACTTCGGTTTAAGCTATGCATTAAATGAATACATGACATTTGATCTTTCAAATGTAAAAGGAAATACGCTAAGCTTTAATCTTAATTTCAAAATATCTTTTAATGATGAACTTTCTTCAAAATCTAAATTTATTCCGAAAATTAGTTCTAATAATAAAAATAAGAAAAGCTCAAAACAAACATTTTATGAGGAACTTTTAAGCAACCTCAATAATAATGGACTTTTATTGCAAACAGCATCATTACATAAAAATGGTAAATTAGATGTCTCAATATCTACATCTGATTATAGGAACGCAATTAGATCATCTTCTTATGCAGCAAATATAGTGAAATCTGTAAGTGATTTGAACAATATAGATATAAATTCTATAAACATAACTCATATAAATGCTGGAATAGAATTAAACAACATCACATATCTTGCTAGTCATGTTGAAAACAACTCTAAAGTAGCAGTTGAGGTAGTTCAAAAATATACAAACTTAGATTCTGGGAATTCAATGGATTATACTAATGATGAATTTAAGCCTAATGTAAATTTTCCTGTTATTTTTTCATCATTTGGTCCAGGTATAAGAAGTCATATAGGCAAACCTGAAAAGTTTTATTTTGGTGGACTTAATATGCAGCATATTAGTGAGATTCAATTTAAGCGTAATCTCTTGCTTACTTCTGAAATTAACCAACCTATTTATCAAAATTTTAATGAAGCACAGTCAAGGCCTGAATCTTTATTACCTCATGTCAGAACTGAAGTTATTGATTATTTACAGCAAGATGATATTTATATAACAAGAATGCAACTAGACTACATATTCTCTCCATATAAGGAGGTTTATGCTAAATTCAGCGGAGGAATTTATGAAGCTATGTTTGGAGGTATTGGTGCAGAAATATTATATAAACCATTCTTAAAAAACTATTATATTGGACTTGAGTTGTATCATGTTAAGCAAAGATCTTATGAGCAAAGATTTGGATTTATGAATTATGATACCACTACAGGTCATATAAATTTTGGTTATCTGTTGCCTTTAGGTGTTGAAGCTAACATAAGTTTTGGAAGATATTTAGCTAAAGATGACGGATACACATTTGATTTAAGTAGAACAACAAAATCTGGATTCAAAACAGGCTTTTATTTTACTAGAACAAATGTATCAGCTGAACTATTTGGTGAAGGAAGTTTTGATAAAGGCTTCTATATTCAAGTCCCATTAGACTTACTAACAGGTTCGAATAATGGCAATTATTCAAATTTCAAATTAGCACCCTTAACAAGAGATGGAGGTGCAAAACTTATGTATGATAAAGATTTAAGAGGATTAATTAATAACTCTCGATTAAGCGAAATCTATGATAACTGGGATGGATTTTTAAATTAAACAAAAAAAATAGCGGATTAACCGCTATTTTTTATAATCAAAATAATTTATTTTAAGAAGTACTTGTTCCTGTACTTGTACTTGTTCCTGTACTTGTAGAAGTTGATGTACTAGTGGAGGTGCTTGTATCAGTACTTGTATCGGTACTTGTATCAGTACTTGTATCAGTACTTGTATCAGTACTTGTATCAGTACTTGTATCGGTACTTGTATCAGTGCTTGTATCGGTACTTGTATCAGTGCTTGTATCGGTACTTGTATCGGTACTTGTATCAGTACTTGTATCAGTTACTGTGACTGTACTAGTGTCTGTAACAGTTACAGTACTAGTAGAAGGTGTAGGAGCCGGTGTTGGCGCTGGAGTCGGAGCCGGTGTTGGCGCTGGAGTCGGAGCCGGTGTTGGAGCCGGTGTTGGCGCTGGAGTCGGAGCCGGTGTTGGAGCCGGT
>MDTB01152590.1_pt1 | contig 13301 bp, 15 predicted proteins | sample 811161 | NCBI WGS metagenome assembly MDTB01 (sample SAMN05326650, study PRJNA326480) | marine metagenome | isolation source: seawater | place: Mediterranean Sea | collected 2009 | reverse complement strand
TGGATGTGGACCAACAAAAATGCTGAGGATTTTAAAATCTTAAGAAGCCCTCTCAAAAAAATTAATGAATGGAAAGATTTTGTTCCAGCAAAAAATGGTGTTCTAATTGGTGGACTTATATTCTTAAAAGACTGGATTATTAGAACAGAAGTATCCAATGCTTTACAAAAGATTTTTGTTAGGAACATGAAGACAAACCATGAAGAGGAATTAATATTTTCTGATGAAAAAGTTATTTCATCTGGAGTGGGTCTTATCCAAAAAGATAAAAATACAAACACTATACGTATAGGTTATGAATCTCCTAGAACACCATCTAGAACTTATGAGTACAATTTAAAAACTAAAGCAAAAAAACTTGTTAAGGAACAGGAAGTTCCATCTGGTCATGATAGAGATAATTACATAGTAGAACGTTTAAATTGTCCAAGTCACGATGGTCGTAATATTCCGATAACAATTATATATCATAGAAAAACAAAGTTAGATGGAAACGCACATTTACTATTGTACGGATATGGCAGTTATGGAACTTCAATGTCACCTAATTTTTCAACATCAAAATTTTCTTTGATAGATAGAAATATAATTTGGGCAACATGTCATGTAAGAGGTGGCCTTGAAAGAGGGATGGCTTGGTGGCGTGAAGGAAAAATGCTAAACAAAAAAAATACATTTTCTGACTTTATAAGTTGTGGAAAATTTTTAATTAAAAAAAAATATACTAGTAAAAATAAATTAATTGCTTATGGAGGATCAGCGGGAGGTTTGTTAGTTTCTAACGTTGTAAATCAATCTCCTGAAATATTTTTAGGAGCTATCATGGCTGTACCGTTTGTAGATAACCTTACGACTAATATGGATCATTCACTACCATTAACTCCTGGAGAACTACTGGAGTTTGGAGATGCTAAAAATAATAAGGAACATTTTGAATATATAAGATCTTATGCTCCCTATGACAATATAGAGAAAAAAAATTATCCTCACATTTTAATAACTACATCTTTATCTGACTCTCGTGTTTTGTTTGATGAACCAACTAAATATTGTGCAAAACTTAGGGATTATAAAACAGATGATAATTTATTGCTTTTAAAGTGTGAAATGGATGCTGGGCATGGATCAAGGTCGGGCAGGAAGAATATTATTGAAGATATTGCATTTGATTATGCGTTTGTATTAAAAATAGCAAAAAAATTATAATTTAAAAACAGTTCTTACTGCTAAAGCCCACAACAATATTGTCTGGACTTATTTCAAATCTTCTTTCGCATTTAATTTTTAATTTAGATTTAAGGTAAACAAAATTTTTATTTGCTTTGTTAGTAGTTTCTATTAAGTCTGGTTCGCCAAATTCAATTTTTAATTCCTCTATAGGTTTACCGAGAAATATACTTAATTTTTTTTCTTCCTCTGAAATAGTTTTGTCGACTTTTGAACTAACAGTTTTACAGCCGCTTAAAACAAAAAATAGTAAAATTAGATAGACAGCTTTAGTTTTTTTCATAATTCAACTTTTTATAGAATACACCAAAAATTATAAACAGAAATACAACTTTAAATATATATAAAAAAAACTTATCGCTATATTGCACTTTTTTCTTTAGATTTAATAACAAGAATCAAATATCAACATTTTATATTCATTTAATCAGAAAAATAGAAAGAGGAAAAATTATGATGGATAAATATTTTGAGTACAGAAAGCACAAAACCACTTTCAATACAGAGGTTATAGCTGGAACTACAACATTCCTGACTATGGCTTATATTATGTTCTTAAATCCATTTATACTTTCCGGTGAGTTTGCTGGAACAGAAAAAGGATTTTTTGATTTTGGAGGAGTGTTTACAGCTACAATAGTAGCAACCGCTATAGCCTGTTTTATTATGGCGTTTTACGGAAAAACCTGGCCAATTGGACTTGCGCCTGGCATGGGTATTAACGCCTTCGTAGCATTCGGTGTAGTTGGCGGTATGAAATATACTCCTGCTGAGGCTTTAGCAGCAGTGCTACTTGCAGGAATATTGTTCTTGTTAGTATCGCTAACTCCTATCAGAGCTTGGATAATCAATTCTATCCCGAGAAGTTTAAAACTAGGAATTGGAGCCGGCATAGGACTTTTCTTATCCATTATTGGTTTAGAGATAATGGGTGTAGTTGGAGATCACCCTGTAACGCTGGTTACTCTGGGAGATATCAAAAACCCATTAGTTCTATTAGGTTGTCTTGCATTAGTTGTGATGATCGTTTTAGAAAAAATGAAGGTTAAGGGTAATATTATTATTGGAATATTGCTTTTTAGTATCTTGGCTTGGTTACCTATGTGGGATTGGACTGGAGCTACTATAGAGGGTGGAAAATCATTAGCAAGATTTAATGGAATTTTTTCTGCACCTCCATCTATGGCATATCTTTTTGATGCTGTTGAGGGCTTTAGCACAGGAAAAGTTTTATCAGGAAGTGGGTTAACAGTTATATTTACACTTTTCTTTATAGACTTTTTTGACACTGCAGGAACCCTAACTTCTGTAGCGAATGTTTCTGGTAAAATTAAGGGAAACAAAGTCGAAGACATAGATAAAGCAATGCTTGCAGATTCTGGTGGTACTGTTTTTGGTGCCTTAATGGGAACCACGACGGTCACGTCATATGTTGAGTCTGGGGCTGGAGTTAAAGCTGGAGGACGAACTGGAATGACATCTTTAGTTATTGGAGTTTTATTCCTTCTTTGTTTGGGTTTTGCGCCATTGGCGACAAGCCTTCCAAAAGAAATAGACGGTGCTGCTCTAGTTTATGTGGCTGTTTTATTTGTGAGAAACATTACTGATATAGAATGGGATGATATAGCAGAATCTGCTCCGGCAGTTATTGCTATGATTACTATGCCTTTAACTTATAGTATCAGCAATGGTATCGCTTTGGCTTTCATAGCTTACGCTCTAATTAAAATACTGAGCGGAAATGCTGCAAAAACATCACCTGCAATATGGGTTGTCGCAGTATTAAGTGTATTAAGCTTTTCAGTATAGAATATTAAATATTCGATAAAAAAGGGTTGGACAAATGTCTAACCCTTTTTTTTATGCTCTTTTTTTAATTCTTCAATCCTAATTTCTTCATAATGTTCAAAAGGTTGAACAATCCATGGATCATTTTTTAATCTGACAGCACAATAATCTGGCTCGAATGTTGATTTTTTTTTCTTCCATAAGGTTGCAGTTTTTATATCTTCAATTTTATCTTTTATCGGTTCATATTTTTTTAACCAATCCACACTTTTATTTAGAGTAATTCCTGTGTCTGACAAGTCATCACACAACAATATTCTTCCACCCATATTTTTTGCGATAGAGCTCATCTCTCTAGAAAATACAATATCTCCTTGCTCGTCCTCAACGCCTTTTCCACTATAAGACTCTACTGCCAGGTAAGCGCATTTTAATTTAAAAACTCTACTTAAAACATCTATCATTGGAGCAGCGCCCCGCATAATACCTACTAGTAAGGTTGGTTTATAACCACTATCGTGAACCATAATAGCTAATTTTTCTACTATCTTGTTATATTCATCCCACGAAACAATTAATTTTTCTGGCATAAAAAGAATTTAATACTGTACTGGCTCATTGTCTACTGAATACCATAGTGCCATTACTGCTAAGGTACAATAAGGGGAAAACTTTTTTTGTAATTTGTTAACAAAAGACATTGGGGGAAGATATTTCTTTTTATAATTATTTGAAATAGCCCTTAACATTCCTATATCTTGAACAGGCCATATATTAGGTCTATTATAAAAAAATATTAGTACCATCTCACTAGACCACCTTCCAATTTGCCTCAAAGATGATAAATAGGCAATTGCTTCTTCGTCAGTCATATTTTTAATCAGTTTTGGATTAAATGATTTATTTAAAATTTTTTTAGCTAAACTTTTAATCCCAATAGCCTTCATTCTGCTTAAGCCGCACTTTCTTAAATCTGATATTGATAATTTTCCTACAATTTTGGGTTTAATTTTTCCTTTACATTTTTTCTGAAATTTAAAAAAAACTGAATCAGCAGCAGATACTGATATTTGTTGGGAAATTATAGATCTTGTTAACGAATAAAAAAAATTATTTCTTGAAGTTAGATTGCCTTTATATGACTTTATAAGCCCTGCCATAACCTTATCTTTTTTTGAAAGATATTTTTTTGACTTTTCCCACCATTTTGGCTTCATACTCTAGGTACAACAACTTGTTTTTTCAAAACTTCTTCTCTTTTAAAAATTATGAAAGAACTAACTACAATTAATCCAGCACCAAACAAAGTCATAAGTTTGGGTGCTTCACTAAAAATAAAGTAACCAGCTATTATGGCTACTATCAAAGATAAATATTTGATTGGAGAAACTAAGCTTGCATCTGCTAGTCTATAACTTTGTGTAAGCAAAAGATTAGCTACACCCCCCGCTAACCCAAGAAGTAAAAATAAAAATGCTTCAAATGGAGTTGGCCAAATCCAACCATTTACAATTGTACTTAAACCGACCAACAGAGATAAAATGGAAAAATAGAATGCTATCAAATAATTTGGTTCGGTTTTAGATAAACTTCTAATACTAATTGCAACGTTAGCAAAACCCAGTGAAAATATAACGGGAAAGATATAATATAGGTTAAGTTCCTCAAATGCAGGACGAACTATAAAGAGCATACCTATAAAACCAATTGCAACAGCAGACCATCTTCTAATACCAACTTTTTCTGAAAGAAAAATTACAGACATTATCGTTACAAACAAGGGGCCTGTAAAAGTTAAACTGATTACATCGGCTAAAGGCAGATTTCTCAAGCCAACAAATAAAGCAATAATTGCAATGGTACCGCTAACCGCTCTAAAGGCGTGAAGTCCTGGTCTCTTAGTTTTATAAAAAGTAAAAATTTTATCTCTAGGTATTAAAAAAAAGATAGGTATCATTCCGAAAAAAAATCTCATAAACAAAACCTGGCCAAATGGAACGTTATTTAAATACTTAACAATTAAATCCATTGTGCTGAAACAAATAACTGATCCAACCATGAATAAAACAGCTTTTTGAGATTTTGAGAGCAAATTTACCGCCTTTAATTAAAGTAATTAACATATTAGAATTTAAATAAAATGGAAACTGGAATATTCGCTGCGGGCTGTTTTTGGAAACCTGATTTGGAGTTCGAGGAACTAAAAGGTGTAAAAAAAACTGAGGTAGGTTATTGCGGGGGCAATAACTCAAATACAACCTATGAAAACGTCTGTACTGGAACAACAAATCATGCTGAAGTGGTAAAAGTTTATTACGACGAAAGTATTATTTCGTATGAAGAATTAGTAAAATTTTTCTTAAAAATCCATAATCCAACAACTATTAACAGGCAAGGAGCAGATATAGGCACACAATACAGAAGTGAAATTTTTTATACTTCGGAAAAACAGAAAAAAATTGCTAAAAAAATTTTGGATGAATCAAATCAAGAGTTTAATGGAAAAATTGTAACTAAAATTTCAGAAGAATTAAACTATTGTAAGGCTGAAGATTATCATCAAAAATATTTAAAAAAAAGGGGAATGTAGTGAATTTAGTAAGCACAGACTGGCTGGAATCAAATTTAAACAATGTGAAAATATTTGATGCTTCATGGCATATGCCATCTACAAAAAGAAATGCAATAAAAGAATATGAAAATCAACATATTCCTGGCGCAGTGTTTTGGGATATTGATAAACATTCGGATAACGACTCACCTTATCCGCACATGATGTCAAACTCTGATTACTGGACAAGAATGTTATGGTCTTTTGGTATCCAAAATAATGATCACATAATTGTTTATGATAATAGCGATATTTATAGTTCATGTAGACTTTGGTTTGCTCTTAGGTATTTTGGGCATGAAAAAGTTTCAGTTTTAGATGGGGGTATGAAAAAATGGTTAAAAGAAAACCGATCAACTGATAATGAAATAAATGAGGATTTAGGAAAATTTAGTAATATTGAAAAATTAAATCCTACCACAAAATATTCTGTTAAGGAAAAGTCAGGATTAATAAAAAATAAATTGCAAATTGATGAGAATATTAAAAATCAATCTTTTCAAACAGTTGACGCAAGAAGTCGCGATCGATTTGAAGGAAAATCGGATGAGCCTCGTCCTGGTTTAAAAAAAGGGTGCATAGTAGGTTCAAAAAATATTCCATTCAATGAATGTATTAATTCTGAAACAAACACTTTTAAGACAAAATCTGAATTAATTATGATTTTTAGTGAAAATAAGGTTGATACATCTAAACCTATTGTTTTTACTTGCGGCTCTGGAGTGACTGCGTGTGTTTTAGGTATGGCATATTCTTTAATAAGTGATAAAAATGCTGTGATTTACGATGGTTCTTGGGCTGAATACGGAAAAAAATGAAAAGATCTAAAAAAGTAACTATAGGTATTATAATATTTTTTATTATCGTAGCGACCGTAATTGGTGGAAGAACCGCTATGGGCATTTATTTTAAGAAAAAATTTGGAAAACGACCACCGCCCGGGGTAATAGTCGAAACTGTTTCAGAAAAAGGATTTAGCAAGACAATAGAAAGCTATTGCACCGCTTTAAGTAGTAAAACAACCTCCTTTAAAATTAATAAAAGTGAACTTTTAGAGGATATAAAATTTAGAGCTGTAAAAAAAGGTGGTGTTATTGCAAAACTGCAAGACAAGACTATCACAGCACCTTTTTCAGGAACTGTAGGAACCAGAGGTATAAGTTCTTCAATCCTTGGGACAAACTCAATAATAGTCACACTTGATGACTCACGTAGAATACTTTGTGATTTACAAATACCAGAAGTTTATGCGGCAATCCTAAAAAAAGGTCTAAAAGTGAATGCAAAATTTTTAGCCTACAAAGATAAATTATATAATGGCGTTATCATTTCGCATGCTTCAAGAGTGGATGCACAAACACGAAGTATATTGGCAAGGGCACAAATAAAAAATTCAGAACTTGAAATACTACCAGGATCACTTTTGGATATTGAGCTTCTTTATGATGAAAAAGAAGCACTTTCTGTAGCAGATACCAGTATTATTTTTGAGGATGAAAAAAAATTTGTTTATAAAATTTTAGATAATAACAAAATTGAAAAAACAGAAGTAATTACTGGAATAAGAAAAGGCGGTAATCTAGAAATTTTAGAAGGTCTAGACGCTAACGATAGAGTTGTTAAAGAAGGTTTGGCAAGACTTGCTGATGGCATGACTGTAAAGCCTCTTGTGAAATAATATGCATAATTTTTGTTTGCTTAACATAAGAAGGCCAGTTTTAAGTTCAGTGTTTTCTCTGTTGCTTGTTGTTTTTGGACTTTATACTTTTTTTGAACTGAGCACGAGAGAACTTCCCAAAAATCTTCAACCGCCCGAGGTCGTTATTTCCACAAAGTATACGGGAGCTAGCCCTTCGATAATTGCCTCAGAAATTTCTGAGCCAATTGAATTGGCTGTTGGAGGGGCAGAAGGAATTAAGTCAATTGATACCCTTTCTGAGATAGGAAGAAGTACAATAAAAATAGAATTTTTTACCAGTATAAATATTGACGATGCTGCTAATGATATAAGAGAGAGGATAGCTAGAGTAATTGATAACTTACCAGAAGATAGTAAAGCACCAGAAGTAAGAAAAGCTTCCGCAGGATTTTCAACAAGTATGTGGCTGTCAGTCAGCAGTACATCTTGGAACTCATTAGAAATAGGCGATTATGTTAAAAGAAATTTAGTTGATACTTTTAGTTCCGTTCCCGGAACAGGAAGGGTTATTGTTGGTGGAATAAATGAAAAAGCTGTTAGAGTATATCTAAATCCAGTTAAACTTAGTGCGAATGATTTAGATATAAGAGAAGTCGAAAGCTCTATAAGAAAAAATAATGTTGCTGTACCTGCGGGAACTATTGAAGCTAACAATGTTGATCTTACTCTTGATTTAGGAAAAACTTATACAGACATTAATTCAATTAAAAAACTTCCGATTAAAAAAATCAAAGGTAAAACTATAACCTTGAATGATCTTGGAGATATTCGTTATGGTCCGGTATCTGAAAAAACATTATTTAAAGCACAAAGTCCAGATGCTTTAAATGAAAATACTGTTGGTATAGGCATATATGCTCGAACGAATGAAAGTACTGTTACACTATCAAATAATATAAGAAAAAAAATAAAAGAAGTAAGTAGAACTCTTCCTGATGGACTTAAATTATCTGTAAGTTTTGATAGAGCAACATACATAAAAGAAGCTATTCAAATGTGTTATCAATCAATAATTTTGGCTTTAGCATTAGTTGTTGGAATCATTTACCTTTTTTTAGGGAATGTTAGAGCAACTATTGTGCCAGCAGTAACTCTACCAGTGAGCTTGATAGGAGCATGTTTGGGTTTATGGATATTCGGTCTTACAATTAATGTTTTTACCCTTCTTGCTATTATACTGAGTGTAGCTATCGTTACAGATGATAGCGTTGTAATGACAGAATCTATTTATCATCGTGTTGAACAAGGTGATACTCCCTTGAATGCGGCTGCAACTGGTTCAAAAAATGTAATTTTTGCAATTATCTCGACTAGCATCATTCTATTAGCAACTTTTGCTCCATTATTATTTATTGGAGGTATCAGTGGAACATTATTTAGAGAAATGGCTATTACACTATCAATAGCAATTGTTATTAGCACATTTACTGCTCTTTCTATAGCACCGATGCTTGGTTCAAAATTACTTAATAAAAAAAAATCAAAGTCTAAAATTGTTTTAAAATTTGAGAAATTATTTAATTCATTTGAGGAATTTTATTCTGATACTCTGAGTTACTGGATTAAAAAACCAAAAACAATAGTTTGGTTTATGATTTTTGTTGTGGGTCTGGCTGTTTTTCTTTTTAATTTTACGCCAAAGACTTTATTAGAACAAAATCCAGACAGAGGTGTTTATTTAGTCTTTGGTAAAACAGATGAATCATCTTCATTTGAATATACGGTAGATAAGGCTGAAAAAGTGGAGAAAAGATTAATACCGTTATTACAAGATGAAAAAGAGCCTTACCAGAAATTGATTATGAGAGTTCCAGGTTTTGGAAGGTCTTCGCAATCCTATAATAGTTTTATAATTATAGCATTACTAGATAATTGGAGTGACAGAAAAGAAAGTGCTCAAAAAATTGTGAGAAAAGCAATTGGAAGAATAGTTACTGTGCCAGGAACAATGGCTTTCCCACTTACACCTAATTCGGTCAGAGTTAGTAATTATCAAAAACCTGTTGTAGTGACTATGACTGGGCCATCGTATGAAACTTTATATAAATGGCAGAACGAAGTAATGAAAGAACTTCGCAACAATAGAGGACTGGCTGATATAACTTCTGATTACACTAAAAATAAACCAGAAGTAAAACTTATTATAGACGAAAATAAAGCAAAAGATTTAGGTCTTTCTAACCAATCAATTGGAAAATCTATTGAAACACTGTATTCAGGAAAAAGTGTTACTTCACTAAATGAATCTGGAAAAGAATATCCAATTATTTTACAGGCTGACATCAAAGATAGAAGAAATACCGAAACACTTAGTAAAATATTTGTAAGATCAGAAACAACGGGGAAATTGATTTCTCTTGCAAACGTAGTAAGTTTTGAGGAGAAGGGTTCGCCTAAATTATTAACTCGTTATCAAAGATCAAAATCTATAACTATTACAGCTAGGTTAGTGGGCGGTTATACCCTTAATGATGCACTAAAGTTCATTGAAAAAACTATTGATGATAAAGCTCCAACAGCAGGAATTTTTTATAAAGGAAAATCTTTAGATCTTAAAGAAGCGTCAGGTGAACTATTAGTAATTTTTGCCCTAGCTTTAGTAAGTGCTTACCTTGTAATGGCTGGGACTTTTAATGCTTGGAGACAGCCTTTCGTTGTAATGTTAACCGTTCCATTAGCAGCACTTGGTGGTTTAATTTTTATTTTATTATTTGGTAGTACAATAAATATTTTCTCCCAAATTGCTCTGATAGTGCTTATAGGTATTGCAACAAAAAATAGTATCTTAATTGTAGATTGGGCAAATCAACTTCGTGTTTCGGGTAAATCTGTTGAAAATGCAATTGTCGAATCTTGTAAAAGAAGATTTAGACCAATTATGATGACTAGTTTATCAACTCTCATTGCGATGGTTCCTCTTATAGTTGGAAACATAGGTCCTGGTGCTGGTGAGGGTATAAGATTAGCAGTAGGTTGTACAATATTCGGTGGAATGTTAATCAGTACTTTTTTAACTTTATTTACAACGCCTGTGTTTTATTTATTACTTTGTAAAAATTCAAAAAGAATGGATGAAATAGATATTCAATTAAGTGAGGAGTTTAATAAATAATATATTTTTTTCTATTTAATTTATCTCTGCACATAGTTAATTGTTTTCTATAATTTGATGCTATATCTTTTGCTGACTTTGCGTAAATTATTGCTTTTTTATCTTTAGCGTAATTTTTATAATCACCCCAACCTTTATAATAAGCTAGATATTGTCTGTAAGCATCATTCTTGGGTATTTTTAAAATTTTATGAGTTTTACTTACGTACCATCCAATAAAATCAACAGAATCTTTGAATCTAGCTCTTGTTGCTAATTTATTTCCAGTTTCGCTTTTATATTGTTCCCATGTTCCTTTTACAGCTTGAGAGTAACCAAACGAACTAGATTTCCGTTTATATGGAATAACTTTGAAAAGTTTAATTCTTTCCGGTTTGGCAAGCCAATCAAAATCACTTTCTTTTTTTACGAATGCTAGCTGAATATAAACTGGAACACCCCATTTTTTTTCAACAGTTTTAGTATGCTTGTACCACAAATAACGTTCCTCAAAAATTGCACAACTATTTTTAGTATTTTTAGGAACAGACGAACAGGCGGTAATAAATAATAACAAAATTAATAAATAAAAATTTTTTTGACGAATCACATAACCATTATAAATGGTTTATTTTTTTCTGCATTTATTTTCCCAGGAAGTGTTATATTTCATTTTCCAAACACCCAACTTGTTAGCTTTAGCGTACTTTTGTTCTTTGGCATACTTGCCTTTTGAATAATATATATAATCACAAGCATATCCATTTTTAACCATAAAAGATGATAGGCTTTCATCATTTACATAACATTCGCCTACAATTCTTTGATATCTATCTCTTTTTTTTTCTCTTAAGCAAATTAGGGTATTGTTGGCAATTTTTCCTATAAGTTTATCTTTTGCTAATTTATATCCAACTTCATTTCTTTCGGGAGAATTTATTCCACCAAAACGAATTTTTTCTTTTTTAATTTCAATTGTATCGCCATCTATAATTCTTGCTTTTCCTTTAAGGATATTTTCATCTGAAGTGTTTATAAGTGAATAAGAAATTAAAATTAAGATACTAAACAAAATCAGACTTGGCTTTTTCATTGAATTCTTTCATCTTATTTCTAATTTCATCATCAGAAATATTATGATCTTTTAAATCTCCTTTTATTTTTCTGAAAACATCTTCATCACCTGCTTCTTGAAAATCTGCTTTGATAACAGATTGAATATATTCTTTCTCCTTCTCTGCATCATAACCAAGTTTTTGAGATACCCATTGGCCAAGATATTTGTTTCTTTTTGAGGCAACTTTGAATTTTAATTCTTCATCATGAGCGAACTTTTTTTCAAAGGATTTTTTTCTTTCATCAAATTTTTCCATATTTAAACCTTTTGTATAAAAATATTATAACAATAGCAAATAATGTTCCAAGTAAATTTCCAAGAAGATCTAAGTACTGGAAGGACCTGTTAGGTATAATTAAATGAGAAAATTCTAAAAATAGTGACAGAAAAATAAGAAAAATTAATATTTGGTTAAAGTGTATTTTATTTAAATAACTTACTAGGCCCAATATTGTTAAATAAAAAAATGCAAAAGCATGATTAATTGATGTATCCATCGGATTTGGTATCACATCTGGTTGCTTACCAAAATCTCCATAAAGAAAATAACCGATTAAACTACCTGGAAAAAGGTACAAGATTAATAAACCTGTAAGGGAAAAATAATATAAATAGCGAACTATACGGATTTTATAATCCATTTTAAAAAATCTGTATTTCCATTTTTAATATCAAAAAAGATAACACAGGGAACTTCGTAGCTGTGTAATTTTTTAACTTTTTTAATAATTTTTTGAACATTCTTATCCATTGTCTTCCCAACAACTAAAGCTTCTTTTGTTTTTGATACTTTTCCTTTCCATATAAAGACTGAGTCAACATTGTTAATAATATTGGCACAGGCAACTAGTTTCTTTTTTACAAGAAATGCAGCTATTTTGTGTGCTTCCTTTTTTTTAGAACAGGTAATGTAAAAGAATTTAATACCCTTCATATTAATAATTTAATATATTAAATGTATTATATTCAATGGGCAAACTCATAGCAATTAGACACGGACAAAGTACTTGGAATGCTGAGAATCGTTTCACAGGTTGGGTAGATGTTGATCTATCTGAGAAAGGCGTAAAAGAAGCTGAAAAATCTGGAAAATTATTACAGGATTTAAATATAAATTTTGATATCTGTTTTACCTCCTATCTTAAACGAGCAATAAACACACTGGAAATAGTATTAGAAGTTCTTGGAAAAGATAAAAAATACGACAAAGCTTGGGAGCTTAATGAAAGACATTACGGAGCTTTAACAGGTTTAAATAAGGCTGAAACGGAAAAAAAATTAGGTGAAGAGAAATTTAAAAAATACAGAAGATCTTGGGATATTAAACCGCCAAACTTAGATAAAGATTCTAAATATAGTTCACACAATGATTCTTTATACAAAGGTCTAAAAAATGTACCTAATACTGAATCATTAAAGGATACTTATGACCGTGTTGTACCATATTTTGAGAAAAATATAGAAAAACACCTCAGAGAAAATAAAAATATTATTCTTTCAGCTCATGGGAATACGATTAGGGCTTTGGGTAAAAAAATTTTTAATATATCTGATAAAAATATTAATTTACTTGAAATACCAACAGGAAATCCTTTAGTAATTCACTTTGATAATTCAGGTAAAGTTTTAAGTGCAAAATATTTAGACGAATCTAGAAAAACAGAAATAATATCTAACCAATAACTTTTTTTTTATTTAGTTTTTTATATATTTTATAATTATTTATATGAAAAAATTTTTGTCTACTAGTAACACCAATAAGTTCTTT
>MDTB01086435.1_pt1 | contig 13302 bp, 14 predicted proteins | sample 811161 | NCBI WGS metagenome assembly MDTB01 (sample SAMN05326650, study PRJNA326480) | marine metagenome | isolation source: seawater | place: Mediterranean Sea | collected 2009 | reverse complement strand
TGAAAGATTTTGTTCTATCATAAAGCATTCAGGAGCCTTTATGTCTTCTAAATTAATGCCTCCCCAAGATTTTCCTAGGTGTTTCACACAATTGCAAAACTCTTCTACATTTTCTGTATCAACTTCTATATCAATACCATCAATGTCGGCAAACCTTTTAAATAAAACTGCTTTTCCCTCCATAACAGGCTTAGATGCTAAAGCACCAAGGTTCCCTAATCCAAGTACCGCTGTTCCATTAGAAATAATAGCTACCATATTTCCTTTCGCAGTATAATCATAAACAGCATCGGGATTTTTTTGTATTTCTAAGCAAGGAATCGCAACACCTGGCGAGTAAGCTAAGGATAAATCTCTTGCCGTAGATATAGGTTTAGTAGCAGATATTTGCAACTTACCAGGTTTCTTATTTTTATGGAATTCTAAGGCATCCTTAGCAGTTATATTATATCTAGAGGTAAATTCAGGCATATCAATTTGTAAGTAATAGAATATAATAGTTTTATTAATAGGTAAAGTAATTTAGTTTCATTAATTATGGTAAAAAAAGAACTTACTCCTTTATTAAGACAGTATCTAGAAATAAAAAGTGAATATCACGAATGTTTGATATTTTTTAGACTGGGTGACTTCTATGAATTATTTTTTGAGGATGCAGAGGTTGCTGCTAAAGAACTAGATATAACTTTGACAAAAAGAGGTTATCTCGACGGGAAAGAAATACCTATGTGTGGAGTTCCTTTTTTTCAGGGTGAAATATATCTAGCTAGATTACTAAAAAAAGGTTTTAAAGTAGCCATATGTGAACAAATGGAAAGTCCTGAGGAAAGTAAAAAAAGAGGTCATAAAGAAATTATTAAGAGAAAGGTTGTAAGAGTTGCTACTCCTGGAACGTTAACAGAAGAAAAAGAACTAGAAACTTTAGAAAATAACTTTCTCGCATCAGTAATTAGTAAAGAGGATATTTTCTCTTTTGCTTGGATAGATATATCTACAGGTGAAGTACACTTAAAAGAATGTAAAAATAAAAAAACCGCGTTGTCAAGGTTACAGGAGATGATGCCTTCTGAACTTATATACAACGAAAAGTATTTAGATCGTAGTTTTTTAGAGAGTCTTCAAAAAAACTTACCCACCACTCTAACATTGGTGTCTAAAGATTATTATGATTATAAAGATAATTATAAAGAAATAATAAATGCATTTTCAAACAATAAAACATTTTCAGTTCAGAGATTATCATCTCTTGAAGTAGAGGTTCTAGGAAGTTTAATTAAATATATTTCTTATACTCAAGATGGAAAAATTCCACCCATAAAAATACCTTATAAAGAGGAGGAAAAAAAATTATTAGAAATTGATATCTCTTCTAAAAGAAATCTTGAAATTATTAATACTTTGAGTGGGGAAAGAAAGGGTAGCTTATTTTATGCCGTTAATTCTACAAAAACGTCTGCAGGATCTAGAACATTAATCAATGATTTACTTTTTCCCTTAGCAGATTTAGAAAAAATTATTAGACGTCAAGATCTAGTAGAATTCTTTTTTGAAAATTATAATTTCCTGAAGAAAACTTTTGCAGAAAAACTATCTAAGATTCCAGATTTTTCAAGGTCAATTATCAGATTATCTTTGAATAGAGGAGGACCAAGAGATCTAAGTAATATCTTAAGAGGGTTAGAAAAAGCAATGGAACTGATTGATTTAATTAGCGATGATAAATTTATTAAATTACAATCAGACACATTAAGTAAATTAGTACAACCAATAATTAAAAATAAAAATATAAAAGATATTAAAAAGTCTTTGTTTCTTGCTCTAGAAGATAAACTACCATTACATGCTAGAGATGGAGGGTTTATAAAAAGGGGATATCAAAAGGAAATAGACCTAATCAGAGATTACAGAGATAATAGTAAAAAAATTATTTTAGACATAGAACAAAAAGAAAAAAAACTAACACAAGTAAATACCTTGAGAATAAAGTACAATAACTTTTTAGGATACTTTATAGAGGTAAGCCCAACAAATCAAAGATACATCAAAGATAATCCAGAAAAATATATTCACAGACAAACTCTTAAAAACTCAATCAGATATACTAGCAGAGATTTGATTGATTTATCAGAAAAAATAATAAATTCCAACGCTGATTTATTAGAAAAAGAAATGAACCTTTATAAAAATCTTGTAAACTTAGTACTTAAAAACTCCCAAATTATTTTATTGATAAGTGATATAGTAGCAAGATTAGATGTATCATATAGTTGGGCTATTTACGCAAAAAATTCTAAATCTGTTAAACCAATAATTACTGAAGGAAATGAATACAAAATTGATGAAGGAAGACATCCGTCTGTTGAAAAAACGCATTCTCATAGTTTTATATCTAACAGTTGTATACTTAATAAAAATAATAATAATATTTTTAAATTAATTACAGGACCTAATATGTCAGGGAAATCTACCTATCTCAGACAGAATGCAATTATTCTGATCATGGCTCAGTCTGGAGGATATTGTCCAGCAGAAAAAGTCAGGATCGGAATTTGTGATAAATTATTTTGTCGAGTAGGTTCAGGAGATGAGTTAGCAAAAGGTAATTCAACTTTTATGGTAGAGATGCTAGAAACTGCAAGAATTTTACAAAATGCCACTAATAAGTCACTTGTGATTTTAGACGAGATAGGTAGAGGAACATCGACTTTTGATGGTATGTCAATAGCATGGGCAACTATAGAGTTTTTGATAGAAAAAATTCAATGTAAGACTCTTTTTGCGACACATTACAATGAACTTTCAGTTTTAAAAGATAAATTTAAAAAATTAGAACTCAATACATTCAAAGTAAAAGAATGGAAAGGAGATTTGATATTTTTGCATGAGATTACGGATGGAGTTGCTGCTAGTTCGTATGGTATACAAGTAGCAAAGATGGCTGGAATCCCAGACCAATTAACAAGAAGAGCAACAGACATCTTAGAAACCTTGGAAATTGAAAATAATAAAAGAAAAATAACCAGCAATCAGCTAAATATAGATTATGCTAAAAAAACAATACCTACTGAAGTACATGATATTCAAGAAGAGATCAAATCTTTAAAGATTAATCAACTGAGTCCAATAGAAGCATTAAATATTTTAAGTAGTTATAAGGAAAAATTATCCAAATTTGAAATTAAGGTCAATGAAGATGAGTAAGAACTTTTTAAAGTCATTCACTATCATGAGTACTATTACTACTTTTAGTAGGATATTAGGATATATAAGAGACTTTATATTTGCTTTTAGCATGGGGGCAGGTCCCTTAGCAGATGCCTTTTTATTGGCATTTAGGATACCTAATTTTTTTAGAAGATTTTTTGCAGAAGGAGCAGTTAATAATGCATTTGTCCCTTTGTATTTAGATATAAGGGGAACAGAGGGAGTAAAGAAAGCTGAAGTATTTGTGGGACAATTTTTAACCATTCTTCTCATGTTTTTAATTGCATGTGTAATAATAATAGAGATTTTTATATTTGAAATAGTGTCTTCTCTGGCTCCAGGATTTTCTTATGAACTTTTGGAAAAAACATCATTTCTTGCATCAATTATGATGCCTTATCTAATACTTATTTCTATTACTTCTCTAATAGGAGCTACATTAAATGCACATGGACGTTACGCACTATGGTCATTTTCACCGATTATATTAAATATCTTAATGATAATAGGAATGATTTATTCCTTAGCTAACTCTCTTATTACTGAAATAATCTTATCTTGGGCTGTTTTAGTGTCAGGATTTTTACAACTTAGTGTATTATTTATATGGATAAGAATAAAGAAGATAAAAGTTACTTTTGCCTTTCCTAGCATCAGCAAAAGAATAAAAAAATTATTTTATTTGTTAATACCTAATTTTATGGCTGGAGGAGTAATACAAATCAATCAGTTTGTAGGAATTTTTTTTGCTTCTAGTATTACAGGCGCTATCTCATGGTTGTACTATTCAGATAGAATAGTACAATTACCTTTAGGTATTTTTGCAATCTCTATATCTACGATCTTATTAACCTCATTATCAAAATCTAAACATAGTGAGCAGAATTTAAATTTAAGAATTAATGCATCATTTATATTAATGCTCTCTCTTACGCTTCTATGTATGATAGGTCTTATTACAATTGCCGATCTTATAGTAGACATCTTATTTAAAAGAGGAAAATTTGGATATGGTGATGTTAAAGCAACTAGTAAGGCATTAGTAATGTATGCATTAGGTTTACCAGCATTTGGTTTGACAAAACTATTTTCTACTATTTTTTTCGCTAAAAAAGATACTAAAACCCCATTCTATATGGCATTTCTATCAATGGTTACTAACGTAGCATTTATTTATCTATTCATTGATGACTTGGGCCATTTGGGAATCGCTTTGGCATTGAGTCTTTCTAGCTGGATCAATTTAATATTATTATATATCGGGCTCAGATTAAAAAAATATTGGAAGATTGACGTTGTTGTAATGGTAAAAATGCTAAAACTTTCTTTAATAAGTTTTCTAACATTCATCATATTGTACATAAGTCATTTCTCAGTAATCTTTTACGATTTAATTTCTTTATCAAGTATTTACAAGAAAGTTTATTTATTAATGCTTTTAATTTTAATAACTACTACTACTTTTATTACACTAAGTTTTTTCTTTAAATTATTAAGAATAAGAGATATTAAAGGGAAACTATATAAAAAAGCATTATATGGAGAATAAATTGAATAGTATTTTTTCAGGTGTGCAACCAACGGGAAACTTACATTTAGGTAATTACTTAGGTGCTATAAAAAATTTTGTGCAACTTCAAAATAATAATACAGCAAAAAAATTTTATTACTGCGTTGTAGATCTCCATGCAATAACAGTTTATCAAGACCCACTAAAACTTAAAAAAGATACTCTAGAGACTGCAGCAACTTTTATAGCAGCAGGAGTTGATCCAAGGAAAAGTATAATTTTTAATCAATCCAAAGTAAGCTGCCACGCCGAATTAGCATGGATTTTAAATTGCGTTTGTAGAATAGGCTGGTTGAACAGAATGACTCAATTTAAGGAAAAAGCTGGAAAAAATAGAGAGAATGTATCGGTTGGCTTATTTACATATCCGGTATTAATGGCAGCCGATATTTTGGCATACAAATCAAATCTAGTTCCAGTAGGAGAAGATCAGAAGCAGCATTTAGAACTAGCTAGAGATATTGCACAGAAGTTTAACTATGATTATAAAGTTGATTATTTTCCAGACATAAAGCCTTTAATTCTTGGAAATGCTACGAGGGTTATGAGCTTAAGAGATGGAAATATAAAGATGTCAAAATCAGACATATCAGAATACTCCAGAATAAATATTATGGATGATACAGACACAATAATAAACAAAATAAAGAAAGCAAAGACTGATAGTGAACTAATCATGGGAAGAGAAGCTTTAAATGAAGAAGGTATTTTAAATCTAGAAGTAACTAGAAGTAGGCCAGAGGCGTGTAACCTAATTCAAATATTTAGTGCACTAAATGATGAAGACATAGAAAAAGTTTTAGAGGAATTTGAGGGAAAAAGTTTTAGCTTACTTAAAGAAAAGCTGTCAGAAGTAGTTATTAATAAAGTTTTTCCTATTGGAAGAGAAGTAAAGAAAATGTTACAGGAACCAATGTACATTAATAATATATTAGATAACGGAGCAGTTTTAGCTGAAGAAGAAGCAAAAAAAAACTTAAAGGATTTAAAAAGTATAGTAGGATTAATTTAATAAAAGATTAAAATTTGGATATATATCTACCAATAGCTGAGATTTCTCAGAATATTTTCTTCTTGCTGACAATTGGTTTTATTGCAGGAATACTGTCAGGAATGTTTGGAGTGGGAGGAGGTTTTTTAACAACTCCTATTCTTATACTAGCTGGAATCCCCCCAGCCGTTGCGGTAGGAAGTGAAGCAAATCACATTGCAGGATCTTCTTTAACAGGTTTTTTAACATATTTTAAAAGAAAAAACGTAGACCTATTAATGGGATTAGTCTTGCTAATTGGAGGGATCTTCGGATCTATCATAGGAGTTTACCTTTTTAAATTTCTAGCAATAATAGGAAGAATAGAAGAAGTTATTGCATTTGCTTATATTTTCTTTTTAGGTGTTATTGGACTCTATATGCTTTTAGAAAGCCTGAAAACTAAAAAAAAGAAAGCATCAGGAAGCAATCCAAAACTGCATGTACATGGATGGTTTCATGGATTACCATTAAGGATAAAGTTTAGAAGGTCTAAATTGTATATAAGTATAATTCCACCTGTTCTGATCAGTTTTATTATAGGAATCCTTGCTTCAATAATGGGAGTTGGCGGAGGCTTTATATTAGTGCCTGCCATGATATATTTGCTAGGTATGTCTACTCAGGTAGTCATTGGAACATCACTAATGCAAGTTTTATTTGTTTCTATAACTTCTACAATTATGCATGCTTATGTGAATCAGACTGTGGATGTAATTCTATCAGCTTTTTTATTATTTGGGGGAGTATTTGGCGTTCAAATGGGAACAATTTTAGTTCAAAGAATTTCAGTTGAACTAATTAGAATGCTATTGGGAATTTTAATAATATCTTTATGTTTATTTTTATTTAGTAAATTTTTGATTAATCCAGATCTCAAGTTCATTGTAGAGTTTTTGAAATGAAGCATGTAATTAAAATTATTTTTTTAGTATTAATTTTTTATAAAAATTCAATAGCTAAAGAAAAACTCTTTGTTGAATTTTTTGATAATGAGATAGGTATTGATGTAGGTTTTACTGGTGCTAAGCTTTCCTTTTTTGGAGCAATAGAAGGTTCAGGAGATGTAGTTGTAACAGTTACTGGACCTAGAAAGAAAATTAAAGTTAGAAAAAAACAAAAGATTATGGGAATATGGGTAAGTTCAAATACTGAATCATTTTCAGATGTACCTAGCTTTTATTATGTAGCAGCAAATAGGCCAATCAAAGATATAAATGCAGATGCCTCTTTCTATATTAATCAAATTGGTTTAAACAATCTTAGGTTTGAAGGAGCAGAAGAAATGGAGAAAGAAAGAAGAGACTCCTGGAAAAAAGGGATAATTGAATCAATGGTTAAATTAGGAAGGTATACTTCTAGAAACGGAAACATTAATATTTCAAAGAATAAATTATTTAAAACAGAATTTGAGTTTTCTTCAGATATTTTAGAAGGAGAATATATAGTAGATACGCTTCTACTTAAATCAGGTAATGTAATAGGTGCAAAAAGATCTTTTATAAATGTCTCTAAATCTGGAGTAGGTGAAAAAATATATAAAATGTCTAATGAGCAAAGTTTGGTATATGGATTAGTTGCAGTTTTTTTTGCACTAGCTTTTGGCTTTTTTGCAAATTTAATCACTAGGAAGGTAAATATTTAAAGTGAGAAAAAAAATAAAAGAAAATTATCTGGTCTGCGTTGATGATTCTAATGAGTTCTTGGACGCACTAAATTATGCATGCTTTCATGCGGAAAAGAATAGTATGGGAATAATACTCCTTTATGTAATTGAGTTGGAAAATTTTAGACATTGGCAAGGAGTAGAAAATATTATGCAAAAAGAACAAGAAAATAAAGCAAAGTCTGCGCTTAAAAAAATTAGAAAAGTGATAAATAATAAATATAAAATAACAATTAAGAATATAATTAAAAGAGGTGAGAAGGTCGATAAAATTATTGAAGTACTTAATGATGAAAAAATAAAAATAAATATACTAATACTTGGGTTATCTTTACTTGAGTCTGATACTAATAAAATAATATCTTCGCTGACAGGAAGTTTTAGAAGAAAATTATCATTGCCAATTACGATTGTCCCGGGTAAAATTAAAAATGGAGAATAATATGTTTATAAAAGTAGAAGAAACACCTAATCCTGACACTCTAAAATTTATTCCGGAAAAAGTTCTTGGATTAGATAATAATATTTTTTTGAAAAGAACTGATGAGTTAATTCAATATCCCATAGCGCAAGAGATATTTAAGCTAGAGGGAGTTAAAAGCATTCTTCTTGATAATGATTTTATTTCTATAACTAAAAATGAGAAAGAAAGTTGGGATTATTTGAAGACTATAATCACATCAAAAGTAGGGTCCTTCCTTGAAAATAATAAGGAGATAAAGATTCAGGGTGTAAAGGAAAGCAAAGAAGAAAGAAAATTTAGTGAGACAGAGATGAAGATAAAAGAACTTTTAGAGACAAGGGTAAAACCTGTTGTAGCTGGACACGGAGGCGATATAGCATTTCATAGTTTTGAAGAAGGTAAAGTTTTCTTAGAACTTAAAGGAAGTTGTTCAGGATGTCCTTCATCCACTGCAACGCTTAAAATGGGCATTGAAAATATGCTTAAACATTATATGCCAGAAATTAAAGAGGTATTAGAAGTTTAAAACTAAATTATATTTTTTTGAGTTAAATAATTGATAGTGCCACCATTCTTTGTGATAAAAATCAAAGCCAGCTAAAGTCATAATGGATAAAAGCATAGATCTATTCTTTCTTGCTTTTAAACTGATATCCTCTGATAAGTGGTAAGCTTTTTTTGTAAAGTCATCAAATTTAGTTCCCATATCTAACTCGTCTTCATTGAAATTTAAAAGGGTTAAGTCTATTGCTACTCCTCTAGTATGAGGTGATCCTTTTTCAGGATTAGATAGAAAATTAGGGTCAGGAAATTTTGACCATAAAGTTTGTTGTACATACTGAGGCCTGTAGGCATCAAAAATTTTTAGTTTATAACCTAAAGAATTAGCTATGTTAACTGCATTTACAATTAGTTTCTCTGCTTCAGGATGTAAAAAACATTTATTCTCGTGAAAAATCTTTTTTCCTAGTATATTATCTTCACATCCATATTTTAAATCAATTAGCAGACCATGGGTTTCTACATTAATTTCTATTAATTTCATTGATTGTTTTTATTTATACTCTATTAAGTATATTATGAATAAATGTATCTCCTTGTCTATAGAAACATCACTGAATAGAATATATTTAGTAATAATAAAAAATAACGAAAACTATTCTTTACTGAAAGAGAAAATTGTAAGTGTAGAGATAGATTTAAATGTGCTGATAGATAAGTTAATGAAAAAAGCTAGAATAAAATTCGCAGATCTAGATATTATATTTGTCTCTTTAGGGCCAGGGTCTTTTACCGGAACTAGAGTAGGTATTGCTGCCGCAAAAGCAATTTCGGTAACAACAGGAAAAAAAATAATAGGATATTCTAACTTTGATACAATTTATTATAGCGTTATAAAAGAAGATCATAAATATTTGGACCAAGAGTTAGCTATTCTTATAAAAGCTAATAAACTTAGTTATTATACTCAAAGAATCAAAAATAAGAAATATACCAGCAAAGCCAAAGTTATAAATTTTCAGGAACTAACTGAAGAAACAAAAAGTGTAGATGTCAGAGTAGGAAGTTTTAATAATATTCATGGTATTAAATTTTTTTTAGAACGCTGGCCAAGTTTAAATGGGCATTTAGAGATGATTAAAAATAGTGAAGTTCTTATTAAGGAAAAAAGACAATTATCATTAACTCCTATTTACATTAAAGAACACTATGCTAGCTAAAGAACGAAAAACCAGTATAGAGGATTGTTTTGATTTTTATTTATCTGTTAAAGATGGAGAAAAAAATAAATGGAATAAAGACTTTTTTTTTAATCTAGTAGGAAAAAAAAATATAAAATTTTATGCAATATCTCCTGCTAAGGGATATCTAATTTTTTCAATCATTTATGAATATATAGATATAATAGCAATAGCAACTGATGAAGACAGTCGGAATAATGGAGTAGCGTCTAAGCTTTTGGAAAAATTAATTGATTTTGCAAGAAAGAACAAAGTCACTAGGATAACTTTAGAGGTAGCAAGAGATAATAAGCCTGCTATAAACCTTTATAAAAAATTTGGATTCTCCCAAATAGGAATTAGAAAGAATTACTACCATAGAAATAAACAAAAAATAGATGCTATCTTAATGAAATTAGATACAATTTAATTTTGATGAACAATTTCCAAACTATAAACCCCATTTTCTAACTCCGATCTACTTAATATTTTATAGCCTAATTCATCTAAACTAGCTGGAAGACCTTCTAAAGCTTCTATATCACTTAAGTGTATGGTGAGCAATTCTCCTCTTTTAAGTTTTTCAAGTGCTATTTTTGTTTTAACAAATGTTATTGGACATTTATCATCAAGCAAGTTGAGAAATTTTTTTTCTTTATTTTTATCAGACATAAGCTAAAATACAATTATAATAAAAAATATGTAAATGGCACTAAAAAAAAATACTATATCAAAAATTGAAGAACTTTGTTTGACTAAAGGTGTAAAGATTACTCATCAAAGAAGCATAATAGCCAAAGTAATATCTGAATCAAGTGATCACCCCGATGCCAATAATGTTTTTATGAGAGCTAATAAAGTAGACAACAGAATCAGTCTTGCAACTGTTTACAGAACAATTAAGTTATTTGAAGAAAATAATGTGTTGAATAGAATAGACTTTGGCGGAAAAAGAGCAAGATATGAAGAATTAACTGAACATCATCATGATCATTTAATTGATGTTGATACAGGAAAAATAATAGAATTTGTTGATGACGAAATAGAAGAATTACAGGTAAAGGTGGCAAAAAAATACGGATATCAACTGGTTGATCATAGAATGGAACTATTTGGCAAAAAAATAAAAGGAAAACAATAAAATTTATGGCGATAGCAGAAGATATTAGTTCTTCTTTGCTTAATTTGAGGGCAGGAAGTTTAGAAGTAAGAATAGCAGAGACCAATATTGAAATAGATGCAGCACAAGCTCTTAGGTATAAGATTTTCTACGAAGAGATGGATGCTTTTCCTAGCAAAGAACAGAAAGAATTAAAAAGAGATATAGATGACTATGATCCTTATTTTGATCATTTACTAGTTATCGACCATGATATTAAAGGTTCGTTTAAGAAAAAAGTTGTAGGAACTTATAGGTTGAATAGAGGTATAAAAAAAAATAAGCAAAACTTTTATTATACTGCCTCAGAGTTTAATATTGAAAATTTACTAAGTTATCCTGGTAATATCCTAGAGCTAGGAAGGAGCTGTGTTTCAGAAAAACATAGGAATGGAAAAACCATGCAACTCTTGTGGAATTTTATTGCACTTTATGTGATTAAGAATGATATAAAAATTATGTTTGGATGTGCTTCATTTCCCGGAACAGACCCCAAAGTTCACATGCAGCAACTTAAATATTTACAGAGTAGATATCTAGCTCCTTTAAATATGCGCACATATGCTCTAAAAGATAAGAATGTAGACATAGAATCTGCCCGGCTCAAGATTCCTGCCAACACATATAGTTTTAAAGATTTTTTAACTTCAGTTCCTCCGTTAATTAAGGGCTACATTAGATTAGGTGCTTATGTAGGTCATGGAGCTGTAATAGACAATGTATTTAATACTATTGATGTTTGCATAGTTCTCCCTACTAAAAAAGTAGCCTCACGTTATATGGCTCATTATGATAGAAAATAAAACCCTGGTTTAGTAAATTTTGATCGTTTTATTAAAAACCCTTCTCATTTTTATATTAATTCTCTGTCTCTTACCAATTCAGATAATATTAATTAGTATTAATAGTAAAAAACGATTCACCCTACCGAAAATCTTCCATAAAAGTTTGTTAAAGATATTAGGTGTTAATTTAATTGTACGTGGAAAACCTGCTGAATCTTCTCCCCTAATCCTTGTAGGTAATCATATGTCTTACCTTGATATAATAATTTTAGGCTCAATACACCCAATATGCTTTATTGCTAAGGAAGAAATAAGTAGCTGGTTTTTATTTGGTTTCTTAGCAAAACTACAGAATAGTATTTTTATAAATAGGAGAAATATAAAAGCTCTTGAGTCAATAAAAGAGATTGTCAAGAATATAGATGAAAGATTTGCTATAGTACTTTTCCCTGAAGGAACTACAGGAAATGGAAAAAAAATCCTAGCTTTTAGAACATCACTTTTTAGTATTTTTGAGAAAGGTTCTATATTAACGTTGCAAAATTTTTCGCTTTGTTATACACATGTTAATAGTCTACCGATAGATAATAGAATTAGGCCTCTTATTTCTTGGTATGGCAATATGAATATGTTAAATCATTTAAAGACTTTAATAAAATTTCAGACCATAGGTGCTTATCTCGTAATCCATCCGCCAATGAAAAAAGAGGGGTTAAGTAGAAAAGAAATAAGCTTTCTTTCTAGGGAAGAAGTAAAAAAGGGTTTTTACCCTGTTAAATAAAAATCGAAATATATGAGTCTATGAAAAAAAATATTTTTATAAAAACTTTTGGTTGTCAGATGAATTCCTACGATAGCAATAGGATATTAGAAAACCTGAATCTAACACATAAGCCAGTCAGCAGTCCTGAGAAAGCAGATTTAATTGTTCTTAATACTTGCCATATAAGAGAAAAAGCTGCTGAAAAAATATACTCAGAAATTGGAAAACTTTCTAAATTAAAACTAGAAAATAAAAACTTGCGTCTTGTTGTTGCAGGTTGTGTTGCTCAGGCTGAAGGAGAGGCTATGATTGCTAGACAACCGAAAATAGATGGTGTTATTGGTCCACAAATGTACCATGAGTTTTCTGAATTATTAGAAGAGAAAAATAAATTAGGAAGAATAAAGTTAGACTTTGAAAATTTAGATAAATTTAAAAGTTATAAAAATAAAAGACTCTCATCTATGGTTAGTTCTTTTGTTACAATCCAAGAAGGTTGTGATAAATTTTGTAGTTTTTGCGTTGTTCCTTTTACAAGGGGTGCAGAAAGTTCTAGAAATGTTGAAGATATTAAGCAAGAAATATTGCAGTTATCAAAATTAGGATGCAAAGAAGTTATTCTTTTAGGACAAAATGTTAATGCATACCATGGGCTAGATAAAAATAAGGAAGAAGTAGGACTATCTAGATTATTAGAAACTATAGAAAAAATTGATGGAATAGAAAGATTAAGTTATACTACATCTCACCCAAGAGAAATGAACGAAAGCCTGATTGAATTTCATGGAATAAGTAAAAAACTAAACCCTTATTTACACCTTCCTGTTCAATCAGGATCTAACAGAATCTTGAAGGTCATGAATAGAAAATATACAGTTGAAGAGTACATCAATATAATTGAAAAGTTGAGAAAAAAACGCCCTGATATTGCACTATCTTCT
>MDTB01078001.1_pt1 | contig 13304 bp, 14 predicted proteins | sample 811161 | NCBI WGS metagenome assembly MDTB01 (sample SAMN05326650, study PRJNA326480) | marine metagenome | isolation source: seawater | place: Mediterranean Sea | collected 2009 | reverse complement strand
ATTAAGTATATTAAAGATAGTATACATCCAGAAATTTTAAAAAAGTTAATGAAACATGAAAGCAGAAATTAATATATCAAAACACATTTTAAGAGGTGTCAGGAAAATTAATCCAAAAAAAACTTTTTTTAGTTTGCATTCTCCAATCATAGACAGGACTGATTTACTGGAAGTGAAAAAATGTTTAAATTCTACTTATGTCTCAACTCATAGTAATTTAATTAAAAAGTTTGAAAAAAATATTTCATTATTTACTGAATCGAAGTATTCAATAGCCACTATTAACGCTACATCTGGTTTGCATATTGCACTTAAAGCTCTTGATATAAAAAAAAATGATGAAGTTTTACTTGGTGATTTAAATTATATTGCAGCCGCTAACTCAATTCTTTATTTAGGCGCCACACCTCATTTTGTTGATATTAATTTAAATGATTTATTTATTGATGTTAAAAAATTAGAAAAATATCTTGAAACTACCACAAACCAAGTAAGAGGAAGATTAATAAATAAAAAAACGGGTAAAATAATTAAAGCAATAATCGCTACTTACATATTTGGAAAAGGAGGAGAGATAAATGAATTAATTAAAATTTCAAAAAAATTTAAATTAAAGATTGTAGAAGACGCATCTGAAGCTTTAGGTAGTTATTATAAAAAAAAACATTTAGGAACATTTGGCAACATCGGTGTAGTAAGTTTTAATGGAAATAAGATAATAACAACAGGTGGTGGAGGTGCAATTTTAACTAATGATGAAAAATTATACAAGAAATGTTATGAGTTATGTACAATTTCAAGAAAGAGAAAAAATAATTGGGAATATGATTATAGTGGATTGGGATATAACTATCGTTTACCTGGATTAAATGCCTCATTAGGAATTTCACAATTAAAGAAGATTAAAAAATATCTACAAATTAAGAATAAGATTTACAATCATTATAAAAAATATTTTAATGGTAATGAAATATTTCTTATGAAAAATAAGAAAAATTTCAAAAATAACAATTGGCTCAATTCTTTATTTATTAAAGATTCTAATTTGAATTTAATAAAAAAAATTATTATCACTGCTTCAAAGAAAAAAATAATGTTAAGACCTGTTTGGAAATTAATGCATAGAATTAAATATCTTAGAAAATTTCCAAGAATGAAACTTAAAAATTCAATAATTGCTGAAAAATCAGTTATTACACTTCCAAGTGGGGTAGATGTATTACAAAAATAAACTAAGAATAGCTGTTTTTGGTGATAATAAATGGTGCTTAAACTTATTAAAAAAGATAAGCAAAGATAAATCATTAGATTTAATTTTTATTTGCGGAAGATATGAAAAAGATAATGATTTAATTAAATTTGCTAGGTCTATAAAAGTAAAATTCATAAAACCAAAAGATATTAATTCAGATAAAATGATTAAATTTATAAAAAAAAGTAATTTAAATTTATGTGTTTCAATGTCTTATAATCAGATTTTTAAAAAAAAAATTATTAAAATAATGTCTAATAAAGTTTACAATTGTCATGCTGGTTTACTTCCATCATATAGAGGAAGAAGTGTTTTAAATTGGGCTTTAATTAATGGTGAAAAATTCTATGGAATAACATTTCATCAGGTAAATTCTTATATTGATGAAGGAGATATTCTATTACAAAAAAAGATAAAAATTTTAGATTCTTGGGGATATAAAGAGATTTTAGACTCAGCCTATAAACATTGTGCTAACATTTGTTTTAAAGGCATCAAGATAATTCAAAAAGGAAAATATATTTTAAAAAAACAAAAAAATTCTCAAATTAAACCCTCTTATTTTAAAAAAAGAGTAAAAGGAGATGAAATTTTATCACTAGATCTTCCATCAAAGAAAATTATTAATTTTGTAAGAGGATTATCAGAGCCCGGTCCAGTAGCGAGAATAAAATATCTAAAAAGTCATATTTTATTGAGAAAAATAAATAAATCTTTGAAGAATATAAGTGGAAATTATAAAACTGGGGAAATTATTAAGGTTGGCAGCAGTTCCTTTTCATTTATGACAGTAGATAAAAAAAAAAATTGAAGTTTTAAAATGGAAAAGTGAAAAAAAAATAAAATTAAAAGTAGGTGAATTATTAGGTTGATGAAAACCATAATTATAGCTGAAGCAGGTGTAAATCACAATGGCTCTTTATTAAAAGCCAAAAAACTTATTGATATTGCTAAAAAATCTGGTGCCGATTATATAAAATTTCAACTATTTAATCCAAGCAAGTTGGTAATACCAAAAGCGAAAATGGCAAAATATCAATCTGTAAATCTTAAAAAAAATATATCTCAATATGAGATGTTAAAAAATTTAACTTTGAGTCATAAAGAAATTTTAATTATATATAAATATTGTATTAAAAAAAAAATAAAATTTTTAGCAACAGCTTTTGATAAAGAAAACCTTAAGTTTTTGTTAAATTTAGGTATGGATTATATTAAAATTCCATCAGGTGAAATTACAAATGGTGAATTATTAGAATTTATAAAAAAAAGAAAAGAAAAAATAATTCTTTCAACAGGGGCTTCAAATTTAAAAGATGTTAAAACTGCCATTAAATATTTAAAGAAGAAAAAAGACAATTTAATATTGTTACATTGTAGTTCTTCATACCCTGCAAAATTAAATGAATTAAACTTAAAAGTCATAAATTCTTATAAAAATCTTTTTGATTATAGAGTTGGTTATTCTGATCACTCTTTAAGTTTAATTACACCTTTAATTTCTGTAGCACTTGGTGCTTCAGTAATAGAGAAACATTTTACAATCGATAGAAAACTGAATGGTCCAGATCACAAGGCAAGTTTAACTGGAGAAGAATTAAAGAAAATGATACAAAAAATAAGGGAGACAGAAGCAGCCTTGGGTTTTGATAAAAAAATAGTTACTAGGTCTGAAAAAGTAAATCAAAAAGTTATCAGAAGATCAATTTATGCAAATTATTTCATTAAAAAAGGAGATATATTTTCTTCAAAAAATTTAATTTGTTTAAGACCAGATATTGGAATTTCAGCAATAAAATGGAAAAAAATCATTGGGAGAAGAGCCTCAAAAAATTTTAAAAAAAATGAAAAAATTAAAATATAAAAATAAAATTGTAATTGTAACATCTTCAAGAGCAGAATATGGTCTATTATCTAATTTGATCAATTTATTTGATCAAAGCAAAAAATTTGATTTAGAGCTAGTTGCTATTGGACAACACCTATCTAAAAAATATGGTATGACTGTTAATCAGTTTTTTAAAAGTAAAATTTCAATAAAAAAATTTAAAACACTTAAGAGCGGCAGTTCTACAAAATCTATTATTGGATCTTTTAAAAATTCATTTGTAAGTTTTTCAAATTATTTGACTAAGAAGAGGGTAAATTTAGTTATTTTACTTGGTGACAGGTATGAAATTCTAGCTTGTGCGAATGCAACTTTTTTAAGTAATGTTAATTTAGCACATATTCAGGGTGGTGAAAAAACTTATGGATCTATGGATGATACATTTCGTCATGTAATTTCAAAGTTTTCAAATATCCATTTCACGAGCCATGAATTATATAAAAAAAGATTAATACAATTAGGAGAAAAAAAAGAAAAAATATTTAATGTTGGATCCTTAGGTGCTGAAAATTCTCAAAAATATTATTTGAAAAATAAACAAGAAATTAGCAATAAATATTCAATTTATTTTAAAGAAAAAATTTTTCTTGTAACTTTTAACATGTCTATAAATGACGAAATTTTAATTGAAAAGACTATAAAAAATTTCTTCAAATGTTTGAAGTTTTTTAAAAATGTTACTGTGATTGTTACACTCCCTAATTCAGATATAAAATCAGACACGATTACTAAAATAATTAATAAATATAAGAAAAAAAATAATGATTTTTATGTATTTCAATCATTAGGAGTCATAGATTATTTGTCAATAATGAGCTTTTGTGATTTAGTCATAGGTAATTCATCTAGTGGAATTTTTGAAACCCCAACTTTTAAAAAACCTTCAATCAACATTGGCGATAGACAATTAGGACGCATTAAGGCTAAAAATATAATTGATAGTAAATGTTCATTTAATGCAATTTTAAAATCAATTAGGTATGCGATGAGTAAAAATTTTAAAAAGAAAATTAGCACAGTTAAAAATCCATACTATAAGAAAGATACTTCAATTAGAATTTTTAAGGAAATTAGCAAACTAAATTTGAATAAAAAATTTGATAAAGAATTTATAGATATTAAATGAAAAAAATTTTTTGGTGTAAAAATTGTTTAAATATGTCAACAAGACCAAGAATAGAATTTGATAAAAAAGGTTGGTGTAATGCTTGTAATTGGGTTAATGAAAAAAAAAAAATTAATTGGAAAAAAAAATTACAAGAATTTAAAAAATTAGTTAAACAAACTAAACGAAATTCAGTTTATGATTGTATAGTCCCTTGTAGTGGAGGAAAAGACGGCACTTATGTATCTAATAGAATAAAATCTTTAGGGTATAATCCTTTAATGGTAACAGTAAGACCACACCTAGAAACAGAAGTAGGTAAAAAAAATTTGTACAATTTTTTAGAAACAAATAATGTTGCCCACTATCATATTACAATACCATATGAGGTGATGAGAAGATTTAATAAACTAGGTCTAATTTATAAAGGGTCTCCTTATTATGGATGGTTGATTGGAATGCATACTGGAGTAATAAGGTTGGCGTTAGATATGAATATTGGATTAATAATATATGGTGAGGATGGTGAGCTAGAGTATGGTGGAACAACTAAAAATAAAGATAAAACTTCCTATAGTTTAGAATATATAAAAAACGAAATGATAGAGGGTGATTATGGTAAAATATTAAAAAAATCTGGTTTTAATTTAGAGCAAAGTTATCTTTTAAGATTTCCTACTAATAACGAAATGAAAAAAAAAACATTAAAATTTGCTCATTGGTCATATTTTGAAAACTGGGACCCTTATAGAAATTATATGTTTTCGAAAAAAAAATCTAATCTTCAAGAAGAAAAAAATTCTAATATTGGGACATTTACAAACTTTGCACAAAATGATCAATCATTATTTGCTTTGCACATGTATTTGATGTACTTGAAATTTGGATTTGGAAGAGCAACTCAAGATGCAGGGATTGAAATCAGGAGAGGCGCCATGACAAGGTCACAAGCTATTAATCTTGTAAAAATTTATGACTATCAATACCCTATTGATTTTTTAAAAGATTATTTGAAATATTATCAAATGAAAGAAAAAGACTTTGTAAAAGCTATCGATAAATGGGTAAACAAAAAATTGTTTGTTAAAACAAAAAATGGTTGGAAGCCAAAATTTCAAATCAAGTAGAATGCTAAAAGTCGGTATTATCAATTATGGCATGGGAAACATTCGTTCAATACAAAATATTTTATTATATCTGGGCATTAAAAGTGAAGTAATTTCAAAATCAGAAAAAATTGAAAAAAAAACACATATTATTCTTCCAGGTGTTGGATCTTTTAGAGCAGCTATGAAAAATTTAGAAAAGATGAAATTAGTAAAGCCAATTAAAGATTATACATTAAAAAAGAATAAAAAAATTTTAGGAATTTGTCTTGGTATGCAACTTTTGGGAAAATCAAGCGAAGAGGCAAAGAATATAAAGGGTTTGGGTTTAGTTGATTTAAAATTTAAATTATTTTCAAAGAAAAAAACCTTAAAGATACCTCATATTGGTTTTAATGAAATTTCAATAAAAAATGATAAAAAAAATTTTTTTTTTGAATGTTAAAAATAATTCAGATTTTTATTTTAATCATAGTTATAGGGCTGCAAGTCATGAAAAATTTGAAACTGAGATATTATGTAATTATGGCGGGGATTTTCTAGCAGCATTTCAAAAAAAAAACATATTTGGAGCTCAATTTCACCCTGAAAAAAGTCAGTCTAATGGATTAAAAATATTAAGAAATTTTTTCAGTAAGTAGTAATGATTAAAAAAAGAATTATTTTTACATTTTATTATTTTGAAGGATACTTTGTTCAAAGTAGAAATTTTTCATTACAAAAAGTAGGAGACATCAAATGGATAAAAAAAAATTTTGATTTAGATAAGATTTCAAATTTTATTGATGAGGTAGCAATAATTAATTTATCAATTAAAGATTTTTATAAAGATTTTTTAGAATCTTTAAAAGAATTAAGCCAATTTTTTTTGATACCAATAATTGCAGGCGGTAAAGTGAATAATTTTAGTGTGGTAGAAAAATATTTTTTATCAGGGTGTGATAAAATTCTTTTAAATAGCTGCCTTTATGAAAAGCCTGAACTTGTAAAAAAGATTTCAACTTCTTATGGCGCCCAATCTATCGTTGCATCTATTGATTTTAAAAAAAGTGATGATAAGTATTCTGTTTACACAAATAACGGAAGAAAACAATTAAATTTAAATTCTAAAAAATATATACAAGATATCTTAAAGATGGACATAGGAGAAATTTTGTTAAGATCAATAGATAAAGATGGAAGTGGAACTGGTTTAGACTATGGTTTGATTGATTTAATGCCAAAAAATCATAACAAAAATTTAATTTTGACTGGCGGCTGTGGAAATATTAAACATATAGAGGAAGGTCTTTTAAAAAAAAATATAAATGCAGTTTGCACAGGTAACTTATTTAATTTTATAAATGAAGAATTGAAAAACACTAGAGATATTTTATTAAAGAAGAAAATTGACCTACCAGAGTGGGACTATAAAGAAATAAGGAAATTAAAAAATATTTTTTAAAATGAATAATTCAATAAAAAAATTTACGGTGTCAAAAAACTCTACAATTTATAATGCAATAAAGTTAATAAATAGAAATACTTTAAAAACTCTACTTGTGGTTGAAAAAAACTATATTTTTTTTGGAACTATTACAGATGGCGATATCAGAAGAGCTTTAATAAAGGGTGTTAATATTAAATCTAAACTAAACAACATTTATAATAAAAAATCGAAATTTTTTTTTAAAAATCAAATAAACAAAAATCAAGTTAAAAAATTATTTGCTGGGAATAATTATGATTTAATACCAGTCTTAAATAAAAAAAGAGAAATAGTTGATATTCTTCATAAAAAAAAATTTTCTAGCAATAAAAAGAATATAAAAAAAAAATTAATAAACACTATTGTTGTAATAACTGCTGGAGGCAAAGGAACAAGGCTTTCTCCTTTTACAAAAATATTACCAAAGCCCCTTGTTCCAATAAATGGGAAGCCTATATTAGAAATTATAATTGAAAAATTTAAACAATTTAATATTAATAAATTTTTTTTAACAACTCACTTTAAATCTAGAATAATTGAAGCATACTTGAAGGAAACGTATTTAGCTCCGTTTGTAAAAATAGTTTACGAAAAAAAACCACTGGGCACCATTGGAAGCCTATCGAATTTAAAAAGAGTAAAAGTTAAAAATGTTATAATAACAACTTGCGATACGCTTATAAATATTGATTATAAAAAATTTTTAGATTTTCATTTAAAAAACAAGAATGCTATTACAATCGCAGCAGCAAAACATGATTATTTGATCCCCTACGGTGTTTGTAATATTGATAAAAATAATCAATTAATAAATCTTGTAGAAAAACCTAAGTATTCATATCTTATGAATTCAGGAATGTATATATTTGATAAAAAATTACTAAATTTAATGCAGGAAAACAGATATATAGATTTTGATAAATTTTTAAAAAAAATTCAAATAAAAAACTATAAAATTGGTGTTTTCAAAATTAATAGCAACAATGTTCAAGATTTTGGAAAATTGAATGATTTTGAAAATAGAGTAAAGCAATGAGAATATTTGTAACTGGAGCAGATGGTTTTATTGGCTCACACCTTGTAGAACGTTTAGTAAAAAATAAACATAAAGTCACCGCACTTTGTTTGTACAATACAAATAATACAATTGGTTCAATGGCCTATATTGAAAAAAATATTTTAAAAAAAATAAAAATTGTTTATGGAGACATTCGAGATTTAAGTTTCATAAATGATATTATACAAAAAAACGATCTAATAATAAATTTAGCCGCTTTGATTTCTATTCCATATTCTTATGTGAATCCAAGTTCTTATGTTACTACAAATATAAACGGAACTTTTAATATATTAGAGTCTTGTAGAATAAATAATAAAAAATTAATTCACACATCTACAAGTGAAATTTACGGTAATGCTAAAAAGTTTCCGATTTCTGAGGAAGAAATGCCTTTATCCCAATCACCCTATGCCGCAACAAAAATAGCAGCAGATCAATTAGCTTTGTCATATCATAAATCATATAATTTACCTGTTACTATCATCCGCCCTTTTAATACTTTTGGGCCGAGACAATCTGCAAGAGCAATAATTCCTACAATAATTTCACAAGCTTTAAAAAGGGATACTATTAAATTAGGTTTTCTTAAGACAAAAAGAAATTTTAATTATATTGATACAACAATTGATGGATATATAGCAGCAATTCACTCTAAAAAAGCCATTGGAGAAATTATAAATATTGGAAGCGAACTTGAAGTGTCAATTGAGAGTCTTGTAAAGATTGTTTCTAAATATTTAAATAAAAAATTATTTATAAAAGTAGATAAAAAAAGAATTAGACCAAAGAAAAGTGAAATTTTTAGGCTGACTGCTGATGGCAAAAAAGCAAAAAAACTTCTTAATTGGAAAACAAAAATGGGCAAGAAATATTTTGAGAATGGAATTAAAAAGACTATAGACTGGTATATAGTTAATGAAAATAAAAATCAGATTAATGACAAGATTTATAATATATAAATTTAATGAATGTTTTTTGCTTTATTTTTGCTAGGGGGGGATCAAAATCTATAAAAAATAAAAATATAATAAAATTTAATAATAAACCATTAATAGCTAATACAATTTTACAAGCAAAAAGAATAAAATTAATAAATAAAGTTTTTGTGTCAACTGACTCAAAAAGAATAGCAAAAATTGCAAAAAAATATGGAGCAATAATTCCTTTTTTAAGACCAAAAAAATTAGCAACAGATGTAAGCCCAGAATATTTATCTTGGAAACATGCGATAAAAAATTGTGAAAAATTATTTAAAGAAAAAATAGATATTTTTGTGAGTTTACCAACTACATCACCATTAAGGAAGGATGAGGATATTAATAAGAGTTTAAATTTTTTTATTAAAAACCGCTCTAAATATGACATGTTAGTTTCAACAACGAAAACAAACCATTTACCAGGATTTAATATAGTTAAAGTACTTAAAAATGGAACTTTTAAATTAGAAGGTGGGAGAAATAAAAAATTATCTAGACGACAACAAGTCAAGAATATTCAAAATTTAAGCACCTGTTTTTATTATGCAAATAAAGATTATGTAAATAAATGCAAACAAAACCCATTATTTACAGGAAAAAAATATGCTTATTTAATAGATAAAAAAAATGCAATTGATATTGATGATAAATTAGACTTAGATTTAGCAAAGTATCTTTTTAAAAAGAAATGAAGAAAAAAGTTCTTATTACAGGTGGTTCTGGAAAAATAGGTAATTATATTGCAGATTACTTAACTAAAAAAAATAAATTTGAAATTATAATTATAGATAAAAAAAAACCTAAGTTCAAAAATTTTGATACTTTTATAAAGTTTGATTTACTTAACTTTAGTAAATACGAAAAAATAAAAAGTAAAATTTTAAAAAAATTTAAAAATATTGATATTTTAATAAATTGCGCTGCGATGGTTGGAACCAATCAAGACAAAGGTTGGAAAAAAGGCTTTAAATATCAATCTGTACAATCTTGGCAAAAATGCCTTGATATAAATCTTACAAGTACCTTTTTAATAATTAGAACATTACTTAGTTCATTAGAAAAATCTAAAAATCCAAAGATTATAAATATTAGTTCAATTTATGGATTTACAGCACCAAGGTTTGATATTTATAAAAATACAAATATTAAAAATCAATTGGCTTATTCAGTTTCTAAAGCAGGTGTAATTCAATTAACCAAATGGTTTTCCTCTTATTTAAATAAAAAATTTTCAATTAATACTATTTCATTTGGTGGACTGTCAGACGAATATATGAAAAAAAAATTTAAAAAAAATTATTCAAAATATACACTTAAAAAAAGAATGTTAGATTTAAATGACGTAATTCCAGCAATTGATTACCTAATTGAGTCAGAATATATAACAGGACAAAATATAGTTGTTGACGGAGGTTGGTCAATTTATTAATTGATGCTGAAGAAAAATCTTTATATTATTATTGAGCACAAAAATAGAGAATTTTTATCACAAGTTCTATTATCAACTTTTGCAATAAAAAAAGGTCTTAGAGTTTTTATAGGAAATTATAGAGGAATTTTTAAGTTATTATCATTAAAGAAAGAGCGATCTGGAATATTAATGATGAAAGGTGGATTAAGCGAGGAATTAACTAGATTAATAAAAAAAAAATGTGATCACTATATAATTTTAGATCAAGAAATAAGCCCAGGTTATAAAAAAACTTTTTATGTAGACTGGGTATCAAATAGATTTTTAAGCGAAACAATTAAATACATAGATCTGTACTGTTGTTTAAATGACATAATTTTTTTTGCTTCAAAAAAAAACAAATTATTTAAAAAAGAAAAAATAAAACTCTTCAAATCTGGATGGCCTAGAATTGATACATGGTTGCCAATTTTTAAAAATTACTATTTAAAAGAAACAAGATCTATTAAAAATAAATATAAAAATTTCCTTCTATTTAGCTCAGATTTTGGTGTCACTTCTAAGGAAGATTTTGAAGAGGAGTTGGAACGGATTCCTTGGGGGGTTAAAAAAAATAAAATAAAAGAAATCAGAAAAAAAAATTTTTTACATGCAAAAAAAACATACGATGAATATAAAAAATTTATATTATTCTTAAAAGAAATTGATAAATCTCCCTATTGTCCAAAGATTTTGGTTAGGTCTCATCCAGGTGAAAGTTTAAAAGGATGGCAAAAAGATTTAGTAAATTTTAAAAATATAGAATATATCAAACCTTCAGAGAGTATAGATCCATATATTTTTGCATGTTCTGGTTTTTTTCATAGAGGCACAACTACAGCTTATCAAGCAATATTGGCTAAGAAACCAATTTCTTTTATCTATTTAGATAGGCATGTTAGGGAGTTGCATCTTTATAAGGAGAACTTAATGAAAGAAGCAACAATTGTTAAAAATACTAAAGATTTTTTACTATGGAGCAAAAAGGCTTTAAATCGAGAAATTAATCAAAAAAATGCAAATATTAAAATAAGCAAAAAAATAAAAAAAGAATTAAATTTACAAAAGAATTTTTCTTCAAAAATAATTATTGAAAAAATAGATAGTTTAAAATGTAAAAAAGAACAAAAAATGAATTATAATTTTGCTGAAATTACCTTTAAAGATGAAATTAAAAATAAAACAAAAAATTCGATAAGAAAAATTTTAAGTCATATTTTTTTAAAAGAAAAAACTATCTTTAACGAACTGAAAGTTAAAAAATTAGACAAAGGTATTCAATCAAAAGAAATAAAAGATACAATCAAAAGACTTAATAAATTGTTGAAATTAAATATAAAATCGAAAATTTATGTGACTCAGATATCTGATAATGTGGTGGAGTTAGAGATATGATTAAAAAAAATTGTTTAATAATTGGTTTTGGATCTGCTGGACAAAGACATTACAAGGTTTTAAAAAAAAATTCATCATTTGAAAAATTTTATGTTTACTCAAAAAAATACTATAAAGGACCTCTGATTAAAGTTTTAGATTTAAATAAATTAGAAAAACTTAATTTAGGTTATATTATTATTTCATCTGAGACGTCTTTTCACTTTAATCATTTAAAAAAGGTTTCAAATTTAAAAAATGTTAAAATATTAATTGAAAAACCAATATTTGATAAAGTAAATAATATAGCTCAATTCAATAATAAAAATATTTTTGTAGGATATAATTTTAGATTTAATCCAATTATTAATTTTTTAAAAAACTATTTTAAAAAAAATAATTCTTATATTTGCAACATAGAATGTGGATATTATCTACCACTCTGGAGAAAAAATAATTATAAAACTTCTTATAGTGCGAATAAAAAAAGAGGTGGAGGAGTTTTGTTAGATCTTAGTCATGAAATTGATTATGCACAATGGATTTTTCAAGATCTTAAAATAATCAATAGACATATAAATAAAATAACAAATTTATCCATTAATACCGAAGATGTGGCTTTAATGAATTTTAAAGCAAAAAAATCAAATATTGTGAGTATTTATCTAAATTATATTTCAAAAAAATTGACGAGAAAAATTAAAATCGAAAGTGAAAAGAATACGATTCTTTGTGACTTAATTGCGAACACGATTAAGATCATTAGGAATAATAAAGTGAAGACAATTAGATGGGTCAGGGATCCAGGATATTTAAATACATATAAGTTAATGCACAAGAAGATACTCACAAATGATACAAAAAATGTTTGTAAAATAGAAGAAGCAATAAAAGTATTAAGTATTATTAATGAATTAAAAAATAAATGAAATTTGCTGCTATTATTCTTACTAAAAATCGCGATGAATATCTGAAGGTTGCATTAAAATCAGTATGTAAACAAAAATTGAAGCCTTCATGGATTATAGTCATAGACAATGCGGGCTCTATCAGTACTAAAAAAATTGTAAGAAAAATTTTACCCAAAAAACAAAAATATTTATACAAACAAATTAATAAAATAAACAATGTAGCCACATTAAGAAATATGGCTTCTAGATTAGTAAAGACAGAATATTTAGCTTTTTTAGATGATGATGATTACTGGGATAAGCATTATTTAAGTTATGTAAAAGAAATTTTGAAGAAAAAAAAATACGACATGGTTATTACAAATATAAAAAGAGTAGATGGTAAAAAAATTAGTAAATTTACTTTCTTTAATAAATATACTTTTTTTACTATTAAAGATTTTTTAAATAAAAATCCTGGCACTCTATGTTCAAATTCTATAGTTAAAAAAGATGTTTTTATTAGTCTGAAAGGTTTTGATAAAAACGTAAGTGGAAGTTGTGATAAAGATTTGGTAATGAAATTTTTAATTCAAAAAAAGAGTATTCTTTATAACACAAATTATCATGTTTTTTATAGAATGCATTTAAATCAATGGTCCAGATTTCCACTTAAGGTTATAAATCAAAGAATTTTATTTTATAAAAAATATTTTAAATTTTTTAGCATTATT
>MDTB01037196.1_pt1 | contig 13305 bp, 13 predicted proteins | sample 811161 | NCBI WGS metagenome assembly MDTB01 (sample SAMN05326650, study PRJNA326480) | marine metagenome | isolation source: seawater | place: Mediterranean Sea | collected 2009 | reverse complement strand
TGTACCTGATGCAATGTTAGTTCCTATACTAGCCTATGATAAAGATAACAATAGATTAGGTTATGGAAAAGGATATTATGATAGATATCTTTATAAATATATCAAAAAATATAAAAACATTTTTACAATTGGCGTTGCATTTTCATTCCAAAAATATCATAAGCTACCAACATCTATAAACGATGTAAGATTAGATTATATTTTGACAGAAAAAGGAATTTATTAATGAAAATATTAATACTTGGGGATATAATGGGAGTCTCAGGTAGAAAAGCAGTAGAAGAAAATCTAGAAAAAATTATAGAAAAAAATAAAATAGATTTCACAATCTTAAATGGAGAAAATTCTGCAGATGATGGTAGAGGAATAACTAAATCCATTGCTAACGAATTTTTTTCTTATGGTGTTGATGTGATAACGTCGGGGAATCATATTTGGGATAAAGCAGAGACACCAGAATTAATTAATAATGAAAATCGTCTTTTACGACCAGCAAATTTAATTGAAGGTTCTCCCGGCAACGGATTCGGGATTTACATCACAAAAGATAAAAAATTCAAAGTTGGGGTAATAAATTTAATGGGAAATGTTTATATGAAAAAAACGGAAGATGTTTTTAAAGCGGCGCAAAAAATTAAAAACAAAATCATATTAAAAAAGAATGTGGATTTTATTGTAATAGATTTCCATGGAGAAATAACAAGTGAAAAAATGGCTATAGGTCATTTTTTCGATGGAGTTTCAACTGCTTTAGTAGGAACGCATACCCATGTACCTACGGCAGATACAAGAATTTTAGAAAATGGGACAGCTTATCAAACAGATATAGGAATGTGTGGAGATTACAATTCAGTCATCGGCATGAACAAAGAAAATTCAATTAAAAGATTTTTAAAAGATGATAAAGCCCAAAAACATTTTCCAGCAAATGGAACCGGGACATTGTCGGGTGTTATTGTTGAAGCAGATCATAAAACGGGTTTGGCGAAAAAAATTACAAGATTAATAGAAGGTGGAAGTTTAACCAGTTAGCTATGGCGGGACATTCGCATTGGGCGGGCATTAAACATAAAAAAGGCCGAGCTGATAAAGAGCGATCAAAAATATTTTCAAAACTCTCGAGAGAAATTACAGTTTCAGCAAAATTAGGAGATAAAGATCCGGATATGAATCCAAGATTAAGAACTGCTATTCAAGCTGCTAAACAAGCAAATATGCCTAAAGAAAACATTTCTCGTGCGATAAGCAAATCAGAAATGAGCAGTGATAAAAATTACATAAATTTAAGGTATGAAGGTTTTGGACCTTTTAATTCTGTTTTCATAATTGAAACATTGACAGATAATAAAAATAGATCGGCTTCTAGCATAAGAACAATTTTACAGAAAAATGGAGGCAGGTTAGGAGAGTCTGGATCTACAACTCATTTATTTTATAACTATGGAATTGTTCACTTAGATAAAAACAAATGTAATATGGATGAAATGTTCGAAATATCAACAAATTCTGGAGCAAAAGATTTTACAAATTCAAATACTTATTATGAAGTGATATCTGAAAAGGAAGATTTCTATAAAGTTAAAAGCGAAATTGAAAAAAAAATAAACGCTATAATATATTCTGGTATAGAGTGGAGGCCCATTAGTTATTTGAATTTAAGAAAAGAACAAAATGAAAAAATTTTAGAAATTATGAACTCTTTAGACAATCTCGATGATGTACAAAATATTTTTACTAATGCTAATTTAGAAAATATGAAATAATGAAAATTATTGGAATTGACCCAGGACTCAGTGGAGCTATAGCAATTTTAGAAAACAACAAAGTTCTAAATATTTTCGAAATGCCTGTCATGTCAGAAGGTAAAAAAAATAAGAGACAGTTAAATAGCGCACAATTAGTAAAATTACTAAAAGATAATATATCTGAAAATGAAGAGGTTTCAGTAATTGTAGAACAAGTGAACGCCATGCCAGGCCAAGGTGTAACAAGCATGTTTAATTTTGGACAGACTTTCGGAGCAATAAAGGGCATTTGTGCTGCATTAAGTTTACCGATTTTTTTTGTAAGACCGTCAAAATGGAAAAAACATTTTGAATTAATAAATGCTTCAAAAGATTCAAGTAGAACAAAAGCAATAGAAATGTACCCACTTCTATCAAATGATTTGTCAAAAAAGAAAGATGTAAACAAATCTGACGCTATTTTAATTGCAAGATATTACAGTGAAACCAGATTAAATGAACTTAATTAAATAAATTAGCAATTATTTAATTTTAAAGCGCCAAATTCATGACACATTCTAAAAGTAATAAATTCCAATGGAACAAGAAATAGCAACTCAGGTTGTCGGCTTAGGAGGAAGTACAGATTTTTCTTTGTGGAAACTTTTCTTACGAGCCGATTTCGTAGTAAAATTTGTTATAATTCTATTAATAGCAAGTTCTATTTTTTCCTGGGCGCTAATATTTGATAAATTTAAACTTTTTAAAAGCATTAATGCTTCGACAGAAGATTTTGAGAAAAAATTTTGGAAAGCAAAGTCTGCTGAAAGTTTTAACAATAATCTTCCCGTAAATTCTAAAGATCCCGCAACAATAATATTTAAAACAGCAATGAATGAAGTTATGAAAACAAAAAGACAATCATCTGCAATTCAATCTGCACGAGTTGAAAGAATTTTAGAGATTGCCACAGATAATGAAATTAAAAAAATAGAAAAAAATTTTACTTTTCTCGCAACTGTTGGTTCTACCGCACCTTTTATTGGTTTGTTTGGAACTGTATGGGGAATTATGAATTCTTTTCAATCAATTGCTATTTCCAGAAATACAAGTCTAGCAATAGTAGCACCTGGAATAGCCGAAGCTTTATTTGCCACAGCTTTAGGTTTATTAGCAGCGATACCGGCAGTGGTGGCATATAACAAATTTAACAGTGACTCTAAAAGATATATTTCAAAAATAGATAATTTTTCAAAAAGATTTTTATCAATAATTTAAAATGGCCTTTAAATTAAATCGCTCAAAAAATGAACCAATGAGTGAAATAAATGTAACGCCATTCGTAGATGTAATGTTAGTTTTGTTAATAATATTTATGGTAACTGCTCCTCTTTTAACAGTAGGAGTTCAAGTAGATTTGCCAGAGTCAGCAGCGGATTCTCTGCCAGATGACCAAGAACCATTAACTATTAGTATTAATTCAAAAGGAGAAATTTATATACAAGAGCATAAAGTTACTTACCAAAAGATTGTTCCAAAACTTCTTGCGATTGCAAAAAATAGAACTGACACTAGAATATATGTAAGAGGTGACAAAACTATTAATTATGGAAGAGTCTTAGAAGTTATGGGAACATTATCTGGCGCTGGATTTTCAAAAGTTGCATTGATATCAGAGCCATATAAAAATTAGATGGAAAATGACAAAAAGTTTAATTTACTCCTTAATATTTCACTCTGTGATGATTTTTTTGACAGTTTTAAGTTTGCCATTCATGATTAGACAGCCGGTAGATTTGCCCCCTATAGTATCAGTTGAATTAATTCAAATTTCAGACAAGACAAACATACCATTTGCTCCTAAAGCAAGAAAAATTATTGAGGAAACAAAAAAAAAAGAGGAAAGAGTAGTTTCTGAGCAAGCTCCACCAGCAGCGAAAGCAAAAGAAAAACCTGACAGAATACCCCTGCCGGATGAAAAAAAGGAAAAAAAGAAAATAGTTAAAAAAAAACAAAACCCTGAAGAAGTAAAACCCGAAATAAGACAATCTTCAGAATTTGAAAAAAAAGAGATTATAGACACAAATCAAATAGCAGCTTTAATTGATAAGGCAAAAGAGGAAGAGGCTGTTAAACAAAAAAAAACTAACAAATTGACACAAAGTAATGTTAAGAATTCTTTTGCGTCTGCTTTAACTTTATCTGAGGAAGATGCTTTAAGAGCTCAAATTTTTGGTTGCTGGAGTATTCCTCTTGGCTTACCTTATGATAAAGATTTGTTAGTTAGAATAAAACTGCAACTTAAGAAAGATGGTACAATTATGAAATCTGAAATTTTAGATCACGAAAGAATGAACAGACCAGGCCAAAAGTTTTACAAAATACTGGCCGAAAGCGCTCTTAGGGCTGTTAGATTATGTCAACCACTTAAAGTACCTCCAACTGGATATGAAAAATGGAGAGATCTTCAATTAAATTTTAATCCAACAGAAATGCTAAAAGGATGAAAAAAATTTCTTTAATTTTAATTCTATTTTTTACTGCAATAAATCCAGCAAATTCATTAATTGAAGTTGACATTACTAGAGGAAATTTAGATCCTTTGCCTATAGCGGTATCCCCTCTTCATGTAGATATTAAATCAGAGAGTGTTCAAGGAATAAAAGTTAAAGATTTGGGCAGCAATATTTCTAAAATAATTGAAAAAAATTTTAAAGGAACTGGTCTTTTTAATCCTTTAAAAAAAGAAGCATTTGTTCAAAAACCCGACATAGCTCACCTCAAACCTAGGTTTGAAGATTGGAGGCTAATTAAAGCTCAAGCTTTGATTACGGGAAAATTACTTATCAAAAATGGAAAGTTAAAAGTTGAGTTCAGACTTTGGGACTTAACAGCCTCAAAAGAAATGACTGCTCTTGCATTTACTACAACCCCAGCTAACTGGAGAAGGGTAGCACACATAATATCAGATAAAATATACGAAAGGTTAACTGGAGAGAATGGTTATTTTGATACAAGAATAATTTATGTTGCAGAAAATGGACCTAAAAGCCAAAGAGTAAAAAAGTTAGCTATTATGGATCAAGATGGAGCAAATACAAAATATTTAACGCTGGGAAATGAATTAGTGTTGACACCCAGATTCAATCCTACAAGTCAATTAGTTACATATCTCTCATACTTTAGAAATATGCCTAGAGTATATTTATTAGACATTGAGACAGGAATACAAGAGGTTGTTGGAAATTTTCCAGGCATGACATTTGCTCCAAGATTTTCACCTGATGGAAAAAAAATAATAATGAGTTTTGCAGAGGATGGAAACTCAGATATTTATACAATGGATTTGGAAACAAGAGTAGTAGAGAGAATTACTAATCATTCATCAATTGATACTTCTCCTTCATTTTCACCTGATGGAAAATTTATTGCTTTCAATTCTGATAGAAGTGGACTCCAACAACTTTATGTTATGAGAAGTGACGGTAGTGATGTTAAAAGAATTACTTTTGGAAAAGGAATTTATGGAACCCCAGTTTGGTCTCCAAGAGGGGACTTGATAGCATTTACTAAGGTAAGGAAAGGCAAATTTTATATTGGCGTAATGCGAACAGATGGATCAGGTGAAAGATTATTAACAGAAAATTACTATCAAGAGGCGCCGTCCTGGTCCCCTAATGGAAGGGTTCTAGTTTTTTACAGAGAGACAAAAGCTGGAGCAAAAGGTGAGGGATTTTCAGCAACATTATGGTCTATAGATATAACAGGTTATAATGAGAGAAAACTATTAACAAAAACAGATGCTTCAGACCCATCTTGGTCTTCATTGCTATCAAAGTAGAGGTATTATTAATGTAATTAAAGCTTGAATATTCTTTAATAATTTGAAATATTTCAACAATAAACCCAGGGGAAAAAATGATATTTAATAAGAATTTAAAAAATATATTTCTAGTAGTTTTTACGACCTTAATATTGAGCGCCTGTTCTACAGGTAAAAAATCAGGTTCAATAGATGGTGATGTATATACTGGAAAAGAAACAGTAAAATATTTAGCATCAGGAGTTCCTGACAGAGTGTTTTTTGCAACAAATAAATCTTCTTTGACAACTGCATCTAGAGCTACTCTAAGAAAACAAGCTAAGTTTTTAAGAAAAAATTCTAAACTTAATGTGACAATAGAAGGTCATGCCGACGAAAGAGGAACAAGAGAATATAACTTAGCGTTAGGGGAAAGAAGAGCAAACGCAGCTAAAGATTATCTAATGACTTACGGAATTTCAGGAAAAAGAATTTCAACTATAAGCTATGGAAAAGAAAAACCTGTAAATCCTGCTTCTACCTCATTAGCTTGGTCTCAAAACAGAAGATCAGTAACGGTAAAAGTTAATTAATTTAAATTTTAATTAATACTATAGACCCTCTAATATATTATATATTGGAGGGTCTTTTTTTTGCCATTTTGTATATTTAAAGATTCATCATGGAATTAATAAAGAAAAAACTTATCGTTTTTTTTGTCTGTATCACAGTCTTATCAAATTCTACTCTTAAAGCAGAGGAAGAAGAAATAGCATTACAAGCAGTAGCTGACCAGATACAGGTTTTAGTAAAAGATTTAAAAACCCTTGAAAAAGCAGTTTATCAAAAATCTGATATTAGCAACACAAGCTCAATGTTAAAAACTGACGGGTTGAATGAAGATATTCTTACTAAACACCTTTTAAAACTAAATGAAATTGAAGATCAATTTAGAGAATTAACTAACAAGTTTGAGGAAGTAAATTTTAAATTAGACAAACTATCTTCTAGAGTTTCTAAAATTCAATCAGACACCCAATTGAGATTTTCAGACCTTGAGAATTCTGAAGGAGAAACTAAATTTAAAGCAAAAACCAAAACAAGTTTACCAGGTACTAGTAAGCCAAATGATTTTGGTGCAAACCCAGGTTATTCAACTTCGAATTTACCGGAGAAACAAGAAATTAATTCAGTTGAAAGCGCTAAAACTGTTATTACAGAAGAACCAGAAAAAAAAGAGTCTTTACTACCAAACAAACCTCCTAATGAACAGTACGAGTTCGCGGTAAGTTTTATGAAAATTGGAGATTATGAAACTGCAGAATTTGCATTAAAAGAGTTTATTGAAAAAAATAAAGATAATGATTTAGCTGGCAATGCTCAATATTGGTATGGAGAAACTTTTAGAATTAGGCAATTATATTCTGATGCAGCTACAGCTTATCTTGACGGATATCAAAATTATCCAAAGAGCAAAAAAGCTCCCGATAATCTTTTAAAGTTAGGGATCACCATGGTTCAGTTAGGGGAAAAAGATCAAGGTTGTAAAATGATATTAGGTGTTGAAAAAGAATATCCAAAAGCAAGTAAGTCTGTGTTACAAAAAGCTCAATATGAGCAAAAAAAATTCAAATGTAATTCTTAAAAATGGGTTCATTGATTATAAAGAATTGTTTGAAATTTATTCTTCATTTGTTAAAAAAATAAAATCATTAAAGAAAAAAATTTATCTTGTCGCTGTATCTGGCGGACCAGATAGCCTTGCTTTAACTGCACTATCTAAAGCCTACAGTTATTCAAATAAATCAAAGTTTTATTATGTACTTGTCGATCATAATTTAAGAAAAAATTCTTCACAGGAAGCTAAATCTGTTAAAAAATTGCTTTATAAACAAGGAATTAGTCTTAATATTTTAAAAAATAAAAAAACCATAAATAGCAATATTCAAAGTCAAGCAAGATATATAAGGTACAAACTTATAAAAGATTATTGCAAAAAGAAAAAAATAAAAATTATTTTAACTGCTCATAACTTAGAAGATCAAGTTGAAACCTTCTTTATTAGATTATCGAGGGGAAGTGGTTTATATGGATTATCTTCTATGAAAGAAATTAATAATTTAGATAATAATATTCGTTTAGTAAGACCACTTTTAAACTATAAAAAAAAAGAATTAATAAAAATTTCTAAAATCATTTTTGGTAGATATTTTATTGATCCTTCAAATAAAAATATCAAATATTTAAGAACTAGAATAAGGAATTTAAAAAAACATCTTGAAAAAAGTGGAATAAACTATGATCAAGTTTTTAAATCGATCAAAAACTTAGCATCTAGTAGAGATACCCTGGATAAATATTTTTTTTCAATTTACAAAAAAAACGTTTCAAAAAGAAAAAAAAATATATATATCAAATTAAAAAATTTTCTTAATTTCAACGACGAAATAAAGATGAGAATTCTGATGAGTTCAATAATGGACTTAACAGATTCATATTATTCACAAAGGTCCAAAAAAATCTTCAATTTAATTGACAAAATTAAAGCTAATAAAGAGAAAAAATTTATGCTAGGAGGATGTTTGGTTTTAAAAGATAAAAACTATATAATCCTGACCAAAGAGAAAAAAATTAGCCTTTTTTAATTAAATTGGTATAATTTGACTTATTTACACCTTAATTATAAATAAAATATACTTGTTTATATAAATATAATACCTATTTAAAAAATATGAATTTTAAAAATCTAATCATGTGGGCAATTATCGTCTTGCTGTCAGTAGGGCTTTTTAACATGTTTCAGAATCCAGATAAATTAAATTCGGAAACTAATAATCTCCCATTTTCAAATTTTTTAAACGAGGTAGAAGCTGGTAGAGTAGTTGAAGTTAAAATCCAAGGCAACAATATTTCTGGAGTGTTATCTGATGGAAAATCATTCACTACTTATTCTCCTAACTACCCTGAGCTAGTTGAGAAATTATCTTCACAAAATATAAGTATTATTGCTACACCTTTAGAAGACAAAATGCCTTCACTGATGGGTATATTATTATCATGGTTTCCGATGTTATTATTAATTGGAGTATGGATATTTTTTATGCGTCAAATGCAAGGTGGAAAAGGTGGAGCCATGGGCTTTGGAAGATCTAAAGCAAAATTATTAAATGAAGCTCAAGGAAAAGTTACTTTTAATGATGTTGCAGGAGTAGAAGAGGCGAAAGAAGAAGTTGAAGAAATAGTTGAATTTTTAAAAGATCCAAAAAAATTTAGTAGATTAGGAGGGAAGATACCTAAAGGAGCTCTATTAATTGGTCCGCCAGGAACAGGAAAAACTTTATTAGCAAAAGCTATTGCAGGTGAAGCGAACGTACCATTTTTTTCTATTTCTGGTTCAGACTTTGTAGAGATGTTTGTGGGAGTAGGGGCTTCTAGAGTGAGAGATATGTTTGAACAAGGAAAGAAACATTCGCCTTGTATAATTTTTATAGATGAAATTGATGCAGTAGGAAGAAGCAGAGGTGCTGGCCTAGGAGGAGGCAATGACGAAAGAGAGCAAACATTAAACCAGCTATTAGTTGAAATGGATGGTTTTGATACTAACGAAGGAATTATTTTAATTGCAGCTACCAATAGACCAGACGTTTTAGATCCTGCTTTGTTAAGACCAGGTAGATTTGACAGACAAGTGGTAGTAGGAAACCCAGATATAATAGGAAGAGAAGCTATCTTGAAAGTTCATGTTAAAAAAGTAAACACCGGTCCCGATGTAAAATTGAGAACTATTGCCAGAGGTACCCCAGGTTTCTCTGGAGCAGATTTAGCAAACTTAATAAACGAGTCAGCTTTGTTGGCAGCTAGGAAAAATAAAAGAGTTGTGACAATGTCTGATATAGAAGAAGCAAAAGATAAAGTAATGATGGGAGCTGAAAGAAGATCGATGGTTATGTCAGAAGATGAGAAGAAACTAACAGCTTATCATGAAGGCGGTCATGCTATAGTAGCTTTAAATGAAAAAGCATCCGATCCAATTCATAAAGCTACAATAATTCCAAGAGGCAGGGCTTTAGGTATGGTTATGAGATTACCTGAAAGAGATCAGTTGTCAGTTACGAGAGAAAAAATGCATTCAGATATAGCTGTGGCTATGGGAGGAAGAATCGCAGAAGAAATTATTTTTGGTCACGACAAAGTAACTTCTGGAGCCTCTTCTGATATTGATATGGTTACTAAGATGGCTAAAAATATGGTTACAAAATATGGAATGAGTGAGGAACTTGGAACTATAGCGTATGGTGAAAATGAAGAGGAAGTGTTCTTGGGTAGATCAGTAACTAAACAACAAAATATGTCTGAAGATACAGCTAAAAAAGTAGATATAGAAGTTAAAAAAATTGTTGATAAAGGTTATGAAAGAGCAAGAAAAGTTTTGACCGAAAAAATAGACGATCTACACAAACTTTCTAAAGCTCTTTTAGTTTATGAAACTTTATCTGGCGATGAAATAAGAGATTTAATCTTAAAAGATATAAAACCTACGAGATCATTTAAAGATGCGGAGGAAGATGACGGCAAATCCTCTTCTGCTCTGGGCTCGTTAGGCTTAAAGCCGAAACCAGCAATCTAAATAATCATGACAAAATATTACACAAGAGCGTGTAATTTTTATTATGGTATTAACGCAAAAAAATTAATAGAAAAAAGATTAGCTTTCCCATTATGTGGTAATAAAAATATTGCCTTTGATAGAATTGAATTAATTACTAGAAACAAAAAAAAAATTCTTTCAAAAATTATTAGTATTAAAAAAATTGATAAATTAAACATCTCCTGCAAGAAAAAGATAAAGCAGGACTTAAAAAAAATTATTGCTAAAAGAAAAAATTTTTTAAAGAATGTAAATTTTTTAGATCCATCAATTATGGGTATCTTAAACTTAACTCCAGATAGCTTTTCAGATGGGGGAAAATTTAATAATACAAAAAAAGCTAAGGCACACATCTTGGAAATGATAAACTCTGGAGCAAAAATTATTGATGTGGGAGGAGAATCCACCAGACCTGGGTCTAAAACAGTTTTAACAAATACAGAATGGGGAAGGGTAAAGAATATTGTAAAAAGTTTTAAGGAGAAATACAAAAAAACATGTTTGTCTATAGATACTAGAAAATCAGAAATAATGATTAAAGCAATAAATTGTGGAGCAGATTTAATAAATGATGTTTCAGGTTTTAAATACGAAAGCCAGTCTTTATCTAAACTAAAGAAACACGACGTTGCTAAAGTTCTTCATCATATGCAAGGTACACCAAATACAATGCAAAAGAACCCAAAATACAAAAATGTTTTATTAGATATTTATGATTTTTTTGAAAATAGTACAAAAAAAATGCATAATAAAAAAATTATTGTAGATCCAGGCATTGGTTTTGGTAAAAATTTGAAACATAATTTGACTTTAATTTCTAAAATATCTTTGTTTCATAGCCTTGGATTTCCTATATTAATTGGAACTTCAAGAAAAAGATTTATTAGTCAAATATCTGGAATTTATGACAGTGAAGAGAGAATTGGAGGGACTATTGCTTCGGTTCTTTTTTTGTTATCTCAAGGAGTTCAGATTTTTAGAGTGCATAATGTTAACGAGGTAAACCAAGGAATTTTAGTGTTTAGAAAAATTTTATCTAATTTAAATAACTAATGAAAAATAAATATTTTGGAACAGACGGAATTCGAGGCACTGTCAACAAAGGAAATATTACCGGTGAAAAATTTTTTAAATTTGGCTTAGCATCAGGGACATATTTTAAGAATCAAAAAAAATCAAAACAAATAGCTATTATCGCTAAAGATACAAGATTATCTGGATATACTTTAGAGCCAGCATTAGTATCAGGTTTAGTATCAGGCGGAATGCATGTTTATACCTTAGGACCTCTGCCTACAAATGGACTTGCAATGTTAACGAAATCTATGAAAGCTAATATGGGAATTATGATTACAGCATCTCATAATCCTTATCATGACAATGGTTTAAAATTATTTGGACCAGATGGGATGAAATTATCAGACAAAATAGAAAAAAGGATTGAAAAATTGATAGACGCAAAAATTACCAAACAATTAACAAATCCTAAATTACTGGGTAGAGTAAAAAGATTAGAAAATGGTAATGATAAATATATTGAAATTCTAAGAAAAAATTTTCCTAAAAATTTTCATTTAAGGGGTACAAAAATAGCTTTAGACTGCGCTAATGGAGCAGGGTATAAAGCTGCTCCTATACTACTCAAAGACCTAGGTGCTAAAGTTATCTCAATAGGTGCAAAACCTAACGGATTTAATATTAACGAAAAATGTGGCTCTACACACCCGTCTAAAATTAGATCTGCAGTCAAAAAATTTAAAGCGCACGTAGGAATATCATTTGATGGAGATGCTGATAGAATAATTATGTGTGATGAAAAAGGTAAAATCATAGATGGAGATCAAATCATTGCTATGCTCGCCCGTAGATGGAAATCAAAAAAAATTTTAAAAGGAGGAGTAGTTGGAACTTTGATGTCAAATTATGGTTTAGAAAAATTTTTAAAACACGAAAAAATAAAATTTTACAGATCTAAAGTGGGGGACAGGTATGTAAAAGAAAAAATGAAAAAACTAAATTTCAATTTAGGAGGCGAACAATCAGGTCATATAATTTTAGGCAAATTTGCAACCACTGGAGATGGATTGCTTGTAGCACTTGAGGTATTATTCTCTTTAAGGAAAAGAAAGAAAGCAAGTAAATTACTTAATGTTTTTAAACCATTACCTCAAATTTTAGAAAATATAGTTGTAAAAGATAAAAATATTATAAATAAAATTAATTCGAGAAATGCAATTAAAAAAGCGAACAAAATAATGGGCAGTAAAGGAAGAGTATTAGTTAGAAAATCTGGAACCGAACCAAAAATTAGAATTATGGCTGAGTCATATGATAAAAATTTAATTCTGAAGTGTATTAACATAATTAAACAATCGATAAAAATTGAAAATTAAATCTAAAATTTTGATAATAGCTGGATCAGATTCTTCAGGTGGAGCAGGAATTCAAGCAGACATCAAAACTATTACTGCTCTTGGAAGCTACGCAATGACCGCAGTAACAGCAATTACTGCCCAAAATACTAAAGGAGTAATAGCAGTTATTCCAATTAAACCAAAAGAAATTGAAAAACAAATTTTGTTTACATGTAAAGATATAAAGCCAAACAGTATAAAGATTGGTATGCTTCATTCGACTCAAGTTATTAATTCAGTAGTAAAAGCTTTGAAGAGAGTAAAAAATTCTAAGATTGTTTTAGACCCAGTTATGATTGCTAAAGGAGGAGCTAAGTTAATAAATAAATCAGCAATCAAAACATTGAGAGAGAAATTGATCAAGCAGGCTTATTTAATAACACCAAATATACCAGAAGCAGAAATTTTAACGAAGACAAAAATTAAAAATATAGAAGATATGATTTATGCTGCAAATATTTTGATTAAATCTGGTGCTAAAAATGTTTTATTAAAAGGCGGTCATAGTAAATCAAAATATATTACTGATGTTCTTTTAAACGGAAAAGAGATTAAAATATTTAAAAACAAAAAATTTAAAACCAAAAATACACACGGTACAGGTTGCACTTTATCTAGTGCAATTGCAACTTTTTTATCATGTGGAAAACCTTTAAAGAAATCCTGTGAGTTAGGAATTAAATATGTTAACCAAGCTATAGGATCAAATCCTAATTA